>Ga0335085_10002686_pt1 | contig 32596 bp, 27 predicted proteins | sample Lox_Sample_45_FD_206712 | JGI IMG/M metagenome (GOLD analysis project Ga0335085, IMG submission 206712) | Soil microbial communities from Loxahatchee National Wildlife Refuge, Florida, United States - Lox_Sample_4.5 | ecosystem: Environmental > Terrestrial > Soil > Wetlands | place: USA... | reverse complement strand
GAGCCACCGCCTTCGAGGTGGCGCGCCAATACAACAAGATCCAGAAGCCTACCGATCGCAAGGACTGGAACATGACCCCGCCCACGGTCAATGCCTACTACCGTGCACCCATGAACGATATCAACTTTCCCGCCGGCATCCTGCAGCCGCCCTTCTATGGCAGCAATATGGATGATGCTGTGAACTATGGCGCCATTGGCGTGGTGATCGGACACGAACTGACCCATGGCTTCGATGACCAGGGCCGCAAGTACGACGCGGAAGGCAATCTGAAGGACTGGTGGACCCCCGAGGACGGCAAGGCCTTCGAAGAGCGTGCTAACTGCACCGCGGAAGAGTACTCCAGCTTTGTGGCGGTGAAGGATGACAAGGGTGAAGTGCATCTTAACGGAAAGCTCACGCTGGGCGAGAACACGGCCGACAACGGCGGCCTGAAGCTGGCCTACATGGCGCTAATGAACATACTCGGCAACGCCGACGTAAAGGCCATTGACGGCTTCACGCCGCAGCAGCGCTTCTTTATCGCGTACGGCCAGATCTGGTGCCAGAACATAACCGACCAGCAGGCGCGAGTGCTGGCCCTTACTGATCCGCATTCGCCGGGACGCTGGCGGGCGAACGGCGCGGTGCAGAATTCGGCTGCTTTTCAGCAGGCTTTCGGCTGTAAGGCAGGTCAGCCTATGGTGCGCGAGCAGGCGTGCAGGGTCTGGTGAGAGTTTGTTAACCCCGGACTCCAACGGTCTTCGGGCCTTGGTTATCATTCGATACGAGGTGATGGATGCGATATTTCTTCTTTGTCATTCTGCTGCTGTCGCTTGTGGTCGCAGCGGCTGCGCAAAACATGAGCGCTGCTTCCACTTCCCCCAGTGAGCTCAAGACCGTTCCCAGCTTCGACATGAATGCGATGGACAAGTCCGCCGATCCCTGCGTGGACTTCTATCAGTACGCCTGCGGAAACTGGCTCAAGAACAATCCCATCCCCGCAGACCAAGCGGAATGGGGACGCTTCGACGAACTGCACGAGCGTAATCAGTTCATTCTGCGCAACATTCTCACCACCGCCTCCGCCGATAATCCCGGCCGCAGCTCGAATGACCAGAAAATCGGCGATTACTACTACTCCTGCATGGACGAGGCTGGCATCGAGGCGAAGGGCACCGCTCCCCTCAAGCCTTATCTGGATGGCATTGATGGCCTCAGGGACAAGTCGCAGTTGCCGGCACTGATTGCTCAGTTGCAGAACAACGGCGTCCGAGCACTGTTTGAATTCGGCTCCGAGCCGGATGCGAAGAATTCGACGATGGAGATCGCGGGCGTTGATCAAGGCGGGCTGGGGCTTCCCGATCGGGACTATTACCTGAAGACCGATGAGAAGTCGGTGGACCTGCGCAAGGAATACGAGCAGCACATAGCCAACATGTTCAAGCTCACGGGCGAACCGCCCGCCAAGGCCGCGGCCGACGCCAAGACGGTGCTGAGCCTGGAGACTGAACTGGCCAAGGCCTCAATGGACCGCATCGAAAGGCGCGATCCCAACAAGGTGTACCACAAGATGACGACGGCGGAGCTCCAGGCCCTGAGTCCGGCATTCACCTGGAAGGAGTATTTCATCGCAGTCGGCGGCCCCAGCTTCGACAGCCTGGATGTCTCTGTGCCTGACTTCGTAAAAGGCATGAACCAGGTGGTGGCTAATAGCCGTCTCGACGACATCAAGACCTATCTCCGCTGGCAGACTGTCCACCGCGCTGCGCCGCTGATGCCCAAAGCATTTGTGGACGAGAACTTCGCTTTCTACGGCAAGACGCTGACCGGAGCCAAGGAGATTCGACCGCGCTGGAAGCGTTGCGTACAGAACACAGATGCCGACCTGGGCGAAGCTCTGGGTCAGGCCTACGTGGCCCAGCAATTTCCGCCCGAGAGCAAGGCCGCCACTCTGAAGATGGTGCACGAACTGGAGGCCGCCCTCAAGAGCGACATTACGCAGCTGCCCTGGATGACGGAAGAGACCAGGAAACAAGCCCTCGATAAGCTGGCGCATATTCAAAACAAGATAGGCTACCCGGACAAGTGGCGTGACTATAGCACTCTGAAAGTTGTCCGCGGTGACGCGCTGGGCAACAAGGTGCGCGCCAATGAATTTGAATTTCAGCGGCAACTGAACAAAATAGGCAAGCCTGTCGACCGGTCGGAATGGGGGATGACCCCGTCCACAGTCAACGCCTATTACAACCCGCAGGAAAACAACATCAACTTCCCTGCAGGCATTTTGCAGCCGCCTTTCTACGATCCCAAGGTGGATAACGCGGTGAACTTCGGCGCCATCGGGGCCGTCATTGGGCACGAACTGACACACGGCTTCGACGACCAGGGCAGCCAGTTCGATGCCGAGGGGAACCTGCGCGACTGGTGGACGCCCAAGGACCGCGAGCAGTTCGACAAGCTGGAAGCATGCTTCGTCAACGAATATGACGGGTTCGTGGCGGTGGATGACCTGCACCTTCGCGGCAAGCTCACGCTGGGCGAAAACACTGCCGACAACGGCGGGCTGCGCATCGCCCACATGGCGTTGCTGGACGTACTGGGTGCGGGGCCGCAAAAACCGATCGACGGCTTCTCGCCAGAGCAGCGGATGTTCGTGGGCTGGGGGCAGATCTGGTGTGAAAGCGAACGGCCGGAATTCGCGCGACTGATGGTAACGGTCAACCCGCATTCGCCGGGTAAATTCCGGGTGAACGGCGTGGTGTCCAATATGCCGGAGTTCCAGAAGGCATTCGCCTGCAAGGACGATGCGCCGATGGTCCGCAATCCGCGCTGCCGGGTCTGGTAGAAGGCGGAGGCACAATCGCTTCGTAAACTGCGTTAAGGCGTTGCCGCCACCACCGCCTGTGGCGAACCGATCCTGGCCTCGCGCAGATACTTCGCGGCCTCTTCCGGTGGGGTCGGGTTTTGATAGAAACCCGTGCCCCACTCGAAGCCGGCGATCTTGGTCAATCGGGGCATGAATTCGAGGTGCCAGTGGTAGTGTTCCATGGCCCCTTCCTGAACCGGGGCCGTGTGAATGACCAGATTATAGGCGGGATAATCGAGCACCTGATCGGCGCGCATCAGCAGGTTCTTCAGCGCTTTCGCCAGGCCTTCATACACCTGTGACGACGAGTTCTCGAACGCCGACTCGTGCCGCCGGGGAATAATCCACGTCTCGAAGGGAAACCGCGGCGCATACGGAGCCACGGTCAGAAATCCTTCGTGCTCGGCTACAACGCGCACTCCCGACTCGGTCTCCTGACGCACGATATCGCAGAAGACGCAGCGCTCCTTGTAGATGAAGTATTGCTTGGAACCCTCCAATTCCTCAATCACGTGCTTGGGTACGATCGGCAGTGCAATCAGTTGCCCGTGGCCGTGCTCCAGGGTAGCGCCCGCCAGTTGACCGTGGTTCTTGAAGATGAGGATGTATTTGAAGCGGCGGTCCTTTTTGAGGTCGAGAATGCGATCGCGAAACGCCCACAACACATCCTCGATTCCCTTCTCCGGCAGGGAGGCCAGCGTGGAATTGTGGTCGGGCGTCTCAATAACGACCTCGTGCGCGCCGATCCCGTTCATCTTGTCGAACATGCCTTCCGCCTGGCGGCTCAGGCTCCCCTCGATGCCGAGCGCAGGAAACTTGTTGGGGACCACACGCACCGTCCAGCCCTGCGAATCGCGCGAAGCGCCGTTGGGCCTATAAGCCAGGACCTCGGACGGTGTCTTATTCTCGTTGCCGGGGCAGAAGGGGCAGAAGCCACCCTTCATCTTCACCGGTTCGCGCGCGAAATCAGTAGGGCGCTTGGCGCGGTCGGTCGAAATAATGACCCACCGGCCCACGATGGGATCTTTGCGCAGCTCAGGCACGGGATACCTTCGACTCGATAACCCTCTATCTTACGCCTCGCACGAGGCCGGGCAATATCATCACAACCCGTGCCGAATCTGCTCCACGGCTCTCACGGCCCCGGTAACACGATGCCCTTCCGCCCGTCCAGTTCCACCTGCAGCGCGTCCAGGAAATCAAGCTCGCGCCGCGTTGCATCGCCTCCTGAAGCCAGGACCTCCCGGGCGCGGGAAACTGCACGTTCGGCGGAGTCACCGATCTGGGCAAGCAGTTTGCGAACCTCGGATTCGAGCTTCAGACGGCTCTCTACGATCCGCTGCTCCACATCGCCCTGGACCCGGGAGGCGTTTGTGTCAATGAGCTGTTCGAGAAAGTTCGCGGCGGCTTTCTGTCTCCAGCCATCGAAGTGAAGTGCGCCCGTAAGCGTGTCCAGCAGGTACAGGAGGGGAGAAGCCGGCTGCGCAATGGTAATCATGTCATGAAAAAAGAAGCGCGAGCGGGTGCGGAAGCCGTGTTCGCTATCCAACGACACCGGTAAATGGGAAACGCCGGCTGACGGCACTTGTGAAATCCGGGCCAGGAGATCGTTCACCAGATCCACAAAGCGCTGCGTGACTGCATTGTAAAGCTCTTGTGTCTGGGTCTCTTCGGTATCCAGCCACGGCATCACATGACGCCGCGCAACGGCCTGGGCAATTGCCATAAGTTGGCGCCGCCGGACCGGACCAAATGTGTTTGCAACGGCACTAGCTCCCTGCCGGAACTCCTCTTGGGCCACGGGGAACACCCGTCTCAGGAATTCCTTGCGCCGGGCCAGGAGCGTTGTGGAAAGCCTGTTCTGTTCAGCAGAGAACAGCGCCCCAATGTCGCGCAGTGATTGTTCCGCCTGATTGATCGTCCGCCGGAGGTTAGCGATCCTCTGTTCCGAAGCGGCGATTGGCTCGGTTACCGCTCTGGCCCGCTCCGTAATGGAGCTTCGCAGCGAAGTCCGAACCCGGCGGATCCCGCGCTGTGCCGCCGAATCTGCCACGGCTGGTCCCGACTTCTTGGCCAGCCGCATGAGGTCTTCGTTCAGCAGGTTCCAGTCATCGCCATTTCCCGCGTTTCCGAGCCGGTTTAGCGCGCTGACCTCATAGACCCGTTCCACGGGCCGCCCAAGACGCGCTTCCAGAACCCGGGCTGTAAACGCTGACGCCTCGCGCCGTTCCGTCACCGAGACGCGGTCGATTTTGTTGAGTACGATCAGAATCTCATCTACGTTCACGGCGACCGCCTCGATAAGCGCCATCTCCTCTCCAGAAATGGGAGGGTCGGCTCCGAGAACCAGGATGGTCGCGTCAATCTGCGGAATGAAATCCCTCGTGGCATCAGTGTTTGCAGAGAACACCGACCCGATTCCCGGCGTGTCCACCAGGCACATGCCGGATGCCAACAGCGAAGATGGAAGGAAAACCTCTACTCCCTCGACGCGTTTCCTGTTTTCGTGGTTGTGCTCCTCGGAAACATACTGCGGAAGGTCCTCCGGTCGGATCGATTGCCAGTGGGCGTCGATTAAAACCCGGGCCGTTCGGGCATTCCCATGCCGCAGCACGGTGGGTACGTTGGTCACGGGCAATACGCCTGTGGGCAGGATGTGCTCGCCTACCAGGGCATCCAGCAGGGTGGATTTGCCGCGCTTGAATTGGCCCACGCAGGCGACGAAGAATCGTCCTTCCTCAATCCTCGCGGCGAGCTGCCGCGCATCAGCGGCGATGGAGTCTTCATCCAATTGCTCTGCAATTTCCGCCAGGCGTACCAGCTCTGCAGCCTGATGCCGTCTGGTGTCCGAGACCTGGTGAGGGAGTGCTGCCTTGCCCTGCCCGCATTGTTCGTTCATCGTCGCGCTATCCAGCTCCGGATGGTGGACTCACGGTCGCGAGCTTGTAGTCGATATAGAGCGGCGCGATCTTGATCTGATCTTCAGTGCAATATCGGGGTTGGGTGGCCAGATGAATCATTTGCAGCATTGCGCCCGGATTGCCCTCGCTGTAGTCCACGACTCGTTCCAGAAATTGCGCCAAATTGCGGGCCTTCAGACCTTCTGTCCGCGCGCGAGCTGCCGCGAACTGGCGGGACATTTCCGGACCAAAATTGCGGAGATGGACTCTCGCCGCACGGTCAGGAAACAGAGGCAGGACGAATCCCGCGTCCTCCATATGGACGGAGCGGGCAACCGCGATAACGGGAACTGAACAACTCTGCATCAACTCGCGAAGGCAACCCGCTAGCGCCTGCGAAGGACGCGTGAGATGGTCAACAACCACCATGTACTTGGAGTCGCGTAATGCCTCGCGAACCAACCCTCTCACACAGATGGCGGACTTCGCCAAGAGCGACGCGATGCCGTTCGGGCAGGCTTTTGCGAGCACCGGGTGACCTGCCGCCAACAGCGACTTGGACAGGCTGCCGTACATCATCTGAGGCATTACATTCTGGGGGCTGTACAGCATCTCGGGAAACTGCGGAGCAATGTGCAGCAGCAACAAGGTCTTGCCGACTCCGGTGGATCCATGCAGCAGGAAAGTTTGGCGGGCCACAAGGCGCTGGCGGAGACCTTCGACTTCCTCGGAGCGGCCAAAGACGGCTTGCTGCATCACGGCCTGGTTCGTATCTACGACGCTATCGGAACTTGTTTTGTGTATTGTCATTACGCTCGTGCTTGCCGACCTGTTACCACGTGTTCCAGAAGTCTGGGACATCTGCATCAGGCAGAGCTCGGCCGTAGCATGTAACCATGCAGCTCTTTCACGGCCGACTGCAGCTCCGCAACCACCGTCACTAACTCTCTCGCCGCCTGCTCTGATATGGGACCATACCCCCGCATGTAGCGAGGGGCTAGCTCCGCAACCGCAATCTCGATGAAGCTGAGCCCGACGTGAATGGAATGGGCTGCCGAGATGTGTGGTTCCTCCGGACCAAGCGCCTGGCCGGCTAATACCTCTAGGATCCGGGCGCGAATTCGGGCAACGTATTCCTCGATCGCATGGCGTTCGCGGTCGCTAATGTCATCGATGTAGCTCGTGAAAATGCGTTTTGACGCAGTCGCATGCAGCGTCTGTTCGATTTCCGACAGCAAGGTATCGATATGCTTGCAAGTGATCAGCAGGCGATGGCGCTGGCTTGGGTTCAACGCGCTGTGCTTGTCGTCCAATGCGTTTGTTTCCTTGATGGCGCAAGCTTGCCGCTGCCACAAAGCAGCTTGCAAAGCCGGTCAAACACTTGCCACGAATTGTTGCAGAAAGCTCGCCGGGGACATGACTCCGCGACAAGGTTCCTCATCAGGAGTCATCATCTGTCCGGACTTGATAGGACAGCGGTTTGGGTGAACTCCTTCACCCTTTGATCAGTTGTTGATAACGCACATGCAGCCCGGAAGTCAAGGCCGCGATGGCCGTTTTCCCCCGTCGGTCGCCCCGCCCAGCTCACAGCTTCGGGAGCACAATGCCTTTCTGCGCCTGATATTTGCCCTTCTTGTCCTTGTAGCTGGTTTCGCACTGCTCGTCGGACTGGAAGAACAGGATCTGGCACAGGCCTTCGTTGGCATAGATGCGCGCCGGCAAGGGTGTGGTGTTGGAGATCTCGAGGGTAACGAAGCCCTCCCACTCCGGCTCGAACGGCGTGACGTTCACGATAATGCCGCAGCGCGCATAGGTGGACTTGCCGACGCAGATGGTGAGCACGTCGCGCGGAATCTTGAAATACTCCACCGAGCGCGCCAGGGCAAACGAGTTGGGCGGAATGATGGCAACGTCGGTCTGGAGGCTGACGAAGGACCGTTCATCGAACTTCTTGGGGTCGACGATGGTGCTGTTGACGTTGGTAAAGACCTTGAACTCGTCGGCCACGCGCAGGTCGTAGCCATAAGAAGAGAGACCGAAGGAGATGACGCCTTCGCGGACCTGCTTTTCCGAGAAGGGATTGATCATATCGTGCTCAGTGGCCATTTTGCGGATCCAACGGTCACTCTTGATGGACATGGAGCTCCTTGGGGCTGAAGCCCCTGATATTTCTAAACGGTGTGGACACAGGCCTGAAGGCCTGCTCGACCCGAGTAAGGGACAAGGTAAACACGCCGCTAGGCGAATAGGTCATCTTACGGAATGGATTGTTGGTTGACAATGGGCGCGGGCTTGGCTAGGATGCGCCCATTGCCCTGTAACTTAAGCTCGACCTGAGACTTACGCTAAGCGAGCAGGTCGGAGTAGAATCGCTGAGCATCCTCCCGGGCTGGCCGTTGTACCGGTGAGCGAACAGAGCGGAGCTTCTTGTGATCAAACTTGATCTGATCAATGAAGTTGTCAACAAAACCGGGGTCACCAAAACCAAGGCGGAGCTGGCGGTTGAGACCGTCTTCGAAAGCATGAAGAAGGCGCTATCGCACGGCGATCGCATCGAGCTGCGTGGTTTTGGTGTGTTCACTGTCCGTCCCCGCAAGACCGGCATCGGACGCAATCCCCGCACCGGGGCGGAAGTCAATATCCCTCCCGGCAAGGCCGTTCGTTTCAAACCCGGCAAGGAGTTGCAATCCATCGAATAGCTATCTGGCGGACGGGTGACGTGCGACGTTGCTCATGGAAACGCCTGTGCTTCGCGCGCGTTTCGTTTATGATTTAGCTAGACGATGTCCGACACACGACCGCCGGCTTCCTATACCTTCGAAGTCTCTGCCTATCCCCAAGGATTTGCTCCGCCCGCTCGCAAGCCACGACCGTATTGGCTGCACATCCTGTTACTCATGTGCACGATCGCGACGACGCTCATCGTAGGTGCGCGCCTGCAATACAACTTCACACATAACCTGCCGGCCTTCGCCCTGGAAAGCTTTTCCGACCTGTTTCCCGTGATGTGGGTCTGGGCGAAGCCGTCGCGTCTCGGACTGGGAGTTCCCTTCTCGGCCACTCTGATTGGCATTCTACTGGCGCATGAGTTCGGGCACTTTCTGCTGGCCCAAAAAAACCAGGTGTACGCAACGCTGCCCTACTTCATCCCGGCGCCCACGTTCATCGGTACGTTTGGCGCGCTGATTCGGATCAAATCGCCCATACGTTCACGCCGTGCGCTGTTCGATATCGGAATCGCCGGACCGATCGCCGGCTTTCTGGTTGCGGTACCGGTGCTGTTCTGGGGCTTGGCGCTCTCCAAGCCCATGGCGGCGGGCACCCCGAGGTCAGCGCTGGAGTTCGGTTATCCGCTGATCTTCCGACTCTGCCACCACGTACTGGCGCCGTTCACATCGCATGGAGCTTCGCTCGGTGACCTGTATCTGCATCCCGTCGCAGTAGCGGCCTGGGTAGGAATGTTCGCCACGGCGCTGAACCTGCTGCCGGGGGGCCAATTCGACGGTGGCCATATTCTGTATGCCGTCGCGCCGCGCTTCCATAAGTGGGTAACGCGGATCAGTATTGCCGCCCTGGTCCCACTGGGGCTTTTCTTCTGGCGCGGATGGCTGGTTTGGGCACTGATCCTGGGATTTACCGGCATGCGGCACCCGCTGGTGCCGAAGTGGCCAGGACTCGATCCCGCGCGCCGCTGGCTTGCGCTGGTGGCGGTACTGATGCTTGTGCTGACCCTGGTGCTCTCACCCGTTCGCGGCGAAGCCCTGTTCGGTAGCTAACTGACCCAACCGCATCATGCTCTTTCCAGCTTGCCGCCGCGCAATCTAAAGCGCTGCCCACGCCATTCCACTTCCCTGCCCGCGTAGCTGGAAACCCAAACTGCGAATGCCATAAGATCGCGCAGCGGCACCAGCCATAGATCGCGCATTACCTGCGGATCCTCCATCACGTCCCTGCCTACCACGATGGCCGATGCGAACCGCGCCACTGCGGTCACGCCGAGAAGCAGCCACGTCCACCAGGCCTGCGGCGCAGCCAGGACCGCCAGCGCCGCCCAGATCAACGCGAAGCCAACAAGCAGCCCGAAGTATTCCGCAGGCCGGCAGGCCTTGACGGTACGCGCCCAGCGAACCTGGTGCGTCCAAAATTCGCCGAAGCGGTAATCCGGTACCGCCGTCTCTACCACGGTATCGGCCAACTCCACGCGATATCCCTTCGCCGCGGTCCGCGAACCAAGTTCGTAGTCGTCGCTGAGGTAGCCGGCGAGCGGCTCAAAGCCACCGATCGCCGCCAGCACTGTCTTGGTGGTGGCGATGGTCCCTCCAAGTGCAAAGCGAATGCCTTGCAGAGAGCGCGCAACCAGCACACCGCCCATGAAATCGGCGCTCAGCCCAAGCGCCTCCAGCTTAGAGCCCAGGGTCTTGCCCGCGATGCCGCGATACAGTGCAGTCACCATGCCTACACTCGGCTCGGCCAGCGGCGCCATGACGCTGCGCAGGTAATCGCGCGGCACTACAATGTCGCTGTCGTTGATCACGATGTGCTCGTACTTCGCGTGTGGCAGCATCTGCGTCAGGTTACTGACCTTGCCGTTGGGGCCCAGCGTATCCGGGCAATGTACGACCCGCAGTTGGCGCAGCGGGAACTCTTCCTGCACCTTCCGGACCAGCTCCAGTGCCGGCTCGCCGGGATCGCTCACCCCGAAGAGCACTTCGTATGCCTCGTAATCCAGAAGACAGTGGCTCCGGAAAGCCAGATACATATGGGGATCGAGACCCTTAAGCGAGCGCAGAATGCTCACTGGCGGGGTGAATGACGATCGCGGTCTCTCACGACGCTCACGCTGCCAGCGTTTGGCTGCCCAGACGGCGATGAGGAAGTACGCCGCGCCGGCCACAGCCAACACAGCGCAAACCGCCGCGACGATGGTGTGGACGGAAGTCATCAGGAGCTGTTCAGATTAGCAGAAGGGGTGGAAGCGCTGGGCTTTAGCCCGGCGAAATGCCGGGCTTTGTTGCTTGGGGCTTCTACCAGGTGGTCAGCGCGTTATCATGGAATGGTTGCAGGTGACTCCCCCAAGAGACAGCAGATGATCAACGGAAAACGCGTAGCCGTCGTCATGCCGGCTTACAACGCAGAGAACACATTGGAAGCAACGGTTCGCGAGATTCCCGATCTGGTGGACATCCGCATCCTGGTAGACGACTACAGCCGCGACAGGACCGTCGAGGTTGCCCGCCGCCTCGGACTTGCCCCCATCGTGCACGATCGCAACCTGGGTTACGGCGGAAACCAGCAGACGTGTTACCGTGAGGCCCTGGCCGCAGGCGCCGACGTCGTGGTCATGGTCCATCCCGATTATCAGTACACGCCCCTGCTCATTACCGCGCTGGCCAGCATGGTGGCCTACGACGTCTATGATGTAGTGCTGGGATCGCGCATCATCGGGGGACAGGCGCTGCGCGGCGGCATGCCGCTCTACAAGTACATTTCCAACCGCTTCCTTACTGCGTTCGAGAACCTGTTCCTGCGCGTCAAGCTTTCCGAATACCACACGGGCTATCGCGCCTTCAGCAGCAAGGTGCTGACCACACTGCCTCTGCTGGAAGACTCGCAGGACTTCGTTTTCGACAACCAGATGCTGGCGCAATGCGTGTTTTTCGGCTTTCGCATTGGCGAGGTTTCTTGCCCGACGAAGTATTTCGAAGAGGCATCGTCCATCAATTTTCGCCGGAGCGTGAAATACGGTCTCGGCGTGCTGCTCACCAGCCTGCAGTTCACGCTAAGCAAATGGGGACTCCTTCATCTGCCGCGGTTCAGCCCAGAGGGCAGAAAGCTGGATTCTCGTTCGGAATTTGTCCGCCCCGTCGCAGAGCCAGTTACCCGGGCACAATGACAAAACTCGCTTTCCAGCCACGGGCCTCCCGACGCGCAGTACCGGGAGCGCAGGCGAGATCGATGTAGCGTCACTTTCAACTCGCAAGAATACCTATTCATCACAAACCCACTCCTGCCCTGGGCCGACCGCTTACAATAGGCCTAGAAACTCGCCATTTATGGATTCTCCTCTTCGGAAGCAAGTGCTTCGCCGGTCCCATGGCCACTTCGTGCGTGAGGCGGCTCTCATCGCTTTGCAAACCATGCGTGCCCACAAGCTGCGTTCGTTCCTCACGCTGCTGGGGATTATTCTCTCGGTTTCCACGCTCATCCTGGTCATCGCTTTGATCAGCGGTATGAACTTGTATTTCGCGCAACGGGTGGCCAATCTTGGGTCCAACGTCTTCCTCATCAACAAGATCGGCATCGTCACCGACTGGCAGGACCAGATCAACGCGTTGCGGCGCAATCGGGATATCACCTGGGAGGACTTTGAGGCACTGCGCGACGGCCTGAAGATGCCCAAGCAGGTGGGCGTGGAAGTTCGCACTCTGGGGAAGGTCCGCGCCGAGCACCGCGAACTGGAAGACGTGGGCATCCGCGGTGTCACCGCCAATATCGCTGACATGGATATCCAGGAGATAGCCAGCGGTCGCTACATCAGCGACGGCGACAATCAGCACCGCGCCATGGTCGCCGTGCTGGGCGCTGACGTGGTAAAGAAGTTGTACCCGGACCGCGATCCACTGGGTAAAACCGTCTCAATTGACGGGCAGGAGTTTACCGTTGTGGGTGTGTGCAAGCCGGTAGGCACGGTCTTCGGCCAGTCGCAGGACAACTTCGCTTACGTCCCGGTACGCACCTGGCTGAAGGTGTACGGAGCGAGGAAGTCGCTCAGCATCAACGTGCAAGCCCGCGGCCCTGAGTACCTGGAGCGGACCCGCGAGGAAGCGCGCGTGCTCATGCGCGCCCGCCGTCATCTCTCGCCCAGCGATAAGGACAACTTCGGTATCGTGGCCAGCGACAGCCTGATGAGCCTGTGGAAGAACCTCACCGGCACGCTTGCCTCGGGCATGGTGGCTCTGGTATCGATTTTCCTCATCATTGGCGGTGTCGTGATCATGAATGTGATGCTGGCGGCGGTCACCGAGCGGACCCGTGAGATCGGCATTCGGAAATCGCTGGGCGCAAAACGGCGTGACATCCTGATGCAGTTTCTGGTCGAGTCCACAGTCATGTCGGCGGTGGGCGGGGCCATCGGCGTTGTGATCGCGTGGATGCTGGCCGTGGTGGTGCGCAATGCCACGCCCGTGCCGATGGCGGTTCCCATCGTCGCCGTCCTCATCGCCATCGCGATTTCGTCGGCCGTCGGCGTGTTCTTCGGCGTCTATCCCGCACGCAAAGCGGCACGGCTGGACCCGATCGAGGCGTTACGGTTCGAGGCTTAAACATGCGGGTGCACTTTGGCGAAAATTCGAAGATGGCGTTGCAGACGGTGCGCGAGCACAAAACGCGCTCCTTCCTCACCGTGCTGGGCGTGGTCATCGGCGTGGCGGCCATGATCTTCGTCGCCTCCATCCTAGTCGGAGTAGACAAGAACACAGCCGACTACCTCAACGATTGGGGCACTAATACCCTGTTCCTCTTCCGCTTCGACATCGGTTTTCGCACCTCGCAACTTACAGCCGAGGAGCGCGCGCGCAAGCCGCTGACCCTCGACGATGCCAACGCCATCCTGGCGGAATGCCCCAGCATCAAGAACGTTACCTCAGAGTTAATGCAGCGGCTGACCTTCGGGCCGGGGATGCGCACCTTCAGCACACGCTACGGGGCGCACCAAGTTGACAACATCGATTTCTCCGGCGCAACCCCGTCCTGGCAGGAGGTTTACAACGGTCACGTGGCGCAGGGCAGATTTTTTACCGATTTCGAGAACCTGCACAGCGCGGATGTAGCCATTATCGGTAATGACATCAACAAGGCGTTCTTCCCGGCGAATGATGGGGTTGGGCAAGCTATTCTGGTTGATGGTGTTCCCTACACCGTAGTCGGCATCATGGAGAAGCGTAAGAGTGCCTTCCTTGGCGACGACTCTCCCGACAAACTTATCCGTATTCCCTACAACACCTACCATAAGCATTACCCGGGCGATGATGAGAACTTCCTCGGCGCGGAAGCCTTCCCGGGAAAGATGGCGCAAGCAGAGGATGAGATCCGTGGCCTGCTACGCCGCCGGCGTCACGTAGCCTACGACAAGCCTGACAGCTTCGCTATCACCAGCGCTGCCGCCATCGCCGACACGTTTCGCCAGATTATGAGCACGGTCGCACTGATGACGGTGGTCGTCAGCTCTATTGGCCTGCTCGTGGGCGGCGTCGGGGTGATGAACATTATGCTGATGTCCGTTACCGAGCGCACCCACGAGATCGGCGTTCGCAAGGCCATTGGCGCGCGGCGTGGGGACGTCATTCGCCAATTCCTCACCGAAGCTGTGGTGCTGACAGGCCTCGGTGGCATTGCGGGTGTGCTCGTGGGCATTGCCGGAGCATCGTTGCTGCCGATGGCTTTCCCGTCACTGCCGACATCAGTACCGGTGTGGGCCATCGTGATGGCGGTGGCAATGGCGGCGAGCGTTGGCCTGTTCTTCGGGATGTATCCCGCGGTCAAGGCGGCCAGACTCGACCCAGTAGAAGCCCTGCGTTATGAATGAGTTAGGGACCGACAATCAGAAGCTAAGGGGTTAGTACTCCCGTGCTCCTGGACTTTGGTCCCAATGCCAATCCAACTCACCAACTACTACGTACTTGAATCAGAGGCACTGACAGGGTACGCAAAGGTTCTCTTGTAACTTTTGTGCGGTCGGAGACTCTAACAACATACTGGTGTCGGAGACCCACTCCGACCGAGGATGGTTATGTCGAAGCATCGTCTTACTGCAGCTTCTATTTTGCTGACGGCGTTGGCCGGCTTCATGCTGTCGCTGAACGCCAGCGACAAGGTAGTCACCTTGCCTGCTCCGGCGGTTGATGAGTCGCTCGCCGGCAAGAGCGGCCAGGAGACGCTGGTGCTTGCCGGTGGCTGCTTCTGGGGAGTACAGGCTGTCTTTCAGCACGTCAAGGGTGTAATCAGCGCTACGTCCGGGTATTCCGGTGGTGCTTCCAATACCGCTGAATATGAGATCGTCAGCACGGGCAGGACCGGTCATGCCGAATCGGTCAGGGTGGTCTATGATCCCTCAAAGATTACATACGGCAAGTTGCTGCAGGTGTTCTTTTCGGTAGCGCTTGATCCGACGGAGTTGAACCGTCAAGGGCCGGACGAGGGCACACAGTATCGCTCGGTCATCTTCTATGGCAACGCGGAACAGAAAGGCATAGCTGATGCCTATGTCGCACAGCTCAACCAGGCCAAGGTATTTCCTCGTCCCATCGTTACTCAAGTCGTGGCGCTGAAGGGGTTTTATCCGGCGGAGGCGTACCACCAGAATTATGCGACGCTTCATCCGGACAATCTCTATATCCGGTACAACGATCTGCCAAAGGTGGCGCACTTGCAACAGCAGTTTCCCGATCTTTACGAGAAGAACATTGCGGGACACTGAGGTTCGCCATTTGCTAATCGCTATTCGCTTTTCGCAAGAAAGCGAACGAGAAAGCCGCCGAGTCAGCCTGCGGCAAAAAGAGGAAGGGTAGCGAAGCGAAAGGCGAAGAGCATCTTTATGAACAACCGCAGAGATTTTCTAAGAACAGTATTTCTATCCCTCTCAGGAGTAGCGATCATGAGTACAATGAATCCTTCTGATACCAGCGCCTCCACTGCTGCCGACACCGTCGAGATCGTGGAGTTCACCGACTCGGGCCAGAAGATTGGCCTTAAGCGCGTGCCAAAGGTCGTCAAGACCGACGCCGAGTGGCGCGCCCAACTCACCCCCGACCAGTTCAACGTGACCCGCAAGGAGGGTACGGAGCGGGCGTTCACCGGGCAGTACTGGGACCTGCACGCCAAAGGGATCTTTCGCTGCGTATGTTGCAAGAATGCCCTGTTCAGTTCCGCCACCAAGTTCGATTCCGGGACAGGCTGGCCCAGCTTCTGGGAGCCCATTGCCAAGCAGAACTTGAGGGAGAAGACCGACCGCAGCCTGGGCATGACCCGTACTGAGGTGGAATGCACCGAGTGCGATGCGCATCTAGGGCATGTGTTCGAAGACGGCCCCAAGCCGACCGGCCTGCGCTACTGCATGAACTCGGCTGCCCTGCTCTTCGTGAAGTCGTAATTCCCGGGAATCACTTTTTCGAACCCGAACCCCCCGGCGAGTGCTGATTCTGGACTCGCCGGGCGCTACGGCAGGCTCCCCCGAGAACCCGGGGGAAGAATTCCTTCTCTAACCTGACGGCGCGTGCGAAAATGGAGCTTCCTTCCTTTCGCCATGAACCCAGTTGACAGCGCACCCAGCATCGCCAGCAGACCTGACATTACTCCCGAGCTGCTGCGCGACCACGGCATCTCGTCCGAGGAATACGACCGCATTCTGAAGGCCCTGGGCCGCGAGCCAACGTTCACCGAGCTGGGGATCTTCAGCGTGATGTGGAGCGAACACTGCTCCTACAAGTCGTCGCGCGTACATCTGAAGCGGCTGCCGACACGCAGCCGACGTGTAGTTCAGGGACCGGGAGAGAATGCCGGCATTATTGACATCGGCAATGGGTGGGCGTGTGCGTTCAAAATCGAGTCGCACAATCATCCTTCGTTCATCGAGCCCTTTCAGGGCGCCGCCACTGGGGTTGGCGGCATCCTGCGCGACATCTTCACCATGGGCGCCCGACCGTTCGCCATAATGGACTCGCTTCGCTTTGGACCCATCACCCCGCAACCTGGATTGGACCAGGCGACCCTGCACAAGAACCACTCTGTGCTGGAAGGCGTGGTGAGCGGTATTGCTTCCTACGGAAACTGTTTCGGTGTCCCCAACGTTGGAGGCGAGGTAAAGTTCGAGAGCTGCTATTCGGGCAATCCTCTGGTCAACGCGTTCGCTCTAGGCTTGGTCCGGAGCGATCAAATCTTCTACGCGAGGGCTGCAGGTGCGGGAAACCCCGTCATCTACGTCGGCTCCAAGACCGGGCGCGACGGTATTCACGGCGCCACTATGGCGAGCGAAGAATTCAGCGAAGAATCCGAAGCCAAGCGGCCCAACGTGCAAGTTGGCGATCCGTTCCTGGAGAAGCTGCTGCTTGAGGCTTGCCTGGAAGCGATGCAGACGGGCGCAGTGGTCGGTATTCAGGATATGGGGGCCGCGGGCCTTACCTGCTCCACGTGCGAAATGGGCGGGCGAGGTGGCGTCGGACTGGAAATCGAGCTGGACCTAGTCCCCCAACGCGAAACCGGCATGAGTCCTTACGAGATCATGCTCAGCGAATCGCAGGAGCGCATGTTGCTGGTGGCGGAGAAGGGGCGCGAGGACGAAGTCTTCCAGGTCTTCCAGAAGTGGGGGCTCGACGCAGTGACCATTGGCCGTGTCATCAACCAGCCCACGATGCGAGTGCTGGAGCACGGCAAGGTGGTGGCGGAGATTCCCAACCAAGCGCTCACTGACGACGCGCCGCTATATCACCGTCCAATGGAGCGTTGGGAACCGCCGGTACCGCGAGAAGTGCCGGAAGGTACCCGGTTAGGAAAGAAGCTCGAATTTACCACGGAGCTGAAGCAGTTGCTGGCAAGCGCGAACATCTGCTCCAAGCGCTGGGTCTTTCAGCAGTATGACTCCATGGTGCAGACCAACACCGTGGAAGGCCCCGGCGGCGAGGCCGGCGTCATTCGGGTGAAAGGAACCCAGCTCGCGCTTGCGATGGCATTGGACGGCAATGGACGCTGGTGCTACCTCGATCCCAAACTTGGCGCGATGCACGCGGTGGCGGAGTCAGCCCGCAATGTCGCGTGTACCGGCGCAACCCCGATCGCAGCGACCAATTGCTTGAACTTCGGGAATCCGGAGAAGCCGCATATCATGTGGCAGTTCTCCCAGACGATTGACGGCATGACCAAGGCCTGCGAAGCGTTGGGAACACCGATCACTGGCGGCAACGTCAGCTTCTACAACGAAACCCTGGGCGAGGGCATCTATCCCACGCCGGTCATTGGAGTGGTGGGCATTCTGCAGGATGTGCACAAGGCGGCGAGTCCTCACTTCCGCCAGCCGGGACATGCCTTAATACTTGTGCGCGGCTCGGAAGCGGGCGATGCTTCCGATGTCGAGGCCGAGTTCGGCTCCTCGGAATATGCCAAGGAAATCCTGGGACAGATCTGGGGTTTTCCGCCTGCGCTGGAGTTGGAGAAAGAGGCTGCCTTGCAGAAGGCCATCGTCGAGATCATCGGCCTGGGATTGGCAGCGTCGGTGAAGGACTGCTCCGAGGGCGGTCTGGCGGTCACGCTGGCCGAATGCGGCTTCGGCCACGGCATGGGCGCTCAGGTGGACCTCAACTCCCATGGCCTGATCCCCGAGTTTGTGCTTTTTGGCGAAGATGCCAGCCGGGTAGTGATTTCCTGCGACCCACAAAATGTTCTGCGAATCCAACAAGTGGCGATACAATACGGCCTCTCAGCCGAACAGATTGGAAGTACGGTTCCCGATCAATTGGAAGTCCGGGTGGACGGCTCCGCCGCCGCTACGGCAAGCGTGTCTGAGTTGCAGGACGCATGGGGACGTGCTCTGGAAAATGTCCTGCATGTAGAAACCGAAGAGCGGTTTGTACCCGAAACCCTGCAGAAAAGCTAGGGTGGTAGAACAGGCCTTCGGGCCTCTTGTCGTCAATCGAAGAAGAACGGGGCTTTGGCCCGGACCGATCAGGTGAGCCATGCTGATTCTTTCCGACAAGCTGAAAGAAGAATGTGGTGTGGTGGCCATCTATGGCCATCCCGAAGCGTCGAAGCTCGCCTATCTGAGCTTGTACGCGCTGCAACATCGGGGACAGGAATCGGCTGGCATCGCTGCGTCCAACGGTGAACGTGTCGAACTGCACAAGGGCATGGGGTTAGTCTCGGATCTGTTCACCGCTGAAGTACTGGCGCGCCTTTCAGGTTCGCTGGCCATTGGCCATACCCGTTACTCCACTACCGGGGATTCCGCGCTGCTCAATGCCCAGCCCATCATGGTGGAGTGCAACAAAGGCAAGATCGCCCTGGCGCACAACGGCAACATCACCAATGCAAGCGAAGTGCACGCCCGACTTGAGCAGCAGGGTTCCATCTTCCAGACCACCAGCGATACGGAAGTCATCGTGCACCTGATTGCGCGCTCGCGCGAAGAGACCCTGGCCGACGCTATGGCCGACTCGCTGCGCCGCATCGAGGGTGCCTTCTCGCTGGTCATGCTGACCCCCGACCGCATCTTTGCCGCGCGCGATCCCCGCGGATTTCGCCCTCTCGTCATGGGCCGCATTGCGGGGCAAGCGGGCCACAGCGCAGACACCATCGTCTTCGCGTCCGAAACTTGTGCCTTCGATCTCATCGGCGCGACCTACGAGCGGGAGGTCAAGCCGGGTGAGTTGGTCATCGTCGGGCCGGAGGGAGTTCATTCACGCTTCTACTCAGCGCAGCAGCCGCAGTCGAGTTGCATCTTCGAGCACGTCTATTTCTCGCGGCCTGACAGCATTGTTTTCGGACGCGCCGTGCAGCAGACGCGCGATGCCATGGGCCGGCAGCTCGCCCTGGAATCGCCGGTGGACGCCGACATCGTCGTTCCTGTGCCCGACTCCGGTGTGACTGCAGCCATGGGCTTCGCGCAGCGAAGTGGCATTCCCATCCAGTTTGGCCTTATCCGCAACCACTACGTGGGCCGGACATTCATCGAGCCGGAGCAGCGGGTGCGTGACTTCGGCGTCAAGCTGAAACTGAACCCAGTACGGCATGTGCTCGAAGGCAAGCGGGTTGTGCTCATCGACGATTCCATCGTCCGCGGCACCACCAGCAAGAAAATTGTCCGCATGGTGCGCGACGCGGGAGCGAAGGAAGTGCACATGCGCATCTCCTGCCCGCCGACTATTTCGCCCTGCTTCTACGGAGTGGACACGCCTTCGAAGAACCAGTTGATCGCCGCCAACAAGTCGGTGGAAGAGATTCGTGAATACATCAAGGCCGATTCGCTGGCCTACCTTTCGCTGGAAGGGCTGCGCAAGGCCGCTGGCGAGGGCGATGCGGCCGTCTATTGCACCGCGTGCTACACCGGCAAATATCCCACCAACATTGTGGAGATCGAAGACATCGCGCCGGCCATGGCGGCACACGACTGAGTCCTCGAAGTTCGCTGCGGCTCTCCGGAGGCCAATACCGATGAAACTCTTGCTTGCTTTACGACAGCTGATGCGCCGCCTCTTGCGGCGTGACCCGGCTGAACCGCCGGATCCCTACGCGCGCGTTCCCGCGACACTCAGGCGTGGACCGGGCGGCCGCAGCGCCGCAGTCGCTCTCGAAGAACCGCCAGAGCCCACGCTGCTTCGCGCGTTCGGTCGCAGGCAGACTCCGGGGAAGTGACTATCCACTGAGAACTGAGAACTGACCACTGCCTACTGCCTACTGCCTACTGCTGTGTAATCTCCCAGACAACACCCATTCCCTCTGACCCGCCGGCGGAGGCAGTCCCATAGAGATTGCCGTTCGCGTCAAACACCACGTTGCAGACCGGGTCCGCGCCGTCGCTGCCGCCCGTAAAATCGTAAAGGTCGGTGTACGTCCAACCGCCGCTGGAAGGAGTCAGCTCGAAGACGTTACCGTACCCATAAGCGCCGGCGCATTTTGTAGTGCCATAGATGCTTCCTTCGTGCGTCACCAGAGGGCCCCACGGCCCACATCCGTTCAGGTCGCTCGGGCCTCCCATGAAACTGTAGAGGAGTTGGAGCGTCCAGGTGTTTCCCGAACCAGGTATCAACTGGAAAACCGTTCCACCGCCGCCGCTGCCGTCATCGCTGGAGGCGCTGTAGACGTTGCCCGACTGGTCAAAGATGACGCCTGCGCCCGCCGGACGGCCCCCGTCACCCGCACCCAGAAAACTGTAGTGGAAATTCTCCATCAAGCCGCCGTTGGAGGGCACCAATTGGAATATCGTGCCGATGTTGGCCGAGCCGCCCAGATAAGTCGTCCCGTAGAAGTTGCCGGCGTTATCCAGGACCACGCCACTAACCGGATAGTGCCCGTCGCTGCCGAAGTTGTAAGCAACAGTCTCCGTCCAGTTGCCACCTGACCGCGTCAACTCATACATCGTTCCGTAGCCGTTGACGCCGCCATAGATGGTTGTGCCGTAGATGTTGCCTGCCTGGTCGAAGATCAGACTGCCTTCCGGGTTAGATCCATCATTGCTTCCCGTGAAGCGGTGCAGCACGGTTTCCATCCACGGGCAAAGTGCGCTGGTGCAGGCCCTCGCTTGAGGGCGCAGATTGAAAACCGTCCCACACCCGGGATAGGGAGCGCCTACGCCCTGGCAGCCGCCCCCACCCCCGCCGTTCGTTGTGCCATAGAGGGTGCCATCCGCTCCGAAGACGAGTGCTCCGCCGTTGTATTGCGGACCAGCGCCATCATCGCCTCCGGCGAAGCTGTAGAGAGGATTGAAGACCCAGCCGGACCCCTTGTGCTTGAATTGGTAGACCGTGCCATAACCGGCGCCATCGTAAAGCGCCGTGCCGTAGAGATTCCCGGCTTTGTCCATCGTCAAGCCGCTGTAAGGGTTGGCTCCGTCTTGTCCACCGGTGAAGTTGTGAATCACCTGGAACGCTTGCCCATGCGCCGCGGGGCTGGAGGCCATCATCAGGACAAACAAGATCGCTATCGCAAGAGCGGTCGCGCCCGGACCGGTGTCCGAATTCCCAATCGGGTCGCGCTCCCGACGAGCCATCGAAGTTCTCCTCTGCCCAGAATTTCGAAGCTCAAAGTATAACGCTGCTCCCACAGTGTGAGAGCAGCGCTAATGAACAATAACCGCTGGGTTAGTAACTACTGCCCTTACGGTATGGTGATCTCCCAGATGACACCAACGTTCTGCGTGCCGCCAGCGGAGGTTGTGCCGTAGAGAGTAGTACCGTTCGCGTCAACTATCACCTGGCCGACCGGATTTCCCCCGTCGTTTCCGCCGGTAAAGTCGTACAGCGAGGTGTAAACCCAAGTGTTGTGTGCCAGCTTGAAAACGTTGCCAGCTTTATGCGTACCGTCGCAATAGGTCGCGCCATAGATATTGCCATCCCCGTCTATGGCTAGAGTGCCCCAGGGCCCACACTGGCTGCCGGAGGTGTTAGTAAAGTTGTAAAGGGTGGTCAGTGTCCAGGTGCAAACGTCGGAGTACGTCAGTTGAAAGACCGTGCCACCGCCATTCTTGCCGTAGGCAGTGGTGGCACCGTAGAGGTTGCCCGACGGGTCAGCGATCAGGCCGGCGTAGACATAAGCTCCGTTGCTTCCATTGAAATTGTTGAGGGTACACTGTATCCAGGGAAATCCTCCCGATGGCATCAACTCGAAAACCGTGCCATAACCACTTAACCCCCCTTGGTAAGTTGTTCCATACAGGTTGCCGGCACTGTCGGGGATCACGCCGTTAGCCGGGTATTCTCCGTCACTGCCGGAGAAGCTGTAAAGAATGTTTTCTGTCCACGGGGGACCAGAAGGCGTCAGTTCATAAACGACACCAAAGCCGCCATAGCCCCCGTCAGCCGCGGTGCCGTAGATGTCACCCGCCTGATCGAAAAGGAGGTCACCATATTCGGGATAAGCGCCGCCAGCGCCACTTGGGAACGAATAAAGCACGGTTTCCGTCCAGGGGCAGAGTGCGCTCTTGCAGGCTGACGCTGAGGGTTTCAGATTGAAGACCGTGCCGACGCCGGAAGTGCCTCCATTGTAAGTCGTGCCGTACAGAGTGCCGTTCCTGCCTAAGATAACCCTGGCTAAGGGATTAGCCCCATCGATACCCCCAGGAAAACTGTAAAGGGGATTAAAGATCCAGCCGGATGGTTTCTTCTTCAACTGGTAGACCGTGCCGTGACCGATACCGCCGGCGTATGCCGTGCCATAGAGGTTTCCGGCTTTATCCAACGTCACGCCGGCGTAAGGGTTGGCTCCGTCCTGCCCGCCCGAGAAGTTGTGGATTACCTTGAACGTTTGTGCCTGCGCCGCCTGGCTTGCAACGACCGCCAGCACAAACACAACTATTAACCCAAGAGTGGCCGTGCCTAGGCACGCAGCCCAATCCCCAATTCGATTCTGTTGCTGGTGCACCATGATGATTCTCCCTTCTCCGAGGAACATCGTGAGACTTCTGGATAACGCTGCTCCCACAGCGTGGGAGCAGCGCAACTGACTGGCTACTGACAACTGCTTTACGGCGTGATCTCCCAGACGACGCCGATTCCCGCTGAGCCGCCGGCGGAGGCGGTGCCGTAGAGGTTACCGTTAGCGTCAAATACCACGGTGCCATACGGATTTTTCCCGTCATTGCCGCCTGTAAAGTCGTGCAGCGAGGTGTATGTCCAGGGGGGTTGGGACGTGGGTGTCAGCTTGAAAACGCTGCCAAGGTTATTCGCGCCGCCGCAATAGGTTATGCCGTAGAGATTGCCTGCCCCGTCCGGGACGAGATTGTCAAACGGCCCACAATCATGGCTCCCAATAAAGCTGTACAGCGTGGTAAACGTCCAATTGCCATTTCCTTCAGGCGTCAGTTCGAAAGCCGTGCCGGCGCCACCCGTGCCGCCGTAATAAGTGGTGCCATACAGGTTGCCCAACTGGTCCAATATCACGCCAGCAACGGGAAGAGCTCCGTCGGTTCCATTTTGGAAACTGTAGAGGATATTCTCGGTCCACCCTCCCATTGACGGCACCAATTGGAAAATCGTTCCGTCGTTATGCAAACCGCCTTGATAGGTCGTTCCATAGAGGTTGCCGTCATTGTCGAAGGCCACGCTACCATACCAATAATACCCGTCACTACCTCCACCGAAGCTGTAAAGAACGCTCTCCGTCCAGCCGCCCCCTGAAGGCGCCAGCTCGTAAACAGTACCAGCGTTGGAATGACCCCCCTGGACCGTGGTGTCGTAGATATTACCGTTCTGGTCGAAGATCAGGTTACCGTAGCCAGGATAGGCTCCGTCAGCACCCGCCGAGAAGGTATGAAGGACAGTTTCTGTCCAAGGGCAGAGTGCGGTTTTGCAGGCTGACGCTGAAGGTCTCAGATTGAACACCACACCGTAGCCACCGACACTTCCGTATGTCGTGCCGTAGAGAGTGCCGTTCTTGCCGAAGACTAATCTGGCTCTTGGATAGGCCCCGTCGCTGCCCCCAAAACTATAAAGGGGATTGACGGTCCAGTTGCCATTCTTTTGTTTCAACTGATAGACGGTGCCGTAACTGTGGGCGCCGTACTTATATGCCGTGCCGTAAAGATTTCCTGGTTTATCAATCGCTAAGCCGGCGTAAGGGTTTCCCCCGTCCTGTCCGCCGGTGAAGTTGTGAATTACCTTGAACGTTTGCGCTTGCGCCGCTGGGGTTGCGACAAACGTCAGCAGAAACGCGATCGCCAGCACTGCCGTTGCCGCGCCTAAGCTTGGGTAGAAGTTCAAATTTCGACGTTGCCTGGGGTTTGCCATTGATGTTTTCCTTTCGAAAGTTGAGGGTTTGTTCCAGGCTGTCGCGCTGGACTCATGTCCCAGGCGAAAGCGGACGTCACGATCAGCCTCGGAGCCAATCGTGCGGTACACAAACTGCAACCCACATCTCTAAAGTTTTGCCGAGAATGACGCAGTGGCCGGCGTTACTGCCGATGAGGAGAATGCCTGATGAGTCGGCCAGAACCTTCGATACCTGGAGAATACCAGCCAGGATTAGATCAACATACATGCAGGACGCTGGCGCAGCGACGATCCTGTCATGGATGCGATGTAGCTTGCTCCCCTTGATAACGCAACTCAAGCTAATATGTTGAAATCCGGCGAAATTGGGCCGGAATTCCCATTTTGGGAAGATGGGCCGCCCCTCGACCCTAGTCCAGTATCTGGATTTTGGTCCTTCCCCTTCGCCTTTGGCGTTCATCTGTTCTTCTTCGCCTTCGCGCTCACATTCCCCAAGTCCTGCACCTCCTTGCCGGTGTGCGTCGGCACCGCGGCGACGATCTTCTTGTATTCGTGCTTGTCCATGCGGAGAACCACAACCTTGGGCACGTTCTGCTCGTGGTAGTCGATGTAGAGCCAGTGGCTCTTGGACTCGGTCAGCATGACAATGGCGCCCGCCCCCAGCGAGGCCACCATCACGATCGCGCCCTCGGTAATGCGGTGCTTCTTGGAGTACTCGTAAGAGAACTTGTCCAGTTCGTCGTAAGGGATGGTTACAAAGTCACGGTCGGCGACCCGTACGACAAGGTCGTTGTTGCTGTCGCTGAAGATCAGGTGAGCATCAACCTGCTTTCCTTTCGCATCGGCCAACTTCACACCATGGAAATTGGCATCTTCCGCCAAGCTAATACTGCTCACTACGAAGACTGCGAGAAGAGCAGAAATCATCCTCTTCACGGGTGTGTTCCTCCTCCTGGAATGAATGCAGCCCCAAGTTCAAGAGTGCTTTCTACAAGGGTTTCTTGCGCGTGATCTTTGGCTGCGCGGTGATACAAGCACACTCGTGGCCAAACCCTGCGGGGAGGTCGATGCCAAGTCGTGAGGGTGGTTTTCTGCTGTGTTACTTCGCGGACTTTATGTGACCAGGATATGGAGGCGTCTAATTATCAGACGGTGCGTGATGATTTTGGAGGGTGGCAGCGTCGCTTGTTAGCCTGGGGCTAAGGACAAGCAACAGGAGTCAGCCCGCATCCGAGCCTTTCCATTCCATGCGGTGGGGCCCCGTGGTAGCAAAGCCGAGGGATCTCTTAGCCGTAGTAACGGAAGTCCTTCCAAAACTCCGGCCAGCCAACCTTGGGCGGGCCGCAAACGTAAATGTCCGGATGATCCTCGGTCTCCTCGTTCTTAATCCCGTACGGGTTCCACGTGTGGCCGGCGAGCCTGCAGGATTGGAAATTCTCGTCCATGAACCTCCGGCTCAGGCCAATCACGATGAGGGTCTGCGGAGGGGGATCGCCATAACCACGGTACCAGAATGAGTTCACGCCGCTAATCGCGCGTGGCAGACCGTATTCGGGGCCATAAAGGTTGATGGCGCCGGCTTCGCCGTAATTGGTGCCGATGATGCCGAGATGCACCTTCTCTTCCGGCGCGAGTGAATCCCGAATCTTCGCTACTTCCTGGACTAGTTCGCGCCAGCCGATCTGTTCGCGGAAATCGCCCTGTACTTCATTGGTGATGGCCCACCAGCGAGAGTTGAGCGGCGCGGTCGGCAGCCAGAAAGCCGTGGTGAAGACGACTTCGAATACCAGCCCAGCCCAAACTGCCCAGCGGATTGTCATTGCCCAGCCTCGTTGCATCGTCGCCAGCCAGCGCTCTCCCCATACCGCTCCGGCCGCATAAAGCATGGGATAAGCGGGTCCCATGTAATACCAGCGCCCCTTCGCAAGAGTGAACAGCAGGAGAGTGATGACGTACACCCAGCCCAGCATGCGGAAGCGCTTGCCATCACGCGCCACCAGGCAGAAATACAGCCCGGCAACGGCGAGAGGAAAGCGAAGGCCGGTGAGTTCCAGTTGCTGAGGAATGAAATATGTAGTTCGGCCCTGGCGGACATCGCGGGCGTGTATGTGGCTGAGGAAATCAAGCGACACGAAATTGTGCTGCACTTGCCAAAGCAAGTTGGGCAGCCATACCACGATAGAAATCGCTACGCCGATCCAGAGCCATTTGCTCTTGAGGTAACGCCGCGGGTCGGTGAGAAGAAGGGCCACGACGATGCTGACTACGAAGAAACCGATGGTGTACTTCGAGAGCATGCCGAAGCCGATACTGGCACCGATGCCCAACCACCATCGCGGGTTGTTGGATACAAGCAGCCGAACGATGCAGTACGCTGTCGCTACCCATGCCAGGCAATCGAAGGCCACGTATTGCATCTCGTACCCACCGCCCAGGCAAAATGGGACGGCTGCAACCGCAGCAACCAGTTGGGCTCCACGGCGGGCGCCCATATCGCGCGCCATCAGCCCCGTAAGCACCACCGCGATCGCTTGCGCCAGCCCGGCGAAGAACCGGAAGCCGCGCACCGAAGTGCCAAACAGTTCCAGGGAAATTCGCCCGAAAAACGGCGTCACCGGCGGATACGCGGGATAGCCCCAGGCCAAGTGCCGCGCGTCTTCCAGCGTCGCCAGCTCATCGCGATGGATTCCGTAACGGTTGCCGAGGACGAGGTGCAGGATGATGGTTGCCACCGCGATGTAGAACAGCCAAGCCGTGTCGCTCAGCCAGGCAGGCGGGGCAGTCCGAGTTATACGACGGTGGGGCTCGCCAGATCCTGTGGCTGCCAGAAGCTCCATAAGTGCAGAATCAGCTCGTAAATCGGTCGATCAGCAGGCCGTGGCGGAGTCCGCGGTCGCTAACGGAGAGACTGTCCTTCCCTAACTTGTCCATCACGGTTTTCACGATGCATGCTCCCGCTAGAATCACATCGGCCCGTTTTGGCTGCAATCCGACGATTTTGCGGCGATCGTCCGTGGAGCGGGAACAGTAGAGTTCGATCTGGCGCTCGATTTCGACGCGCTCGAGGACAGAGCCCTGTATGACGGCGGGATCGTATTTCGCGAGTCCATGCTTCACGGCGGCAATGTTTGTGATCGCGCCTCCCATCCCCACCAGGGCATCGGGCGACGGCCTGTTTGCGATCCGGGAAAGATCGGCGGCGATCGCATCGAGTGCAGTCCGCCGTTCCTCCAGCGAGACCACCCCGCTGAGGCCATACCGCTCAGTAAATCGAACCGCGCCGACATTCAGGCTGAATTGCTCTTGGACGAGAGAGCCACGGCCGAAGGTGAACTGAGTGCTGCCGCCCCCCGTATCGAAGATTGCCAGCGAGCCTTCTGCCAGCCCGAGTCCAGACTTGACGGCAAGGTAGGCCAGCCGGCCTTCTTCTTCCCCGGGAATGATTTCAATCCGGACACCACAGCGCTGCTCGACCGCGTCGATAAACTGCTGGCTATTTCGCGCAGTCCGCATCCCCATGGTGCCAACGGCCGCGATGGCTTTGACTCCATTGTTTCGGGCTTCTGCAGCCATGGCGGCAATTGCAGAAACGGTCCGATCCATGGCGTCACTGCTGATCTCCCCGGTCTTCTCTAGGCCCTCTCCCAGGCGCGTGATTTCAGCACGGTCGACGACCGTACGCCATATTCCGTTGTCGTTCCTCTCGCTGATATTGAATTTCACCGAGTTAGTACCGACGTCAATGACCGCGTAGCGTGGCATAGCTGATTCCTCAGGGCTTCACCCAGACGAGCTGTTTCAGACCTCTCGGGTAATTAATGTTTTCAAACCGGCCCAGCCCAAACTTGCGGACGGTGGCAATCACGCGAGCGGGATCTTCGGATTCAATTGCGACGGTACGTATCTTCCTGCCGTCCGCCACAACATCGGTCATCTCGGACATGCAGCCGTCGATCTTGTAGCGTGTCCGCTTCTTGTGCACGTTCACAACACGCAAGCGCCCGCCCGGCTTCGCCAGTTCCTCAACGAACTGATCGAGCGCATAGTCGGCGCGCGTCAACACCGGTGGGACGACACCCAGGGCGTCGAAAACCTTCTTCACCTCGGCAGCGGGAAGAGGGAAGGAGCCTTTCATAACTGGCTTCCATTGTTCCAGGCCATCTGAGTTGACCTTCTCGAGCGTTTTTATGTCCATCAATCGGTCCCTCACCTTGACATTCTGATCGCCAACGGGCGACAGAAAGTAGATCTCGTCGCTTTCCTGCACACCACCCGGGTCGAGTTGAGCGAACCGATCGTCAGACTCGCCAAAACTCTCCCCGAAGGTTCTCCATTCCCAGCGAGGTATGACGGTTTCCATCGTGCCCTCCAGTGAGCGCAGATTCATTATGCACCTGTCATCCGGATTGCGAGAAACCAACCACTACTCTCCACTGTTACTTTCGGGTGAAGAAGCCACTCGAATTCTTGACTTCGAGCGTGACTAATCCGCTCCTTGCGGTTGGGCAACGTACATGCCGCATCGCGTAGAATTCTACCAATGGCTGGAAACACCGACGCCCCACTTTCCGTGCTGAAGCAAGTACCAATTTTCTCCGGCCTTTCGGAGCAGGAATTCGCGTTCCTTGGTCCGCGTCTGGTGCAGCGGCAGTTTCAGGCCGGTGAGCTCGTGTTTAGCGAAGGCGATGTTTGTGCTGGCCTTTACGTGGTACAGGCGGGTAATGTGCGAATTTTCAAGAGTTCGGTGGGTGGCCGCGAGCAGGTGCTAACCATCGAGGGCCCGGGCAGCTCAATCGCCGAACTCCCTGTGTTCGATGGCGGAAACTATCCTGCATCGGCGCAGGCAATAACGGACTGCAGCCTCGTCTTCTTCGCCAGACAAGATTTTCAGGCCCTCTGTTTGCAACACCCGCAAGTCGCTCTCAAAGTTCTGAGGGTCGTAGGTGCCCGGCTGCGGCGGCTCGTGGGCATCATTGAAGAGCTCTCGTTCACCACCGTCCGGCACCGTTTGATAGCACTGCTGGTGCGCCTCGGCAAGGCGGAAGGAACTCGCAATGGAGACGCAGCCACCCTCACTCTTCCCGTGAACAACAGCGAATTGGCAGCACAGATTGGCACCGTACGGGAGCTGGTTTCGCGGAATCTTAGCCGTCTCCAGGCTGAGGGCCTGGTCGTGGTTAACGGCCGCAAACTTGAGATATTCTCGCTCAAACGCCTGGAGGCCGAGCTGGAAGCCACCGTCGGGTAACGCACTAATTCAACCTAGCTAAAAGCGCCTTCAGCCCTCCTTGGTTTTTCTACCCGCGCTGCAATTGCCCCGGCCATGGCTGCGAATCGCACATTCCGCGCTCGCCGTGACAGAAGTCATAGTCCCTGAATAGCAATCGCTCTAGGCTGTGCATGTGACGTGACTCCCGGCAACGATCGGGAACCCACAGGAGGAGATAGCAATGACAATCGCAGCTACCAGGACCGTAGGCGAGATCGCCGCTGAGTTGCCCAATGCAACCCGCGAATTCGAAAAACTTGGGATTGATTACTGCTGTGGTGGAACGCGCACCCTGGGCGAAGCCTGCGCCGACGCCAATATCACTGTCGATGAGGCCCTGGAACGGCTGCAGAAAAGCATGGCCACAGCGGCGGCTGACAACGCCCAGGACTGGCAGCACCAGCCACTCGCCGAGCTGATCACCCACATTACAAGCACTCACCACGTTTTCGTGCGCCAGGAATGCCCCCGCATCCAAGCTCTGACTGCAAAGGTCGTAGGCGTACACGGTAAGAACCATCCCGAACTCTTGCAGGTGCAGGAAACCTTCGGTGCTCTCGCCGAAGAGCTGAGCGTCCACCTCATGAAGGAGGAGCAGGTCCTGTTTCCCTACGTCATCCGCCTGGAAGAGAGTTTTGTTGCGGGCGAGCCTGCGCCACCGGCCATGTTCGGGACCGTCGTGAATCCGGTGCGAATGATGATGCAGGAGCACGACAGCGCTGGGGATGCGCTGCGGACTCTGCGGGCAGTTACGAAAGACTATTCGGCTCCGGAAGACGCCTGCATCAGCTACAGAACCCTGTATGAGGCGTTCAAAGAGTTCGAAGCCGACCTTCACCAGCACATTCACCTCGAAAACAACATCCTCTTCCCACGAGCCGTTGCCATGGAAGGAAAGCAATAGCGGTCATGAACTGTTAACGGTATGCCGACTCGCAGTGAATTTGCCTGGTGACGTCGAGCAGAAGCCCACTGACGGAAACCGCGCCAATCTGCTCGCCGCCCCCGCTCACTGCTTTGCTCAAGGTCATTCGCCGAGAGCAACCGGGGAGAAAAGAGGGCTGGGTATTTCCCTCCAAGTGTTCAGGCCATATCGAACTGAGCGGGCTAGAGCACGCGTTCCGCAAGGTCGACCACCGTCGGGCTGCTGTTGATGTCGGGGAAGCTCACTTGCTCCATCGCGTCCAAGTGATAGAGGTAGCCCAAGATTTCTGGAAGCCGTGCCCGGCATTTGAACGATAACCTGGTTGAGGTTAAATGCGCAATAGACCGGATCGTAAACATCGCAGCCGGGCTGGTCGCGCTGATTCCTGAATCCAACACAGGAGTTGCGGGACTTGCCAGTCCTGTCGCAATCGAGATGTTTGGCGGAGCCAACATCTCCAAGGAACTCGAACTGGCCAGTCGCGTATTAAGCGATATCGCTTCCTTCCACACTTATCAAGCCAACATGGCTCAGATCATCGGTTCCTGGTACCGCCGCTCTCAGGAATGGATCTTCCAGGTTGAGAGTGCCGACAAAGAACTCACCCAGCTTGAAGCTCAAATCTGTGGAGCTAAGAATCGAGTAAAAATCGCGCAAACCGATATTGACAACCATAACCTGCAGATCTCCAACGCACAGGCAGTCCAGGGCTTCTTGGAGTCTAAGTACACTAACGAGGACCTTTACGCCTGGATGATTTCCCAAACATCCGCTGTGTTTTTCCAGTGTTATCAGCTCGCTTACGACATGGCCAAGCGCGCCGAAGCCGCATTCCGCTTCGAGCGTGGACTCACGGATTCCGCCTTCATCGCGTTCGGCTACTGGGACAACCTCAAGAGTGGCTTGCTCTCCGGCGAGCAGCTTTACCTTGATCTCAAGCGGCTTGAGGCTGCTTACCTGGATCAAAACGAGCGCGACTACGAAATCAGCAAGCGCATTTCTTTCGTGCTGATCGCACCGCTTGCGCTCATCCAGCTCAAAGAACTCGGCTCCTGCACGCTGGATCTCCCAGAGGCTTTCTTCGATGCCGACTATCCCGGCCACTACATGCGGCGGATCAAGAGCGTCAGCCTCACCATTCCATGCGTGACCGGGCCTTACACGAGCGTCAATTGCACTCTTAAGCTAATGAAGAGCAAAGTACGAGTGTCCACTGACACGTTACCTGCTTATCCCGAGCAGGTCGGTGCTGGCGCGCCGGATCCTCGTTTCGTGTACGATTTCGCCGTCACGCAATCAATCGCCACCAGCACCGGACAGAACGACAGGGGCATGTTCGAAGTAAATTTCCGCGACGACCGTTTTCTCCCATTTGAAGGAGCAGGTGCGGTTTCCACCTGGCAGATAACAATGCCTCAAGAGACAAACGCCTTCGATTTTGAAAGCATCTCCGACGTCATCCTCAATCTCGAATACACTTCGCGCGATGGCGGCAACGGCTTGCACCAAGCTGCGCGGAATGCCTCCAACTCCACGGCTCCTGTGCCTCGCTTGTTCAGCATGAAGCATGAGTTCCCGACCGAATGGTATAAGTTCGCGAATCCACCTGCCGCAGTCTCCAGCCAGACTCTAACGATTTCGCTCGGAATTGATCACTTCCCGTTTCTCTATCGTGGCAAGAGCATCAGCATCGTCAAGGTCGACGTATACCTTCGCTTAAAAGATGTCTACGACTCTTCAACTTTCACGCAGGACCCTTCCAACCCGACTCCTCTCGGCGACTATGCTAAGGGCACAGCGCTGACCATGTACGTCACGCCGGCTCCGGGCACGGCCGCACCTGCCCCAGCCACACTTCAAAGCATGCCTCTGTTCTTCAATGGCTTGCCTCATGCACTGGTAGACCTGACAAACAATCCAGGGGGCCTCGGTTCCTGGCTCTTGGAGGCCAGAGACGCCGACATTGAAAAGATCGAGGCAACGCTGCAGAGCACGGTCACAACGGCGGGCACAAATCACTACCGGCTTAGGTCAGAGCTGATCGACGACATCATTCTGGGGTGCACGTACGTCGCATCCTGATCTGTCTGCGAGCTTGGCGTGGAACCAGCCCTCGCCGATCCCGGGATATCCCTGGTGGGTGGTGAAGAACGGCAGCGGTGATTATCGCACTTGTGCGATCTAGGC
>Ga0335085_10002684_pt1 | contig 32600 bp, 70 predicted proteins | sample Lox_Sample_45_FD_206712 | JGI IMG/M metagenome (GOLD analysis project Ga0335085, IMG submission 206712) | Soil microbial communities from Loxahatchee National Wildlife Refuge, Florida, United States - Lox_Sample_4.5 | ecosystem: Environmental > Terrestrial > Soil > Wetlands | place: USA... | reverse complement strand
AAATTGAGCGACTCTCTTGCGACATCGAAATCCTGGGTTCAGCAGTTCGTCGACCGCGCCAAGAGCGCCGTCGAGAAGGCCCCCGGCGCGCACCCCCTCTCGTATGTCCGTGAGACCGGCTCCGCGGCCGGCCAGTACGCCATGGGCGGCGCCATCGGCGCTCTCCTCGGCGCGACACACGCGAAGTTCGGCCTCGACAAGGGCGGCATGCCCATCGACGGCCTCGTCGCGGCGGCGGGTGCTATCGCGGGCATCGCCCTCTCCGGTCACGCCCCCGGCGCGGCGGCGATGGCCATCCGCGGCGGCTCGCAAGCTTTCGCGGTTTTCACGTTCAGGAAATCGTTCGAACTCGTCGCCAAGGGCCCGCTCGCGGCTCACGGCGGCAGCGGCGACGCGGTGCGCATCGGGGCGCCTCGTCGTGGCAAGGAAGACCCGATCCTCAAAACGGCCGAAAAGTTGGACGGCGAAGTCGCCAGTTGACCGATTCGGCAAACACAGAGTCCGCGGAGGAACCTCCTCCGACTGACACACAAAGGAAAAAGCAAATGGGCAAGAAGGCAAACGAACTGGCGATGCGTGACCCCGCGCTCGCCGCCCTCCTGGGCGTCGTGGGGTCTGACTTCGGCGCCGAGCCGAGCAACTTCGGCGGAGAGGCCACCTTCGGGGGCACCTTCGGCGACGACTACGGCGACGACTACGCCGGCGACTCGTGGAACGGCATGTTCGGGGCGGATGCTCCGGCTGCCCCCGCGCCCGCCGCTGTCGCCGCGACCCGTGGCATGCATCCCGCGCACGCGAAGATCATCCACGACCACATGCAGCGCACCGCGCACCGCAACAAGCGCGCGCTGCTCCTCGAGCCGAACAAGTACAGCGACATCAAGGTCGAGCAGTACACGTTCTCCGTCTCGGCCACGATCACCGCGCTCGGCACCGCCGGCGCTCTGACCGGGTCGAACTCGCCGGACGTCAACTTCCGGCCCCAGCGCGCGACGGCCAACGTCGTGAGCCCCGGTATGGTGATCTTCTCGGACGTCCGCGTCGCGAACGTCAGCTTCACCGTCGGCGGTCTCATCGACGCGTGGCAGTGGAACGCGAACGCCGTCGGGCAGCGCCTCGACGTGCCGACCCTCACGCCGGCCAACAAGGCGACGTTCAGCGGGTCGTACTCCGGCATCGTGCCGGCGCCGCTCAGCGGAACGGGCACCTTCCCGTTCATCCTGAGCTTCACGGGTCCGGCCTCGATCGTTGCCTAAGGGCAGCGTTTCGTAGCCTCTCGTAAGGAACGGTGATGCAAGTCTTTGAGAAACCGCGTCGCAAGTCCAGGCAGTCTCTGAGGGCGCCTATGCCGCGAAGAGCTGATGCTGTGTTTGCGACGCGTGCCTCGAAGCTTTGCGTCTTCGTGCCTTCGATTTTCACGGGTCGGGGTTGTCGAGGTTGTCGAGGCCGTCGAGGTTGAGATGCGGATCCCCTTCGACCTCGGCGACGTCTTTCACCCCACGGCGGATGACGAAGACAACGCGATCGTGCTTCAGAGCCTCCTTGAGACGCTGGTGACGGCCGATCGCGTCTTTCTCCGCCGGTGCAAGAAGAAGCGTCTCTACGTCCCGCCGCTCTACAAGGCTGGCGTCACGTACGCGCGCACGATCGTGTGGGACTCGACGCCCGATCTCTACACGCGGCGGTACGGCGACTGCAAGTCCCTCTCCGCGTGCCTCGTCGCGGAGCTTCGTGAGCAAGGCGAGACGTGTCGGCCGGTCTTCCGGTTCTTGCAGAATCCCCAGACGGGTCACCGTGACTTTCACATCCTCGTGCAGCGTGGCGACGTCTTCGAAGATCCTTCGAGGAAGCTTGGCATGGAGGAGTACCATCGGCGGATGGGCCTCTGGGTCTTCCCGGAGTAGGTCAGGGATTGGAAGAAGGAAGGAAGAAGGCTGACATGTTCGATAGTCCGAAAGGGGCCTTGGCCCTCGTTCTCGTGGGCGCCGGCAGTGCGGTCGCGGCGATGTACCTGCCCGTTGCGCTTCCTGGCAAGATCCTGCTCGGGTTCGTCGGCGGCATGATCGCCGGCACGAACGTTCCGAAGGTTGTGGCAGCCGAGCGCGAGGGCATGCTCCTCGGTCGCTGACCGCGGGCTTCTTTCTTGAAATTTGGCAGTGAGGATTCGATGAGTGCAGTCAACGCGAAAACGGGAGCAGGCGCCGGCGTCGGCGCGGCCATCGGGTTCTTCCTCGGCGGCGGCCCTCTTGGTGCCGGCATCGGAGCGGTCCTCGGCGGCCTCGTAGCGAACCGCATGAACGGCGCCCCCAAGGGGGAGATGACGGCTCAGCGCAAGCTCGCCTACGAGCGGGCCATGCAGTCGATCAAGTCGCCCCAGGATCTGAAGACCTTGGCCGACTCCTTCGCCGGCGAGGGCCTGCACGCGGAAGCGGCGATGCTCCGCAAGCGCGCGAGCCTGCGCGAACTCTCGCCCGAGGTCGCCGAGCAGCGGCGCGACGCGCTCCGGCGCGGCATGGCGAGCGACAACCCGGCTGCGATCCGCGAGCTCGCGTCCCAGTTCGCGGCCGTCGGCTCGACCGACGCGGCCAAGACCCTTCTCGCGCACGCGGCCGCCGTCGAAGCGGCGCGCGCGGCCGGCGCCTCGCTCCGCCCCGTCGGGATGAAGACCCTCGAGTCGTTCGCAGACAAGCTCGCGAAGGCCATCGGCCACTTCGGCGCCGACAGCCGCCAGGCCGCGACCGCCGCGCGCAACCTCATCCTGGCGCAAGGCAAGGTCGCCTCGAAGGAAGCGATCGCGGAGCTGCTCGACGTCGCGCAGGGTACCCTCGCGGACGATGCGCAGGCGACCGCCCCCGCAGCTTCGGCCCCGGCGGACCCGACGGCGCCGCCGCCTGTAGCGGATCCCACGGCCGCGCCCCCGGTCGCCGCTGCCGCGTCGCCCGCCTCGGCCCCCGCGGCGGCTGCGCCCGACGCGACTGTCGAGCCGCCGGCGCGCGTCCGCGTCGACGTGGACGAGCCCGAGGCCGAAGAGATCCACGCGTCCGCGGCCGGCGCCGGCGCGATGGGAGAAGCGAGGTAATCATGCCGTCGACGTCGATCGCTGATCAGGTTTCCGCCCTCGTGCGCCGTTCCCGCGTCGGGGACGAGAACGCGATGGCGATGATCTACCGCGTCGGCCAGGAGGCGCGGAAAGGCAACCCCAAGGCCGCCCGAGCCGCGGCCGCGATCGAGGCTTATGCCAAGGCAAACCCCCCGACGCCGCTCTCGATCGACATGCCGAAGCCCGTCATCGCGGACCCGCCCGTGGCGGCCGACGCTGGCGTCGTCGTCTGGCAGGACAACGCCGAGGCGCGCAAGCCCCCGCTGCCCCGCGGCGCGCTCCAGGGCGTGCTCGACCCCGACCACTTCTGCGACGTCATCGCCGGCGCGGCCCGATACCGTTTCGGCGTCGACGCGGCCGCCACGGTCCTTGCGACCGGTCAGCCCCTCACGCGCGGCGCCATCGAGAGCGTCGCAGAGAAGTTCGACGAGAAGCCGGCGAAGATCTTTCTCTATGGCGTCTCGCGCTGCACCCAAGACGATTGGGAGCGCGCCGCCCCTGCGATGAACGGCGACGGGCGCTACTACCTCGTCGTCGGGCAATGTTTCGGCCGCGCGCGGCGGCTACAAGCTCTCCGTCAACCCGGCAGTCGCATCGGTGCGTACTCGAAGGTAGCCGGATGGGAACTCGGTGAGTAGAGCCTGCTAGGGAAAGGACAAGGTGATTGCCATGCGTCGTCGTCATAGTCGTCTGAAGCGCCGGTACGGTCATGCCCGAAAGCATCGTCGTCACGGCCGACGATAGTCCCGTCATCCGGCCAAGCGTGTCCTCGGCGCTTTACAGCATCGCGGCACGCTTCGCCGGAGACATTTCGCCAGCGTCGATGAGGGTTGACGAGGGCGCGCTCTTGAAGCGCTACTCGGCGCTGCGCGCATGGCCTTGCGATGCGCAACTCGGCCTCGTCGTCTTGGCGTGGGCCCTTGGCCCCGGCTTCTCGCTCGGCAAGGATAAGAGCAAGCGCGAGGAGTTTGGTGCGGCGGTCAACTGCCTCGAGCCGGACTTCGCGCGCGCGGCCCGGCTGGTCGCAGGACGCACGCCGACCGCCATCTCTCTTGGGGAGATCGCCGGCGCGGCGTTCCGCAACGCGGCTCTGGTCGTCCAGTGGAATCTCCCCGATCGGCTCTACTGGCCCACGGATTTGTCGAAGTGCATCGGATCAGGCATACTGCAAGGGTGAATCGTGTCCGAGACACGAAGGAGACAAGTCAATGAAGATCATGGCGAAGGTCAAGTCCGGGCTGAAGAAGGTCCTCCCCAAGGCGATCGCGAAGCGCTTCGGGATGTCGCATCGACGTCGCCATCGTCGGTAAGACGGATTTGAGATCATGACGACGGTCGCCCAGCGCATCCTGCGTGCGTCGGCGTTCGATGTTCGTAGGGACGTCGAGCGGCAGGTCATCGTGCACCCTGTCGAGGACGACTTCGGCATGTACGGCGGGCCGTCTGACGGCATGGGCTTGTCGGGCCCGGCGGCCTTCGGTTTGGATGAAGGCGCACCCGGCGACGAGACGTTCGGGGCGGATGCCTTCGGCGGGAGCATTCTCGGGATGCTCACCGGCGGCATCCTCGGCGTGAGTGACAAGAACGCCGCCGACCTGCAGCAGATGATGGGCGTGATCGACGCGCGCATGTCGTCGGTCGGCCAGTCGTACGCTGCGCTCTCGCCGTCGTGGGTAGGCAAGGACCCGGCCGGATTCACCGACTGGACGAACGACTGGGTTCAGCTCCAGCACCGGTGGGCGACGGCGCGCGCGGCTGCGGCCTCGACGCTCAGCAATCCCCTCGGCGCGTTCACGGCGAACGACGCCTACGACGGGATGCTCCACGCGATCCGGCAGAGCGCGCCCCCCGACGGCGGTCCGCTGACGAAGGGCGACCTCGACGAGCTCTCGGCGCGGCTGACGAAGGCGGGCGGAACAGCCACCGAGCCTTCTTCGTTGCCGCAGCCGGTCCCCGGCGCCGGTGGGGACGCGATCGCGATGGGCCTGTACGCGGCGACGGCACCCTTGGACATCATCGCGCAGGCGACCGGCCAGGAGAAGCCGAAGGTCCCGGGGATCTTCGACTTCTGGGCCTGGATCAAGGCTCACGAGAAGGAGCTCATCATCGGTGGTGTCGGCCTGGCCGGGCTCATCGTCCTCGGCGTGCTCGCGCCGTACGTGAAAATTGCGAGCGGTGCAATCGGCGCGGCGGCCAAGACGGTCGGCGCCGGCGCGAAAGGTGTCGCGGCTCTCGTGTGAGGGCTCGCTGCAAGAAGGAAACGAAAGGAAGAAGACAATGCGTGATCATTTCGGTGCAGACGCTCCCTCGGAAGGCTCGACCTCGACTCCGCCCCCGCCGCCCGTCGTGGCAGCGCCGGCGCCCGTCGTGCCGCCTCCGGCCCCCGGGACCCCGACCCCCACCCTGCAGCAGGCGGTCGACAAGGCCGTCGCCAAGGCCGACGCGGACGCGAAGGTCGCTGCGGATCCGCATGCGAAGCACAGCGTCGTCCTCGGCATCGCGGCCCCCACGAACCTCGTCGGTGCGGCGGGCGGCGCGGGCCTCGGCTTTCTCCTCGGCGGCCCTCCCGGTGCGGCTGTCGGCGCGGCGGTTGGCTACCTCGCTGAGCGTTACCAAGTCGGCGGCGGGCCGATCACGTTCATCAAGACCCGCGTCGGCAAGCTCTTCCACAAGCACTGAAGGTGACGCGTCGCCGCAAGTCGGCGCACGCGGGCGGTGACCGTCGCGGGTGATCTCGCGCGGGCCGGCCGTCGTGCGCGCTTTGCATCGACGCCAGCTTGCCCAAGGAAAAATCCGACATGACTTCTACTTACGAAGTGCACTCGACGTCGTCGATCATCGTGCGGCCCATCGTCTTGCGTCGCGCCGAATGGGCGACGCACGAGCGCGCAGTCGGGCCGACGGTCATTCCCGGCACGTGGTACGCGCACGTCGTCCGCGGCCGGGATGCGTGGGACGTGGCGGTCATTCCGTTCATCGGGTGCCCGCTCTGCGGCAAGAAGAACGTGCTCGTCCACAACGAGCAAGCGGCCGCGATCGTTGCGCGCGGGATCGGCCAGCCGGTCGTTCCCGTCACGCACACGATCGATCACCTCGGCAAGGTGAGCCCCGACGTGATGTGCATGACGCCGGGCTGCTCGTTTCACCGTCAGGTTTATTTGGATCGGTGGAACAAGACGAAGCCGCTCTACGCGATCGCGTACACGCGCGGCCAATCGACGAAGATCGAGATCGCGTACTCACACTCGATCGACGCGCGCGAGGCTCGCATCCACCTGGGTGTGGGCGACTACAACATCATCGGCGCGGGCCCGGCCATCGGGTTCTTCGTCAACGAGCGAACTGGGCGGATGACGACCGACTGATTTTGTCGGAAACTGGAGGAGAGGGATCATGGTCGGACGAATCGGGCGCGGCGGGCACGGTGGTGGGCACGGGGGGCTGCTCGTCGGGCCGGAGGCTCTTCTTGTCGAGACGGCCGACCCGGTCGACGCGGACGGTGACGTTGGGGCGACGCCGCTGCCGATGGTCGTCGTGGCCACGCGCCGCATCGCCCACCTCGGCGGCGGCTTCTTCGGCGACGACCCGGACGACGGCACCGACGGCAACGCCGACCCGGCGCAGAGCGCGGACATGGCCATGATCGGCCAGATCCTGACCTCGAAGTCGCTGGCCGGCCCCGGCGGCGACGACGGTTCAGGAGGAGACGACGGCAGCCAGGCGCAAGCGCAGCCACAGGTTGCATATGCGCAGCCGCAGGTTGCGTACGCGCCCGCGCAGCCGGTCTACGCGCAGCCGCAAGTCGTCTACGCGCAGCCAGACCCCGGCTACATGCCGATGCAGTACATCCCGCAGGACGGCCCTCCGCAGTACACCGACGGCGACGGCGGGGATGGCGACGGCGGAGGCAGCTCGGGCGGTGGCGGCGGGGACTCCGGCGGCGGCGGCGGCAGTTCGAGTTCGCCGTCCGCGGCGCCTCCCGCACCCCCGCCCCCGCCCGCGCCGCCGGCGGCGAAGCTTCCGACGACGACGATGACCGCGCTCAAGAGCCCCGTCCCCGCTTCGCCGGTGCTCGCGCGGATGGCTGCCCCGCTGGCCCGTCCGATGGTGGCGGCCCCCTCGCGGCCGGCCGCTCCGGTCGTGCGTCGGGCTGCCGCTCGGTCCGTGCCCCGTGGGCGCATGCACGGCGAGTTCGGCACCGAGCATCATGGCCATGGGCACCACGGGCACGGGCATGGGCATCATGGTCATGCTGCGCATCACGGTGAGTTCGGCATCGAGTACGGCGACATGAGCATGTCGCGCGGCGACTGGGATCCGTTCAGCCTCGCGCAGTTCGGCGCTGACGAGATGTCGCAAGAGACTGGGAACGATGCCGTCTCCGACGCTCTCTACGGCGGCACGGACTGGGTCGACCCGCTCGTCGCCGACCCGCGGTACGACGAGTGGGAGGACGATGGCGGCTTCGCGCAGGCGGCCGCGATGTTCCCCGGCGACCTCGACCCGCTTGAGTTCGAGATCTACCCCGGCCACACGGGCGACGAGTGGGACTTCGACTGGAAAGCCGGGCAGCCGGCGATGATCATCGGCGCCGAGGACGTCGGGTGCGACGTCGCCGGCGAGTTCGACGCGGACCCGGGGCACCAAATGCGGCTCAAGGGCTGAAAGGACAACGGCTATGAAGCGACTTCGACGAAGGTACGGTCACGCGAAGCGACGCGGCAAGGACCCCACCGCCTGGCGCAACACGCCTGAGGGGCACGCCAAGTACCAGGCGGCGCGCGCCATTGCGCAGCGCAAGGCCAACGAGACCGGCTTCGACTACGGGCTCGAGGCGAATGACCTCTTCAAGACGTTCGACTCGTTCATGCTGCCCGGCAAGCAGTACCGGCAGGGGCACGAGCTGCGCGCCGAGGTCGTCATGTGCGAGGACTTGAACAAGTGCCAGCCCGGCCACGGGCCCATGGCGAAGGGATGAGCAGATGCGACGATCGAAGCTGAAGAAGCGCTACGGGCGATCGGCCGCGGCGGGCAGGCGCGTCGAGGCGACGTCCGTCGAGCGCTACAACGGCGGCGTCCGCATCAAGCGCGCGTACGGCTCTTCGACCGTCACCCGGTTCCTGGTGGGGTTCGCCGGCAGCTCGGCGGATACGTGGGAGAAGATCGAAGGCTTCGGCCCGACGCCGGGCGACCGCAAGACGTACGCGATCAACGAATTTCTTAGGAGACACCCATGAGCGAGAAACAGTCCATAGCTTCGAAGTTCGCAGAGCGCTTCCTCGTCGGTGCGGTCGAGTCGATCGCGCGCGCGGGCGCCAAGGCGGTCGAGTCGCTCGCCGGCGACGCGCGCAAGGCCCTCGCGCTCGAGGCGGAGAAGGCGAAGATGGTCGAGCAAGGCGTCGCGATGTGGCGGCAGTTCCGGCTCGGCGAAATCCAGGATGTCACAAAAGAAGATGCTGCGGCATCGGGAAAGGAACAAGGACAATGAAGCGTCATCGGTTGCACAGTCGGTACGGGAAGGCGGGCGCGCCGGTCGAGATTCTGAAGCGCCTGCGCGACGGCGCGCTCAAGGCCGCCAAGAAGCTCGAAGCGAAGATCCGCGCGAAGGGAGGCTGATCATGGCCAAGCGACATAAGCTGCATCGGCGCTACGGTCACTCGCAGGCGCGGTATGGGCACTCGATGGCCAACATCGAAGCTGTCCCCGGGGAGGTCCGCAAGCTGATGAAGGATCATCCATTCCTGACTGCGGCCGCCATCGGCGGAACCGCGGCCGCTCTGACGGCGGGCCTCACCGGCGAAGCAGCGATGCTCGCGGGCGCGGCGGCCGGCCTGGCGATCGTCAAGGCGACCGAGAAGGGCTGATCCATGGCGCGGCGTCGCAGGCGGGGACACGCGCTCCGGCGTCGGTACGGGCGACACGCGCGCCCGGGGGAGCGATCCATCGATGAGATGATCGCGAACGCCGAGCGCCCGACCGTCTACGCCCCGCCGATGACGATGCGCGAGATGCTGGAGGACGACGCGCGGCGGCTGCGGCGTCTGCGGGCTCCGGCCCCAATCGTGCGGATGCCGAAGAAGATGAAAGGACGGATCAAGCGATGAGACGGTACAAGTTGCGGAAGCGGTATGGTCATGCGGGTCGCGCCGGCACGGTCGACAAGCACATGGTCGAGGAGCTCGATCTCTACGCGGAGAACGAGCACGCACTCTACGCTCAGAAGGAAGCGATCCTCGCCTATGTTCGGAACAAGCTCGAGACGGGCAAGTACGATCACGCGCGGGCGCCGAAGCTCTGGGGCTACTGGGTGAAGGCGGCGGCCGATCGGTACTCGAAGGAGTTCCCCGGCATCGTCATCAACAAGGCGACGCGCGACGCCCTGGCGCAGGAGCTCGCGGATCGATACCGGAACGGGGAGGAGTGACGTGCGCGCGCTTCGACGTCGTTACGGCCGCGCGCACGGGATCGAGGGCTCGCACGTGCAGTCCTTGCTCTTCCCGCGTGACCGGTTCACGGTCGCGCAGGCGCGCGAGTGGGCGACACGCCACAAGTGGAAGGCGGACGACGTCGACGTGAAGCCTGAGTGGATCCACCTCCGTCAGGAGGACCCTTCCCGGTTCGCGCGCGTGCGCACGGTGATGATGGGTGGAAGCGGCGTCGAGGGCCGCGTCGGTTGGAGGAAATGATGGACAGGTTGAAGCGGCGCTACGGCCACGCCTCAGATTCGGAGAAGCGCAAGCTCGTGCAGCTAGCGCTGGGGCGCATCTTCCGCATGGGGCAACGTCCCACGCAACCTGGAGACGTCGAAGAGTACGAGCGCTGTCGAGCGATCATCCTCGACGCGGTTGAACCTCTCGCGCCGGACTACCGGCCTAACTACGCGCGGGATCGCCGCAAGGGCGCGGCAGGAGATTGAACTGTGCGTGCCCCGCTCCGCCCGGCCATTGCTACGGCTGCCAAGGCGCAGTCGCGGGTGACGCCATGCCGTTGATCCTCGGCAAGACCCGCGCGCGCGACATGCTCCGCGGCGGCATCGTCAGCATGATCACCGGGTCGGCCGTGGGGCTGTTTCTCGGTGGGCCCGTCGCGATGTTCATCGGCGGGGCGATGGGTGCGGTTGTCAACGATTGGTGGAGAGGAAGACCCAAATGAAGAAGCGACATCACAAGCTGCGTCGTCGGTACGGTCGGACTGCTGTGCGGCGCCCGCCGCCCCCGACCATTCGGCGGTACAAGAAGCTCTACGGCACGGTCAAGCGATGAGCCATTGCGGGCACGCGCTTCGTCGGCGGTACGGCCGCGCGAGGCTACCTGTCATGGTGGCGAAGCACCGCGCGGCGGCCATCGCCGAGGTGCACGGCCCCGTGACGGGCAAGCTTCTGCTCGACGAGTACCGTCGAGGCGGCGACGTCCCGCATTGCGGCTGCACGCGATGCGCCCTGCCGCGGGTGCCGCGAGCGCACGGGCACGCGTGGGTGCCGGAGTCCGCCATCACCCGCCCGCGGTCAGACGGCAAGGTCGACGTCGTTCTCGTCGACGCGCGCGGCAACGTCACCCGCACCCTCATGCACGCGGTCCCGTATCGTGTGGCAGTCGGTGCGATCCGCATGAGACACGGCTAAGGAGGGGCTATGGAGATCTTCGCCGCCATCCTGATCACCCTCTTCGGGATCGGAGTGCCCGTCGCGCTCCTTTCCAAGAAGAAGATCCTGTCGACGCTCGGCCTGACCCCGGCCGGCGGCACGGCGGCGCACCAGACGATGGCGGACCAAGTCGCGGCCTCCGGCGTCGCCCATGACGCGGCGATGGCGCTCTATGGCTACCTCCAAGCCGGCGGCGACCCCGCGCAGGTGCCGGCCAACATCGCCACGTTCCAGGCGGCCCACAACTCCGACCCGAACGCGGTGACGTTGACCGGTCCCCTTGCCGTGAATGGCGTCTTCGATGTCCCGACGAGTGCTGCGCTCACGCTCTACTCGCACGACCCGATCCCGCCGTACACGCCGCCGGCGCCGCAGCCCATCCCGCCGCAGGCCGTTATCATGAACCCGCTGATCCCCGGCGCCGCCGCGACGTCGGGCTTCAGCCTGTACACGTATCTGAAGGCGCACGGCAACGATCGGTCGGCGAGTCTCAATCGGCTCGTGACGCAGTTTCAGCTCGACGCCAACACCGACCCGAAGTTCCCGGGCCCCTCGGGCGCCGTCGGCCCCAGGTTGATCCAAGTCCCCATCACGGTGAACGGCCTCTACACGCCCGAGGTGCAAGCGGCACTTCGGATCCTGGCGCCGGACGCCCCCAACCCATAGATCGAAGGAGGCAAGAGGATCATGGCAAAGAAACACAAGAAGCACGGTCGGAAGCACGGGCATTCGCGGCTTCGTCGGCGCTACGGGAGCTCGCAGAGCACGGACTCGATCACGTTCGAGGTGACCCTGCGCCGGCAAGCTGTTGAGGCGCTCGCGCAGACCATCGCCACGGAAGTCGCCTCCGAGGTCGCATCGGAGGTTGCGTCGGAAGTGGCTGAGGGGGTTCGCGAAGAGGTCGGAGAGGTCGTCCCCGAGGCTGTCGCGGACGCAGTCGAGAGTGCGGGATGAGACGATGCGCCGACCGTCCACGAAGAAGTCTACGCTTGCGCGTCGCTACAGCGGCAAGGCGGCGGTTACGCGCGGGCGCGTGCAAACGATCTTATTCCCTCGCTCTGAATGGCCGCTGGATGACGCTCTCGCTTGGGCGTCCCTGAACGGCTACAAGACTGACGACTTCGACGTGACGGACACGCACGTGCGGCTGCATCAACATGGGCGCAAGAAGGCGCGTTTCGCGAGGACGATCCCGTTCGGGACGAACGGCATGCGCGCGGTGGTTGAATGGCGCTGAGTAGACTTCGACGTCGCTATGGGCGGAGCCAGTCGACGCATCTGTCGATCGGCCGGTTGCGGGCCAGTGTCGCGAAACAGCTCGCGGCCGCTGAGGAGCTTGCCGCCATGCTCGATACCGCGACGGAGGTGCCTGACGGAACGACCGCGGAGATCAGAGCGATGATCCCGCTCATGCGCGCATCGGCCTCCAAGTTGAACAAGCTCCAGAAGGATCTCGAGCAACGCGGCGAGGCGTTCACGGAGACGGCCGCAGGGATCGATTCTCTGAAGGAACACCTGGACGAGGCGATCGGGCATCTGGAGGAATTCGAAGATGAGTAACCGTCTTCGACGTCGTTATGGCCATGCCCGCAAGGGTGCGTCAGCCCATGAGGAGCTCCTTCAAGACGCCATGAAGGACTGGCTGTCGGGGCGCGCGTATCTTGGAAACAAAGGCAAACGGTTCATCCTCCGCGATCTCGTTCGCGTCGGCGGACAGCTCGCGGTCGTGAGCCGCGGGCGCAAGTCGCCGCCATGGAACAAGGCCGTTTTTCAAGAATGGCCCGAGAACCCTTCGACGGAGCTTCATCGGCGTGCGTTTGCCGCCTATGGCCATCGAACGAAGCATGAGCTGCTGCAGGAGATGGCCGAAAAACGGGGGGAGGCGTGACATGGGTGCAGCGCTGCCGTTCATGACGTATCTGATGGAAGAGGGTGCCATGGGTCCGCCGAGACATTTCGATGACGATGATTCGGACGGACACTCAGGCCGCAGCGATCCCGAATACGTGGCCGCCAAGGAGTTCATCGCTGCGACCGTGGAGCTCTCACGCGAAGTGGGCAAGCTCGCCAAGCAGGTCGAGAAGCTTGAGGAGCGGCTCGACACCGAGTTCACGGACAACAAGACGTCCGAGCTGAAACGCCTTCGAGATCATGACAGGTGGTTCAAGAGGATCGTCACGGCGGTCGTGACGGCGGTCGCGGTGGCCGAGACGCTCAAGTGGCTGCACTTGGACAAGTTCATGGGCGGAGGCTGATCATGAGTAGTCTCATCCAGTCGCCCGAAGACGAGCTCGAGTTGTGTCGTCGCGAGATGTACCAGCTCGCCGAGGATCTCGAGACGCTTCGTCCTTGGGCGAGCGACCCGAGCGTCATGCGGGCGTGGGATCTGGCGAGGCGAAAGTTCTACGTGGCGTGCGACCGCTACTCGGCGGCGCTTGGACAAGGTGAGGTCTCGTAAAGAGGGTCTAAGATGGGCGCTTTCTTCAAGAGCATTCAAGAGGAACTCGAGGGCCTTCCGCCGGCTGGCCCCGAGGACAACCCCTACGACAGTCCGGACAGCGACACGTTCGGCGTGGACTACGACTCCGACGCCGATGCGGTACGCGCAGCCCAGCTCAAGATGGGCATCACCGCCGACGGCATCTACGGGCCGAACACGAAGGCAGCCTTGACGAGCTTCCAGTCCGCGCACGGCCTGCCGCCGTCGGGCGTGCTCGACCCGGCGACGCTGCGTCTCATGGGCCTGCCCGTCCCCAAGCCTCCGATCACGGTCAAGATCTCCACCGTCATCGCCGCGTTGAAGCAGGCGGCGGCCGAGATGGGCTACACGCTGCCCGACTACGTCCTCTCGATGATGATCGGCCAGCTCCGCGGCGCCGAGGGCGCGTACCCCGGCGTCCACAGCAGCTTGGGCGGCACGAACAACATGGGCGCCGCGCAGGTCACGCAGGGTCTTTTGACAGCGAAGCGCGGGATGCAGGGCTGGGGCGCGTTCGCGCACAAGGACACGTCACCCAACGCGCGCACGGCCGCGAACCCGAACGGCGCATACATCGGGTGGTACTGGATCGCCCCGTCGCCGCTTGAGGCCGCGCGCCATTGGCTCAAAGACAACTGGTGGGGCAAGGCGCTCGCCGAAGGCAACCCGCAGAACCCAACCGACTACGCCGCCATCCTCTACCGCGGCGGCTACTACGAGGGCGTGCACGCCGGCGACACCCAGAAGGACCCGAACAGCCCCGCCGGCGCTGCGAACGTCGCGGACTACGCGGCCGCCATCTCCCGCGGCGTCGCGTCCCCCGCCGAGCTCGCGGAGGCGCCCGACGACCCGGCGGAGCTCACGGTCGATCCCTCGCAATTCGCGCAACTCGATTCGCGCGGCATCACCGAGGACATGTTCAACACGGCCAAGAGCGGCGGCATCGGCTCGTCGTGGGCGTACCTCCTGCCGCCCGACTGGGCGACCATGGTTCGGAACAACGGTGTCGTGTGGTTCGGCCCCCCACCCCCCGACGTCCCCGGCGGCATCATGGGCCGTGCAAAGCACCTCGTCGCCTCCGCCGGCGCGGTGGTGAAAGCCCACCCGTATCGCACGGGCGCGGCCCTTCTTGGGACGCTGGCGCTCATCGGACTCGTCATGACGCCCAGCCTCCGGGTAGGCTCCAGCGGGAAGTCGCCGAATATGCTACCATCCTTGCGAGGAAGAGTTGCATGAACGGATTGACCATTGCCAAGTTCGCGATCGTCGGCGTGGCGGAAGCGGGCCTCTGGACGCTCGCTGCGCTCGGACGCATCAGCCCCACCGACGCGGTCACCTACTCGACGGTCGTCGTAGTCGGTTTGCTCAGCGCCCTCGGTCTGTCGGCGGGCGGTGCGGCGGCCGGCAACGCGATCGGCGCGCACCTCGCGAAGCGTATCGGCTCGTCTTCGAAGGAGTGAATCCAAATGGCCGTCTATACCGATCCGGTTCACGTCTCTGCGGTCCAGGCCGCTGTCAACGCCGCGGGCTACCAGCCTCCGCTCGTCGTGGACGGCAAGCCGGGGCCCATGACGACCGCGGGCGTCAAGTGGTTCCAAGCGCAGCACGGGCTCACGGTGGATGGACTCATCGGTGACCAGACGATGGCGGCAACCATCGCCCCCACGCTGAATCAGGTGGTCGCCGGCACGAGCGCCGCACTCGTCCCCGCCATCGCGTCCATCTCGCCCGCGCCCGGGAGCCCGAACTTCGTGGGCCCGACCCTTGCGCAGGCGGGCAAGGTCGCCGCGCCGCTCGCCGCCGCGGTCGCCGCCGCCAAGCCGCTTCCCTCGCTGCCGGGGCTTCCCAGCGTGACGAAGCTCCCCCCGCCGCCCTCGTCGAGCGGCATCCCCACGTGGGTCCCCCCCGTCGGGCTCGCGGTCCTCGGCGCGACCGGCGCGGCCTTCGCACCCTTCCTTCCGTTCGTCATGCCGCTGAAGATCGCCATCGGCGGCGCGGTCGGCGGCCTTCTCGGCGCCGGCGTCTCGCTGCTCTTGCCCAAGCCCGCGGGCTCCGCGATCCACGGTGAGGCGTCGTTCGGCTGGGAGCACATGGCCAAGCGCGCCGCTGCTCACCACGCGGCAGCGACTGCGATCGACCCCTACGCGAACTTCGAGCTCGACTCGTTGTACATGGAGATGCTCGACGACGATGGCCCCGCCACCGCAGGTGGAATCGGGCTCGAGGCCGCCTCCGGCCTGCGGGGGTGACCGTGGGCGCGACCCTCACGCCGCAGGCGAGAATCGCCGCTGCGCGGGCGTACGCGCCGCCGCTGGTGATCGTTGAGCCGTTCGACAGGCGCGGCGCGCGCCTGCGTCAGGTGAACGCCAAGGCCATCGCCTACGCGCAGCGCGCCGGCATGTCGCTCGAGGAGGTCTACCCCGGGGCGATCGCGATGCTGCGCGCGCTCGCGCCCCCGCCCGGCACCATCGAGGCGGCGCGGTTCGCGCGCGCGGTGGGCTTGCGCGTCCCTGACTTGTACGCTGTCTCGGGCGGGGCCGGTGGGACTTCTGTCGGTGGGGAGCGATCGCGCGGCCGTCGGCGCTGGGCCTGGATTGCCGCCGGCCTGGCGCTGGGCGCGGCCACGGCCGGTGCCGGCGGCGCGCTGGTGGGCGGGGCGGTTGGGGGGCTGGTGGGCCGATGAAGCTCCGACGCCGCTACGGCCGCGCGAAGCGCAAGGCAAAGACCGTGGAGCCTGTCAAGCGCTCCGCGTGGACCGAGTGGGCCTCGACGCCGCGAGGCACCGTCAAGATCGTTCTGCGATTCCGCAAGGAGCCGTACTCGAGCACGGGTGTGGCCTGGAACGCGTTCGAGCCGGACGGCACGCCCTTGTACATCGGAGCGGAGACGCTCGACGCGTTGAAGCGCAGCGTGGCCGAGCTCTACCCAAATGCAGCGATCGAGGTGGAACGATGAGGGGCGGATGTCGTTCCTCGCGCCTGCGTCGTCGCTACGGCTGCTTCCAGCTGCCGCGCGTTCCCGGCGCCAAGGTCAAAGAGGTGCATCGCACCGGCGCGACGTGGCTCGCCCGCACCGACCCCAAGGCGAAGACGATCGAGTTCTCGCAGCACTTCGACAGCTTGAAGCCTCTCGAGAAGCAGTACATCACGCTCCATGAGCGCGCGCATCTCGAGACAGGCACCGATCACAACGACCGCTTCTTCGAGGCGCTGAAGCGTCTTGTCAAGGCGAACGGCGTGTCGTGGCGCATCGCCTACGACCTCGAGATCGCCAATTGCCACAAGGATCACTGATGGCGAACCCCGTCGCTCTTCTCGCAGGTGGTGTTGGCGGCGCAGCGGTGCTCGGCGCCGGATACGGCCTTTGGATCATCCACAAGCGCAAGCGCGCGCCCGTGCCGCTCGTCTACGCCGCGCCGCCGATCACCATCGCCGCGACGCCAGTCACCGCGACGTCGGCCGCCAAGCCGGTCTTCGCGACGCCCGCCGCGGCCGGGCTCCCCGGCACCCCGCACCCCGCGACGGCGCTCCTGCCGCCGGTCGTCTCGCCGCACCCGGCCGCCAACGCCATCATCAAGTCGGCTCTCGCCGCGGGCGCGGTCCACCCCGCCGTCGCCGTCGCGAAGGAGAAGGCCCCCGCGTCCCCCGTCGCCACCGGCGTCAAGGTTCTGCCCTGGCATCCGAACTACGATCGCATCGGCACCGGCGAGACGATGCATCCAGGCGAGGCGCGCCAGACGCAGCACGGCGAGCTCACCCTCGAGTTCTCAAACGGGGCCCTCAACCTGTACGACACGCGCAAGGGGCGTACGCTCCTTTGGTCGACCGGCACCAAGGACGGTTCGTACGTCACGATGCAGAAGGACGGCAACCTCGTCCTCTACAACGCGGCCAAGAAGGCCGTGTGGAACACGCGCACGTACAACGGCGACAAGAACTATCTGCAGCTCCAAGCCGACGGCAACATGGTCGTGTACAACATGGGCGACCACAAGCCCTATTGGGACACGAACACGACGAAGTTCGTCAAGAAGAGCCTCACGGGCGCCGGCGACGTGATCAACCACGGCGGGTTCAACGTCGGCGAGATCGCGGCCATGGCGGTCGGTGTCCCCCCGGGGGTCTTCACGACGATCGTCACCGTCGACCCGGGCGCGAACAAGTGGGTCGGCAACGCGGTCAAGACCGCTGGCCACGCCGTCGAGTCGGCGGCGCATGCCATCCAGGACGAGTCGGGCAAGATCTCGAGCGCGTTGAGCAAGATCCCTGTCGTCGGCGGTCTGCTGCACGGCCTCTACGACGCGACGTTCTTCGCCGTGCTCGGCCCGGTCATGATGACCGAGCAGATCGTCGTCGAGGGGCAGCGCATCGACACGGTTGCCCTAAACGAGCTCAAGGCGCAGCTTCGCGATTTCAAAGAAGTCGGCCCCTACGCGGAGATGGTCTGCTCGCTCATCCCCGGCATCGGCACCGGCATCGCGGCCGCCATCGGCGTCGGGCTCGCGCTCGCCAACGGCCAAGGCATCGCCGAAGCGGTTCTCGCCGGCGTCGAGGCCGCGGTTCCCGGCGGCCCCTTGGCCAAGATGGCGTTCGATGTCGCGCAGAAGTCCATCGTCGCCGCCGTCGAGCACAAGCCCCTGAACTGGGGTCTCGTCGCGTCGACCGGCGTCGAGGTCGTCGCCGATGTCGTGAACCTCCCCGTTCCGCCCGAAGTCCAAAAGATGATCGAGGGCGGCATGACGTGCGCCAGCATGCTCGTGCAGGGCAAGCGCATCGACAAGGCGCTCATCGGCGGTTTCGCGGATGCACTTCCTGTCGGCCCCGAGGTCAAGGCCGCCATCTCGGACGTGACGACGATGTCCGTCGACTTGGCTCAGGGGCGCAAGATCGATCAGGTGCTGCTGGACGAGGTGAAGCGCTCGGCGAACCTCCTGCCCGTCGACGACTCGATCAAGAAGGGCCTGACCGCCGGCATCAAGGTCGGGTTCACCGTCGCGGCCGTCTCCGGCGCCAAGGTCCACGGCGAGTCGCCGTTCGGCTACGATTGGTTCGGCGACGACGCGCTGACGGACGTGCCGCACGAGATGGTTCTGTCGCAACGCATCCAGCACGTCGTGACGGATCTTTTCCTCGATCGCGGCAAGGCCGGCCTGAAAGACAAGAAAGCGGCCGACGCGATCAACATCGCGATCGCTGTCCATCAGGGCAAGATCGTGCAGGACGCGGCCGCGCCGCAGTTCGTATGGGGCGGCCCTGTCATGACGCAGCTCCTGACGCGCGGCCAGGACTTGCTCAAGACGGACGCCGTCGTCGCCGCCGCCTACAAGACGGTCACCGCCGGGCAGTCTGGTTTTCTCATCGGCGCCGCCGCCATGCGCTTTCAGGTCAACACGCACGAATTCCTGTCGCTGCGTGACAATCTCCCCACCGGCGACGACAAGAAATCGTTCGACACGGCCGTCTCCATGCACATCGGGCGCGTGGCCAACCCTCCCCCCAAGACGTCGGTCGATATCACGGCGAAGGCGGGCTACTACACGACGCTGGGCGTCCAGGGCGCCCAAGTATCGCAGAAGACGGCGATCGTGAAGACGCTGTCTGAGGCGTCAGGGACCAAGACCGGCACCGCCCTCGCCATCAAGACCGTGGCGCAGCGGCGTAGCGCGATCTTGCCCAGAATACTGCGAGCGGTGGGGGTACGGAAATGAGCCTCTTTGCCAAGATCCGGGGGACGATCGAGACCATCTTTCAGCTTGGCCTCAGCGGGCCTCAGCTCAAGAACAACGGCGGGATCATCGACGCGCGCAACGCGGCCGACTCTGCGTACGCTGTCGTGAGGTCGAAGCTCAACATCGTGCGCGTCTCGAACGCGACTTACAACGCGGTCGCGTTCGACGTCGTCGTCTGCGACACGTCCATCGGGAACGTCGTCGTCAACTTGCCTGCGTTGAACCCGGGCGAGTGGGTGACGATCGTTCAGGATGCAGCGACCTCGCTCGCCGTCAACACGGTCACCATCAACGGCAACGGCACGAACATCTTGCAGCCGGCACCCTCTGTCGCCACGTTCGCGGCCTCATTCGTCATGAACACCGTCGACCAGGAGGGTGCGGCCCTGCAGTGGTTCAACGGCGGTTCGGCCAATGGCTACTTGCTCGGCGCATAACGGTCGCGCGGGCGGACGCCGCATGGAGACGACGACAGCCGAGGGACAAGACGGGACGGATGACACGTCTGCGACGGGCGTTGCGTCGACCGACTTCCACCATACGGCGGCGCTTGCGATCTTCCTCGGGTGCATGTTCGCGATCGTCTTTCTGCTGATCGTGCCGACGCGGGATTAGCGTGTGCGGGAGAGCCGGACGCCGGTCGCGATGGCGTTGATCCCGACGAGGTAGCAAAGCGCAGCGATGCTGAGCCACGGCGTCTTGGCCGTGATGAGAACGCCCTCCAGAATGACGGTGAAGCCGAGCGCCTTGCCGCCCCCGAGGACAGCCTTCCAGCCGCGATCGTCATGCGCGCGGAAAGCTGAAAAGCCCCACTGGCAGACAGTGATCGCGGAGAAGAGGAGCCCCCCGAGGACGATCCACGCCGGGGTTTGGATCCACAGCGGCCGCTGGACGTCGATCTCGACGTGCGCGAGCTCGTACGTCGCGACCGGCACGCCGCCGCCAAGTAGCCCCCCGAGAAACGTCGCGAGGCGGTTCTTGGCGGCGAAGGCGGTACGGACTTGAGACACGAGCCCGGTCGGGGGTTCGGCCGTTCGGCGCTCGCGGCGCGCGGGTTCAGGCAGGGCGCGGATCGAGGACGTACGACGGAGCTGGGGGCTTGCGAGGTTCACGCGCCCTCCTTCACGTGCGCCATCTTGGCCAGCACGTAATTCGAGCCGTTGTACACCCATCCGCCGCGCTCGTCCTCTTCCAGTTCCCACCAGAGGCCCGCGACGCGTGGGAATCGTTCACGCAGGTCCGCGTGAATCGCCTCTGTGGACCGGTGCAGATCCATGCCGATGACCGGCGCCTCGTCGCGGGGGTCACGAGACCGTCTCTCGTTGGCGATGTTCATGGTCATTCTCCTGTGAGCGATTGAGTACTCATGGCGGGTGTCACTCCGGTTCGACGTACGCGACGAGCTCGCCGGCGAGCACCGTGGCCGCGATGTCGATGCTGGCGAGGAACACGGCCCAGTCGCGGCCGTACGCAGGATGATCCGAGGCGCAAATCACTTCGACGAGCGCGCTCTCCTCTTCGCGCGTCAGGCCGCCCCTGTCCTGGCACCAGGTGAGGACGCCGCGGACGCTGCTGATGATGCGCATGGGACGGATCGAGAGGTCGTTGGCGGTATTCATGTTCGTTCTCCTTCGTCGTTTGCTTTTTGCTCGTCATCGAGGTCAAGTTCTGCGATCATCGCGGCCACATCACCGCGCGCTCGGCGCTCCGCTTCTGCGAAAATCTGGACGGACACGCCCGCTTGATCGAGCGCCGCCAACGCGAGGCGGACCCAGTCGGCCTCGGTATAATCATCCGTGCCGTTACCGTACACGACGGTGTACGTCTTCTTGCCGTAGCTCATGGTCGTTCTCCTTGATGCGCGGTTGGGGGTCACTTGCAGGGTCGCACGACGCCGACGCAGCAGGGTTCGCCCGTGACGCAGTCGCGCGGGCTGCCGTACGAGCTCGGCCACATGCGGCATGCCGAGCCGACGGCGCTGTTGCCGTTCACGTCGCAGTCGGCACTATCGTAGCTCGTCCCCTGCGACGTGGTGCAGGCCGCGTGTGCGCCGATGCCGCAGTGGGTGTTCATCCCGTCGCCGGGAAGGGCCTCGACGCAGCAGAGCGCGGGCGGAGCGGCATCGTCGGCAGGGGCCGCGTCGTCCGAGACGCCACCGTCGGCCGCGTCGGGCACCGGCTGTCCGGCATCGTCGACCGGCTTGCCGGCGTCGTCGCTCGAGGGAGCAGCGTCGTCCGCGCCGGCGTCGTGCCCGGCATCATCGCGCCCGGCGTCGTCGCGGCCCGCGTCCGGGGCCGGCGGGGGCGTCGTGCCGAGCATGCCACTGTCCGTCGCGGCCGGGGCCGGCCCGTCGGCGAGCGTGAACGGGGCGCCGCCGCACGCGACGGCGTTGAGGGAGAGCACGAGCGCCAGGAGCTTCATGTTGTTGTTCATGAGTAGAGTTTACTCATCGCCGGAAGGGGTGCAAGCCGTGCCCGAAAATAGCTACGACTCCTGCCCACACGCGTTGCGGCTGTCCCGTACGATGCGTGCGACACGGGTGAGGATCTCCCGCGCGCGCTCGGCGCAGTCGATCGTGCTCTCGAGCGCGCCGTCGTAGCGCTCGGGCAGTGCGAGGTTACGCCGGGCGGCGACGACGAGCTCCTCGGCGGTGTAGAGGGCGGCGGCGAGGTCTGCGCGGGTGAGGCTCACGTCTTCTCCTTCTCGGGTTTCGGTTCATACAGGGTGCAGCCGAATGTCGGCAGCGTGCGCAGTTCCGCGGCGTAGTTCTCGGCGTCGGTCGCAATCGCCGGCGTGTTCGGGTCGAGGCGGGCGGCGCCGCGGCGGCCGTTGCCGTGTGGGATACGCAAGCAGACATGGTGCGCCGTTCGGCCGGCGCGAATTCCGTCTTCGTCGAAGATGTCGACGCCGTCCTCGTCGATCGCCCAGAAGCGGCAGCTCGCGCATCGTCCTTGGGCGCTCATTGGGCGCCTTCCCGCGAGTCGCGCAGCGTTCGAAAGCGGTGCGCGCCCGCCGCCCGGTGCTGGAGCTGCTTGTGCGTCCCCCGGCGGCGTGCCGCAGGGCATGATCGCGTCGTAGGTCGCTTCGGCGCGCGTACGGTCATCGAAGAGGAGCTCGGTATGGATCAGCAGATCGCGCCAGACGATGACGCGCCAACGCTCTTGCCAAATGGTGTCAAGTCTGCTCATGGCTCGTCCGCCTCGTCCTCGTCCTCGTCTGACTCGTTCTCGCCCGGCTCGTCTGATTCGTCCGGCCTATACTCCCACGTGATGCGTCCGCTCTCATCAGGCATAAGCATCACCGGCAGGCGGCGGGCGTCGGCGACTTCGCAGGCATACGTGCAAGCGTCGTCCACGTCGTTGTCGCCGCCTAGGCATTCGACCTCACCTCCCTCGGAGTCGACGAGGGAGATCGAGTAGTCCGTAGCGCAATGGTAGCTGCGCCACACGTGGATGGCGACGATCTCGTTCTTGCTCATGATTTCTTCTCCAGTTCGATGGTGTTCAGACTGCTGGCGGCGATGACGGCACGTGCCCTGTCGATGAGGGCTGCGACCTCGTCTTCCAGGTCGCAACGCTGCGCCGCCATCTCGTTCATGCGGGCTTCCAATCTTGCGATTCGAGCTTTTTTAGCCGCTATCGTTGCCCAATGCGGCCCGTGGTAGTCGTCAGCGCCGGGCACGCCCTGCACGGTCGCCAATTCGGCGGCGGTCAGCCTCGGCGCGGCCTTCATCGGTCACCCCACACTTCCTCCGCGCACGTCCGGGGCGGCACCGGCACCGTCGGGCTGTTCGTCGCCTCGTCGGCCGGCGCCGGCAGCGTCGTGACCTGGCGCGCCCGCGCCCGCTCGCGCACCGGCGACATGGGCCCGATGACATCGACGACCCACGGCACGGGTGCCGCCGGGTGACTGGCGTAGATCTCGACGCAGTCGCCGAGGGTGTTCGCGAGAGTTTGCGCGTCGGTGCGCACCTCGACGCGGGCGCGGTAGCTCGCGCGACCGTCCGGCGTCTCGCCGTCGATGTCTGCCAGGTAGCCGCACGCGCGGCTCGTTTGCTCGCTGAGGATCATCGCCCTGTTTCGCATGACGTAGTTGATTGACATGAGTAGAGTCTACTCACGGCTGGCCCGAGCGCAAGCGGCGCCGCAAAATGAGTGGCAGCAAGACCTACATACGGGCTGGAGCTTGACGCCGAGGGTCGCGTGAGTACGCTGTTCCGAGCCAAAGTCGCGAAGCGCGCACGGAGGGTGCGAGCCGCCGGGCCAAAACCCGGCACACGACGCCTCGGAAGGAGACTTCCGGGGCGTTCGTGTTTCGACGACAGGCGGTGGCCTTGATGGATCGGGTGTGTCAGATAAGCTTCAGGGGTGGCTGTTGGCAAAAAACCGAGCGGGCTCAAGGTGCTCTATGATGGGGCGCAGCGCCCACTGACCGCTGAGGATGCTGCGGATCTGGCGATCGTCCAAGAGCGCATCCGCCATGCGCAGGAGCATCCGGAGACGCTGATCTCATTCGACGCGGCTCAGCGCGAGCTGGGGATCAAGACAGTTCTGGGTATGATGCGCGACGATGGCGGCACGATCGATCTTCTGTGCGACTGCGGCGTCGATCTGAATACGGTGGACTTCACCGTGCAGGAGAACGCGTCGGCGCGCGTGGTGGTATGCGGCTGCGGCAAGGCGCTGCACATCTACGGGCCGGATGTCTGCTCGCACGACGAGCCGGTTTGCGCCGAGTTTCTCAACACGTGCTCGCACCGCCTTTTCGCAAAGTATCAATCGCCAGCTTGACTGCTGTGCCCGCGTGAGTAGTCTCTACTCATGTCAAAGACATCCGCTACCGGCGATGCTACACTTACCGACGTGAGAGCCCTTCGCCAGCGCTACGGCCACGCCACCGCAAGCGCGCCCATGAGCGCGGCCGAGTTCGTCGAGGCCCTCCGCTCGCATCTGAAGATCGGCGATCGGTACATCTCGATCAGAAACGAGCCCTCATGGGGCCCACGCAAGGAGGACCAGGTTTACGTCAATTTCGTGAACCTCCCGTCCGACGTCGTCGCGACGAAGCAGGGCGGCGGCGCCGAGGCGGAGAACAACCGCGCGTCCTACTGGATCCGTGGCTTCGGCCCGGCCGGCGCGCCGGCGGCCAAGGTCAAGGTCGAAGAGAGTAACTCGGTCTTCGCCCATCGCGGCGGCCTGGACGCATACGGCGCACCGCGCCCGGCCGGCATCCGAATGCGAGCCAAGACCGCGGCCCCCGCCGCCGTCGCGAAGCACCTCGCCGACCACATCAACAAGATCGTCGCCGAGGTGCCGCCGAACTTCACGCACACGAAGGGGCGCTGACATGGCCTGCGAAGACCGCCGCGAGTACGCCTTGGAGATGGGCGCCGAGTACGTCGAGTCGATCGCGCGCGTGCAGGCCGAGTGCGACGCGGCGCTGCTGCGGGTGGATGCGCTCGAGAAGCTCCTGCGCGCCGCACGGCCCCACATGAGCACGTGGAACGTCGGCTCGTGGGGGGCGGCAGATCTGATCGCGCAGATCGATGACTTTCTGGGGCAGCGCTGATGCGACGAGCGCTGAAACGGCGCTACGGCCACATGGCGCCGGCGTTCATGGGGCCCGTCGAGGGCTTCGAGTTCAAGTTCTACTCGAAAGACCGTGGCGAGCCGCCGCACGTGCACGTCTTCCGCGCTGGCCTTCCGAAGCTCAAGTTCTGGCTTGAGGCGCCCGTTAGACTTGCAGAGAGCCCGCGTAGATGGAAAGCACAAGAGGTACGCCGTGCCCGTCAGATCCTTGAAGAGCGCCGAGAAGAGTTCATCGCCAAATGGGAGAGCTTCTTCTCCTCGCCGTAAATTCTCCAGGGCTGAGATCGAATCGATGCCGGAGTTTCCGGAGATGCCGCGCGCCATGGCGGTGCGCGTCGGCGAGTACCATTTCACCGTCGTGCTGGAGGACGGCCGCGAGCTCGCAGTGCCCCTCGAGTGGTTCATCCGTCTGCGTGACGCCCCTCGCGCCGCTCTTGAGAACGTGCGGCTGATGGGCGACGGCGAGGCGTTATCGTGGCCGGACCTCGATGAGGACTTGCACGTGTTCGACCTCTTGTACCCCAAACGCTTCGCGGACGAGCTTCGATGAGTGCCTCAGTGCCGGGCGTTAGGGTCGGGCCGCCTGGGAGCAAGCAGTATGTGCCGGGCGACGAGCCGCGCGCGTTGGCGGCTCGATGCACACGGCGCGAGCTCATCGTCACATTGGCTGATGGCCGCGTGGTACATGTGCCACTCGATTGGTTCGACCGGCTGAAGGCAGCCAGCCCCGAGGCGCGTAAGCGCTGCACGATTGACTTTGGTGGCGCATTCCTTCATTGGCCGGACGCGGGAGAGGACATCTCCGTGGCGCGCCTGCTCGCGCCCCATTGCCCGGTGTGCCTGAAGAGGCTGCACCGCGAACACTCGCACGGGGGGCGCGCCCGCGCATGACTCGTGCTTTGCCCCGTCGCTACGGCCGTGCCTCTCGCGCCGACGTCGTGCGCTGGGAGACGCGCGGCGTGCTCGCCGGGGCCTACCGCGGCACGAAGCGGGGCGGCGGTCAGCGCGCGGACAAGGCGACGCTCACGCATGCGCTCGGGCTCGACGCCGCCGGCAACGAGGTCATGGTCGGCTGCCGCGGCGTCCAGGTCGACAACCTGTGCGACGTGCCGCTCGAGACGGAGCCGACGTGTCCCCGGTGCCGCGCCGCGCTGGTGAGACGGCGTTAGGACGTGCCGCCCGCAAGGGGCTGAGGTAGGACAAATCGACTTGGCCCGGTTGCGCTACGCCGGGCCGTGAGTAAACTCTACTCATGAACAACGCAACGACGATGAAGCGGAAGGACGTCATGGTCATCACCGCCAAATTCTCTTCGGTCTGCCCCTGCTGCTCTGGCCGTATCCAGGTAGGGTCCAAGATCGAGTGGGCTAAGGGCACCCCTGCAAAGCACGTTGCGTGCGCACAGGGCGCAGCCACAGCCGGCAGTGCCCCTAGCCGTCGTAGCGAGAACTACGACCCGTATAAATTCAATGGATACGGACGTCCTCGTGGCGGATACCGTAAGGCGTGCATCACAGGGGGCAATTGCTCCAGTGTGGGTTCCGGTCGGAGCTGCGGCGGCCATGACTGCGACGGGTATTGAGGTAGAGAGAGGCATCGTATGCGGCATCGGGCCGCGAGGAGGATGAGAGCATGAGCACGACGACCGTCACGGACCGCCAGATCGCATCCCTGATGGATCGAGCCGACTTCGACGGAGACGTCGATCTGTCGCGCCTATGCCAGATCGCCCTGACCGGAGTCGACACGCTCGAGGACGGCCGCGAGGTGAGGGTGTCGGACGACGATCGGGCGGCCGCTCGACAGGCGTGCGCGGAGGAGATCCGCGACGACGCGAGGATATGTGGGCTCGAGATGTGGGTGTAAGCACGGCAGCCCCGAGGTGGTAGAAATCGATGCCGAGGCGCTTGCACCCAACCCCACTTTGAGTAAACTCTACTCATCATGAAGATCCGAACCGCCCTCGCCCGTCTCTGCGTCGCGCTTCTCGCGCTCCTCACCGCCGTCGTCGGGCTTTTCTCTTCAACCGTCCGGTTGGTCGCCGCCAGCCTCGCCTGGCTCGCGGTCCGCGTCGAGCGCGCGGCCGCCCGGCCCCGAGAAGCTGCCGCGGCGCCGCAGGCACGGCCCGCCCCCGCGTCCGCCGCGCCCGTTGAGGCCAACGTCCCTCCGTCGCAGGCGACGCGTCTGACGACCGCCCTGACAGGGATGGGCTTCAAGGCGCCTGCCGTTCGGTCGTTCGTCGCCGGCCTCGGCCCTCGCGTCGAGACGGAGTCGCTCGAGGCGCTCATCCGCGAGGGGCTGCGGGCGCTCTCGCCGGCGTCGGCGGTGCTCTCGTGAGCTGGCGCGATCGGTATCCCGTACGCCGCAACGGCGTAGCGTTCGCTCTCCCGCCGACGCAGTTGAAACTCCTGCTTCGGATGCAGCAGACCGGCAAGTCGATGTGGATCGGCCGGCGGCAGATCCGGAGCGTCGAGATTCTGCGCGCGCTGCGGATCGTCGAGGTCATTCCAAGAGGTAACCTCGAGAGCTCTTGGCCGAGCGCCGGCGCCGTTGAACTGTTCGAAGTGAAGATCGCGCCGGGCGTCACGATACGCGGCAAGGCATTCGACTCTCAGGAGGCAAAGTGAGCAAGTCCAAGGATACACGCCGCGAAGTCCGCGCCCGCATCAAGCGCGCGATCGATCAGCTCGACATACTGCTCGACCGGCGCAACCCGCCGACGCGCGAAGAGCTGATCAAGTTCAGAGCGTCGCTCGTCGGCTCCTTGCTGGAGGACGTCGACGCGCTGCTCACGCCGAAGAGACGCGAGGCTCATTCCGGCGGCGCGACCTGGTGCAGGCTGTCAAGCGTCTCGGGCATCGCCTGGTACAGCCCGCTCGGCATCGAGCCCCGTCGCCCATACACGGGCAAGCTCACGAACGACGTATTCCCATCGCCGACGTTCGTCATCATGCAGGCATTCAAGACCTCAACGGCCGACGCCGGCGTGCTGCCGTCGCGTGCGTGCTGGGAGCTTCACATCGTCCGGGCACAGCCCGACGGGGGCCCGACGTGGCCGTACGCGAAAACGGCCGTAGGCCTCGTGCTGAACGGCATCAGGCTCGGCGACTACGACACAGTCGCTGGAGCGCAGAGCGCGGCCGCACGCTTCGTTCGAGACGAGCGAGCGGCCGCATTGCGCGCGGCGCTCAAGGAAACACCAAATGAAGGGGAGACTGATCATGGCTAGAATGAAGCGACCCAGTTACCGCGCCGCGATCGAGTGGATCGCGTCGAACGACGACGCCGGCTCGCCCGACGCGCTCGTGCCCGAGATCGTCGGCAACTACGTGAGCTCGTGCCTCGTCGCCGACCTGTTTGGCGTCGAGCAATCGCGCGTAGGCCTCGACGTCGTGCTCTTTCGGTTGGCGCGCATGCCGCGTCCGTATCTCGTGTCTGTGTATTCCTCAAAGCGCGGAGAGGCGGTCAGGCTCATGGATCTGACACCGGGCAAAGAATACAAGGTCACGGTGAGCGGCGGCGGCCAGCGGCTCGAGGAGACAGCGCCGTGAGCGTGATCAAGCCCCTCCCCGTCACCGACGACAACCGCACCGCCGTCGCCTACGTCGGCACGACCCCTGCCGAGGGCCTCGTGCAGCTCGAGATCCTGAAGCGGCTCGGCTGCTGGCCCCAGCACGACGTGCTCGAGATCGGGTGCGGGGCGCTCATCGCCGGGTACCCGATCATGCAGTACCTCGCGCCGGGCGGTTACTGCGGCATCGAGCCGAACACGCACCTGTTCTTCGCCAGCTTGGACGTGTTGCGAGGTGACGGTGCTCTCGCTCGATCCGAAGCCAGGTTCGCGGCCGCACCCAACTTCCGATCAGGGGACGGCGCCGAGGCGTTCGACTTCATCCTCTCGCACAGCATCGCGAGCCACACCTCCGACGCGCAGCTCACCGACATGCTGGCGGCCATCGCCGAGCAGCTCCGGCCCGGTGGCGCGGCCGCCATCTCGCTTCGACTCGCCGAGGGCAACGCCTACGGCTCGCCCGGCAGCAAGGTGCACGGGGCGGCCTTCGCGACCTGGCAGTACCCCGGCGTCTCGTGGTTCCGGCGTGACGACGTCTTCGCGCGTGCGGCCGCAGCCGGGTTGACAGCTCGACTCGAGCCCGAGTTCACGCGGATGATCCTGGCCGGCAACCCGAAGAGCTGCCACGACTGGATTGTGCTCACGAAGGCGGGCGCATGAGCAGTCGGAAGGAACTCGAACGCATCACTACCGAAGTTCGCGCCGTGATCGACCGCCACGACCCGGAGGAGCTTCTCGCGCACGGCGCGCTAGCCGACGAGTACAAAAACGAGGCGCGCTCCATCGCGTTGTCCATCATGGACGGGCGTCCCATCACAGCGGCGCATATCCGCGACGTGTGGATGTATTGGTTCGGCGTCGAGTCGTCGTGGCAAGGGAGGCGGTAGTCTCGATGCCGATGCGCCCCGTCTTCGGGCTGATCGCGGGCGAGTGCCGCCGCATCAAGCGCCAGGACGGCGGCGCGCCCATCAGAAAGGCGCCGCCGCCGGCGTCGCGCAAACGTCTCTAGTGCGCGGACACGCCCTTGTCCGCTGCCGTCTGCAGCTCCTCCATGATGCGCTTGACTACGGTCTCGCCGAGCGGCGTCAGAAAGCACCGATAGGCCACCGTGCCGACGAGCAGCCGGTGCCGCACGTACGTGGCGACGCGTCGGAATTGCAGATCGTGCAGCACGCTGAGTGAGATGAACCCGGCCGGCACCATGCTTTCGAGCACGTAGTCGTGCATGCCGTTGTCGCGGATGTAGCCGAAGATTTTCCACAGGGTGTCCCTTGAGACGCCGGAGAGAGTCATGTCGTGTGGGCTCCTTTCAGGTGAGCGCCGCTTCTACTCGCGGCGCGGCGCGAACGCAATAGGGTTGGCGCTCGAAAGCGAGATGAGTACAATTTGCGCACGATGAAGCTCACCTGCCTGCGCGACTTCATGCGCGTGAACGCGCTCGACGTGACCCCGCCGTGCTGGTACTGCGGCGAGCGCGCAACGACCCTCGACCGGCCGGCGGCGAAGTCCGGCCCCGCGGCGGTCCGACGCCCCGCGTGCCAGCGCTGCGCCTTGCGCAAGGGCCGGCGCCCCGTCGACGCGCTCCGGCAGCGACTGATGCGCATTGCGAGCGCGACGACCGGCGACATCGCGCCGATCCGCTTTGCCGGGGAGGGCGCCAAGGGCCGCGCCCTCGAGCGCGTGCGCGAACTCCTGAGCACCGCCGTCCGCGACGGGGAGACGGTCGTCGTGCCGCCCGGCGAGCGCCTCACGCAGCCGCGGGACGATGCTCCGGCCCGGTCCCGCTGGGGCGGCCGCGCCACGTTCACGGGCCAGAAGGCGCTGCGCGACCTGCATATCTTGACGGGATGCAGCGCGGCCGTCCTCGAGCGCTTCCTGTTGGGCGAGAGCGTCTCCCCCGAAAACGCCAAGCGCCTGCGGAAGGCATGCAAGGCGCTCGGGCTCGACGTCGCGAAGCTGCGTGGCCTCGGACCCAAAGGCTCAGCTCCGGAGGCGCCGCAGCGGAAGCGGGCGATGTCGATCGCTGACCGCATCGAGGCGGCAAAGGCGGCGGTCGCGGCGAAGGCCGGCAAGCCCTGAGGGGTGGGCTATACTCGAGGGGATGAGCTGCATCGACCTCCTCGGCCGCACATGGGCCGGCGCGCCCGGGCAGCAGCCCGCGCCCGCGTGGTCGGGATGGTCGCCCCCCGGAGCCCCGGCCTCGTCGGCAGCCCCCTCGGCGGCACCGCCACCCTCGCCGCGCCCGCCCACGCCCAACCTGCCCGACCCGCCCCCGCTGGACGGCGCGCCGCTGACCGTGGACGACGCGTGGCGCATCTTCGGCATCCCCCAGAAGCGCGGGCAGGCCGCCGACGTCAAGCGCCGCTACATCGCGTTCCTGGCGAAGTGGCACCCGGACCGGCACCCCAACGACACGGCAACGGCGACGGCGCAGTTCGTCCGCGCGAAGGCCGCGTGGGAACTGCTACAGAAACATTGCAGGTGGAGCCTATGACAAATCGATCTCGTCTCCGACGTCGTTACGGCCGCGCGGCGGCCCGAGAACTCACGGGGCTGCAACGCACCGCCGCTCGAGAAGGGATCCGCGCTGCGGCACAGCAGGCGTTGCGGGACGGATCGAATTGGCAAGCCAACGCCATATGGCGATTGCGCGCAGCAGGTTTCAGCACGGCACTCGCGCAAGAAATCGTGGCCGACGCTGAGAAGCGGTTCCGGCGATGACAGATCGAGCCACAAAGGATCGGATCGTCGTGTTGGCGGATGTCTCCGGCTCGATGGCCGAGATCGACGGCGGGACGCGCGAGGGCAAGTCTCGCTTCGCGCTCCTAATCGAGGCCCTCAAGCAGCTCCCCAAGGAGGTCCGCATCATCGGGTTCTCCGACGGCGTCTACGAGGCATCGAGCGCGGCCGGCGTCTACATGGTCGGCGGCGGGACGGCGCTGCACCTCGCCATCAACGCCGCCGCGAGGTACGAGCCCGTTCGCACGATCATCATCAGCGACGGCGAGCCCGACTCCGAACCGCGCGCCCGCGAGGCGCTCGAGATGCTGACCGGCATCGTCGACGTCGTCTACTGCGGCAACCCGAGCAACGCCGCGGCCCGAATCTTCCTCGAGTCGCTCGCGCGGGCGGGCGCCGGCGGCTTCTACGCGACCGGCGACCAGGTCGACGTGGCGAAGCAGCTTCCGGCGGTCGTGGCGGGCTTGCTGAACTCCTAGAGCTCACCGCGGCAGCCGGTCTCCACCGGTCGGGCCGCCCGCCGCCGCGAGAGCGGTTGAGGCGCGTCGGGGCAGGCCGGGCGAACACCGGCACCGTTCGGCGGGCGCGGGCGATGCCGCCCCTCTCTGCGTTTGGGCTATACTGGAGCATGGCGGGCGCCCCAATGAGTCGGCTGTACAAGCGCTACGGTCGCGCCGGCGTCGAGTGTCAACGCAACTGCCGCGAGCGGCACATCGATCCGGCGAAGGTTGCGCGCGCCAAGATCCGACGTCACGGCACAGCCGGCGGCGCGCAGGTATGGATCATCGACGGCGGATACGTGCGCAGCGCGTTCGACATCGAGTTCGCCCTCGGCTCGCATGACGCGCACTCCAAGTTCATCCCACCCGGCGAGATCTGGGTCGAGGATCTCGCGCCAGCAGACTTGCGCGCCCTCATCGCGCACGAGGGGCACGAGCGCCAGTTGATGCTGAAGGGCGCCACCTACGCGAAGGCCCACGCCTCGGCGAACCGCGTCGAGGCGAAACTGCGGCGGAAATGAGTCGTCCCCTCCGCGCCCGTTACGGCCGCAGCGCCGTCGCCGCACCGCCTGGGGCCGCGCGAGCAGCCGCGCGCGCATTGCAGTGGCGTCGGCAGTACGGTCGAGGGGGTACGGAGGTCGGCGTCGCCAGGGCGCGTGATCTGCAGAACGGCAGACATCTTTCCCCGACCACGCTGAGACGCATGCGTAGCTACTTCGCCCGGCATGCGGTGGATCGCGAGGCGCCCGGCTTCCACGAGGGCGAGCCCGGCTTCCCCTCCGCCGGGCGCATCGCCTGGGACCTCTGGGGCGGCGACGCGGCGGCGAACTGGCTATCGAGGCGCCCTCCCCCCGTTTGAGCTACACTTAGGGGCATGGCCCGAGTACTTCGACGACGATACGGACGCGCCAACCATCACGTCCAACTCGAACGCGTGCGTCGTGCCCTTTTGAATCCTCGCAACGAGGGCGGCCGCACCGCAGCGGCGTACAAGACACTCATCTTCCGCGCCGCCAAAGAGCACGGGTACGAGGAGGGCACGCCAAAGTACCCGAACCTCTATGCCGCGGAGCGCTTCCTGGAGCGACAAATCGACGACACGATCGGCTGGGTGTGAGCCGGCCCCTTCGGGCTCGTTGCGGCCGGCCCAACAGCCGCCTTTGCCTTTTCCGCGATCGGCGCCAGGCCCAGCCCCGCCCGCCCCCGACAGAACAAGACAAGAACGTCCCGGCCCGATCGGGCCCCACGGGCAT
>Ga0335085_10002683_pt1 | contig 32601 bp, 28 predicted proteins | sample Lox_Sample_45_FD_206712 | JGI IMG/M metagenome (GOLD analysis project Ga0335085, IMG submission 206712) | Soil microbial communities from Loxahatchee National Wildlife Refuge, Florida, United States - Lox_Sample_4.5 | ecosystem: Environmental > Terrestrial > Soil > Wetlands | place: USA... | reverse complement strand
CGAATATCAAGAAAGGCAGCAAAGTAAAAATATGGGCCCTGCTTGACTTCAGATTCGCCAAAACAGCGGGTGGCAAGACGTATCTATCCACTAGGCAGCAACATGAACTCGACTGCAAAAAGAAAAAATTAAGATTGCTGGCCTTTTCTCTGTATTCTGGAAATATGGGCAATGGCAACGCAGTTTATGAAAGCTCAACTACTGGTAATTGGGAAGTGGTCAGAAAAATCGGATTGGACAAAATGCTTTGGGACATCGCCTGCGGGACAAAGTAGGCGCAACAGTCTTACAGAGTTTGCTGAAGCCGTCGTAATGGCGGGTATTGAATTTCACCATTGACCATTGATGAAATTATTCTTGGATTTGGCAGTTATCTACCATGACAACCTGATTGGTAATTTCTTCAATTTTGCACAGAAACACGGTTTTCCTGTCTTTGTCCAGAAATAGCTTCTTTTGGATTCCGGAAATTGGTATGGACGCAAATACAGAATCCAATCTGAAAGAAATGCCGCCTAATTGCACCATTGTTATCTCTGGTTTACCTGTGAGAAGAATTTTTTTACCGATATATAGAGATTTGGTTTGCTTTATTGCCTCAACATCGTCGCTGATTGATGCACGCCAAGCTGTAAGTTCTTTCGGTGACTTTGTGACAAGTTGGCTACCCAGAGTGCCATCGGTTAGTGTCTTTGGTTTGTGCGAAAACGCTATTAGCGCGCCCGAGATAGCGCACATAAGAAATATAGAGACGATTATTGGATGGTCACCCCATTTTTTCCAATGAGAGGCCGTGGATTGTTTGCGGTTGGGAGTGTTTTCAGGGATTGCCATAGGTCACCAAAGTTTATCCTCCTGAGTACGTGGCTTGTTTCTGCCTGCCAATTGTAATCGAATTGGCGCATCACAAATCTCGGAATTGACCTTGGGTCGAAAGCGGTGCATTCTGCGATTAAGGCAAATGATAATACGGGGGAAGGGGAGCAATGCTTAAATTGATCATAATGATAGTGGTATTGCTGGCTGGTTGTGCAACGCAGGAAGATTACTTGCGAAAAAAACCTCCTTCACTGCAACTGGCAAGCAGGCATTCAGCAGGCAGAGTTGCAACCTGTATCGCCGGTCGATGGAAACAGGCGACACAATTTGAACCAACCGGAGGCTATCCAATTGAGCTGAGTCCGGTAGAAGGTGGTTATACGGTATCTGCGATCGCATGTAATTCATTCGATAGCTGTTCAGGTGCTCTTGCTTATTTAGAGAACACTCCAGACGGTTCCGCAACTCAATATTTCGAGAACGGTGTAGACACAGAAGAGGCATTCGATAACGCGGTGAAAGAATGCCAATGACATTCTAACCGCCGAAACATCGAAGCGTTTAAACGCGATTTGAGCGGCTAAAACAGTGGTGGCGACATTTACCCTGCCCGATGATTTTCTGTCGGGCGTGCCCTGAATTTCGCGATGTCGGAGAATGCAAATCCGGTTGCCGCCGTTTCGAGTCCCCTCATTCTCCCATTCTCCACAAAAATGCCTTCGGTAAAACCAACCCGATTCATAGTTGCATTACGTTTGTGGTGTATCTGACGAGATGATCGGACAAATCAAGGTCGGCTTTGAGTAAGCGTTGAGGTGCTGAATTTATCCCATTGCGCATGTCGTTGCATTTTGACCGAATACATTTTTTCATTGGCTTCATGCAGCAGCTCTTCAAAAGTCTTCGCGCTCCCGACTACGGTCAAATGGCCGACCGACAAAGAAATGGGCCAGCCCGCGGCGTGGAATTTCCTTTCTGATGCGGATTTGATTCGCATTCCCAATATCCCGCAGATATATTCATCCGTTTCGGGGAGCAATAATCCGAACTTGTACTCGCCAATGCGGGCAATGGTATCAATGCACCTAGAGTTATCTCTCAATATGTCTGACAGTACTTTCAGCATTGCTACTCCACGATGATCTGGATTGGCTTTCAACATCTTGAATTGGTCAATTTCGACGAACAGCAAAGAGTAGGGTCGATTTGACCATTCACTGCGCAACTGCTCTGCCGCGAATCTTTCGGAAAACTCCAAACGATTGGCCAAACCAGTCAAGGAGTCCCTGCGGAAGTAGTTTCTTTCTTTCCAAAGTTTGGCCAACACACGTCCCAGTACCGTGAATGTGACACTCCGTGTGAAGATGTTCATGGTGAATGCGCCGAGAGGATAACTCGGCCAAACTACCGCCGCTTCGGCGATACTCCAGACGACAGCGGATATGACGCCCACTAATGATGCCATTTGAGTATCAGTCTGGCGCTGTGCGCGAATTGCCCCTACTTTTGCAGTCTGTATAATCGGCAGGCAGTACAATACGTCCAGAGCATAATACGTCCCTGACATCTTATAATTCCAAAATGTGATTAACGCAATTTCAGTTGCGATAGCCGTTGTACGCCAAAACATATTCGCCCCTTTTTAAAATCCACTATCAAACGCAAATATCACCGCAATTAAAACTGCCGATTCGACGGACAGTAGGTTATTCATGGTGCTTACATCAATATTCCTGGTTTGAATGCGCGATATGACCCGGTTAACTCGTTGGCAATTCGATACAATAATCGTTCAAATTCATTTACAGGCAACGCCATCCCGAAGAGGAATCCCTGGAATGCCTTGCATTCGTGATGCTTTAGAAAAGTCAGCTGTGCCTGGGTTTCAACCCCTTCAGCGATGATGTTCAGACGGAAATTTGTCGCCAAATCGATGATGGTCTGTACTAGCATGGCATCGCTGCCGTCTTTCGTAATTCCTTGCACAAATCCCTGATCGATCTTGAGTTGATCCAGCGGCAATTGCTTCAAATAGGACAAGGATGAATACCCTATACCGAAATCGTCCATGGCCAAGGCGACTCCGAGCGCTTTCAGCGCATGCATTTTCTGGATTGTGGCGGACATATCTTCCAGCAATACGCTCTCGGTCAATTCCAATTTCAACCGCGAAGGATTGACCATATGCGTTTTCAAGACATTTGCCACTTGATCCACAAAGTCTGGAATTGCAAATTGTTTGGCGCTGACATTTACGGCCAGTGTCAAGTCGCGCGTCTCCGGGCTTTCGGCCCAAATCGACAGTTGCCTGCAGGCGGTATCTAGCACCCAATTACCGATCTCCAGGATTAGCGTGCTTTCTTCCGCTATGGGTACGAACAGACTGGGTAGAACCAGGCCACGTTCTGGATGGAACCAGCGGAGCAAGGCTTCTGCGCCCAATGGGCGATGATCGACATCTACCTGCATCTGGTAATACAAGTGCAGTTGATTCAGCGCGATGGCATGACGCAAATCGTTTTCAATCGCTGCGTGAGAGGTAACCTTATGCTGCATTACAGGATCAAAATATCGGATCAAGTTGCGTCCGGCAATCTTGGCTTGGTACATGGCCGTTTCGGCATGTTGAACCAATTCTTCTATCGACTTTTCATCACCGTTGTAGACATAGACACCGATGCTGGATGAACTAAGCAGTTGATGCCCGTTGAAATAGTAGGGGCGCGCCAAAGTTTCGCGAATTTTTTCGGCAATCAATCCTACCTTGAGGGAAGTATCATCAGAATTGTCGCTGATATCTTCGACCAGTACGACAAATTCGTCTGCACCCAATCTCGCTACAGTATCGATTTCTCGTACGCTTGCCTTTAACCGTATCGCCACTTCGATCAGCAAGAAATCGCCATAATCATGTCCAAGGGTATCATTCAGTATTTTGAAGCGATCCAGATCTATCAACAATATCGCGCCAAACTTGTTTAGGCGGGAAGCACTGGATAAAGCTGCAGAAAAGCGGTCTAGAAACAGATGACGGTTTGGCAGCTTGGTCAGCGAGTCATAAAAAGCCAAATTGCGTATTTCTTCCTGGCTTCTCTTGCGCTCACTAAGGTCGTTAAAAACTGCCACGTAATGAGTAACCTGCTGGAGTTTGTTTTTTACGGCGGTGATTTTTATCCATTTCGGATAGATCTCACCGTTCTTGCGCTTGTCAAAAATTTCACCTGACCAATAGCCGTCGCGAAGCAATTGTTGCCACATATCCGAATAAAATGCCTTATCGTGCATACCCGAACTCATCATGCTCGGATTCTTGCCAATCACTTCTTCCTGGCTATAGCCGGTAGTTTCAAGAAATGCCTGATTGACCCGAACGATTTTGGCATTGGCATCAGTAATCATAATGGCATCATTTGTTTCAAATGCCACTTCTGAAATTCTCAAGGCCTCATCTACTTCACTGTTGAGTTCCATTTTTTTTCCCGTGGTGTTATTAGGGGTGATTTCCATGTTTAGCTCTCAATTTCCAGAATCTCTGTTACCGGCAATGCCGCGATATCGTTCAATTTTTCGTTTCGAGTCGTGTCGTTGAGATGAGCGAGCTCAGTGATCCTGGAATAGAAGGAGCCGACAAATACTTCACGTCCTTCGGCGTCCCGGCGGCGGATGCCAAACTTGACGCGTTGTCGATCCTTGGTCGGGAGTTTGCCCAGCAGGTTTTTGGTAGCCCATATGGCTCCGCCGCGCGCAAAGTCTGACAAACGCGCCGCGTGATTGATGGTATCCCCCAGAACAGTGAATTCCACCTTGGTTTCAATGTGGAATATACCCAGCCATTCGTGCCCTTCGTTCAAACCGGTGTTGAGATACAGCTCATTCATCCAGTTTTTGCGCAGTTGCCACTCCTTGCTTATCCTGCGCATGGTGGCTTTCATTTCCTGGGCGCACATCAGCGAGTTGAAAATATAGTTGCAATCTGGCTGCGGGAAAAAGTAGTAAACCATGCCGTCTCCGACATGTTTTCCGTGAGTCCCGTAGTACTTGCGAAATATGGGTTCCATGGTTGCCCATATTTGGTTAATGAGTTCAAAATATTCTTCCGGTGGGAGTTCGGTGCAAATACGCACCGAGCTCTGCAAATCTGCTACCAGGACAGCAACATCAGTCAGAACGGGCAGGTGTTTTTTTAGAAGGTTACGTATCACTTCATCACGCCGTTCCAGCAAGCCCAGCAGGCTTTCACTTTCGGCATGGCTTGGAAGATGGATGAACAGGATTCCCTCGCGATAATACGAGGCATAGACGTTATACGTGGCAACCTCATCGTTTTCCAGACGCAAATTAAGCGGTAATTGCACAAGTGTGCCGTTGGGCCGTAATTCGGCAAGGGATTCTTCTCTTTGCTTGGGCGTAGCGTCAGTCTGACCAGTGAGAATTTTTGTAAGGTCATTGCGGGAAAACCGGCCTTTGCCGAAAAGAAGATAAAATTGAAGCAATTCTTCACGGTTGGCCCCTTTCCTGCCCAATCTTCCCTTCAGCAGATAGGTCAGCGCATTGCGATCCTTTATGTCCGCGGGCAGGTGCTCAAATGCGCCCAGCAGATCGGTGCGTGCCTCTTCGTTGAACCAGGTGATTTCGAAGTTATAGTTCACCATGTACGCGGGATAGGGGATATGATCGATCGTAAGGCGCAGCACATTCGATTTGGATGCCGTAACTGCCTTGGGTGTAATGTTTGTGTCTGCTGTAGCCGGCTGCGCTGAACGCTCAACGAATGCTGAGCGCGACCTGCCGAATTCATACGTAGCCGTTTTTGCGATTGCCGGGAAGCCTTCTGACTCTAGTTGCTTGGCGATATCCGCCATCGCATAACCTTCCTTCTTCAATTGGCTGATCCGTTCCAACCGAGTAAGGACCTCATCAGGGAAATATCCTATTTGACGTGCGTTGGTCGAGGCACCCGGTTCGGGATTTTTTACCAATGGCCGCGGCAACAGCCCTAGAGAAATATAGTTGTTTAGCGTTGCTCTAGAAATATTTGCAGCCTTCATTACTTCAAAGCTTGTCAACATGATTTGGACAGGTACTTTGTTATTGGACAGTAAGAATTATCCATATTAGACAGTCCATGTCAAGTGATATTTTATGTAATTTATACAGGTAGTTTATTGATTAGGAAATACAAGACCATTCCAAACACACGAATTGTATTCTAGACAGTCTAATTATATAAACTGGACAGTACAGATAGACAGATATAGTTACCTAGTAATTTCAAGACATAATTAACTGGTAATGGCATCGTTTACGGTATTGAAAAAGTGAAGGTCAGGCTCTGGGCATCGATCAATGGCGTCAAAAACGTTCTCCGGACATGATAGAACGGAACACAGGGGTATTATTTCGGCAAGGCACTGTCCTTGGTACAGAGGAGGCTGGACAGGGCGGTTTTACGCAGGGAAGCCCTTGGCGAGCGCAAGTGCGGCGCCTCCGCACGTCGCCTGGCTCAACACGCACCGGCACAAGTGCTTCGATTTCCGGCTGACCACCGAGCACGCCAAGTCGATCTAAGTCTCGGTACGCGCCCTCGTAGGTAACTGCTGTTCATCAGCATCGCGCTCGGGATCCACTCGTCCCAGAAGGCATATGCGATCCTGAATCATTGCGCGAACGGGCAGGGCTTGAAGGACGACGAACCGCTCGCAGCTGCGCTGGTGAAGAGCCCCCTGCTGCAGCCGTAGTTTAGCCGGGGCAGGGGGCTGCTGTAGCTTCTTTCGATGTTGCCAAGCCTGCTGTCCAGGCGACAGTGCCCGATACCGGGTAGATCAGCGCCTGCATCGTCTCGGCCAAGATGTGGCCGCGAAGTCCATGATGGGGTCAACTCATTAAGCCCATATGGTGCGAGAACGGGGGGCGAGGACCTGTATGCATTTATGCATTCGAAAAGGGACTGGTATTTCGTGCCAAAGAGGTCAATCGAAATGACTATCGAGATAAGTTAGACGCATTGTTAGGTCATGTGAACAGGCTCCTCGAAGATGTAGCTCTACGTTTTCGTTAGTTGGATTGATTAACGTTGCTTGGTGGTGTGTTCCGATTGCTCGGAAATTCTTAATCTTCGAATCTTATCTTCCACGTTGTATGCCTTGCGATAAGCTTCTCGTCTTAATGTAGCTTTATCCTTCTTATACGCATAATGTATAGCGCGTAAGCCCGTATTCATTGGGTTTCCACCAATTTTGAAACGTTGCCCAGAATGTACAACTGTACCGAGTTTTTGCATGTTCATGATTTTCCGATCTCCTGTCAAAGTGTTTTTCGTTTTCATGCTGTCTTCCGTTCCGGCTTTTTCTGTCGCTTCAGAGCAGGTCCACGCCTGCCAAGCGTGACCGCATAGGGATAGAGCACTTCCCAATAGCCATTCTCCTGCCTGCGCCCTGCGAGGCGACCGGCAGCGAGCAGGGCGCGTATGCGGCGCGGCGTGACATGCCAGTCGTTCGCCGCGAACAGCACCGGCACGAAATAACCGAACAAGCCAGCCATGTTGGGACTATCGGCCAGCTTCGCACAAGCGGGCATCAAGGCCGCAGGATGGCCGATCATGTCCAGCGTACTGCTGTCGTGTTCATCCTTCATCGCCGCATGCCTCCCGGGCGTTGTTTGAGCTGCCCCGGTGACATCGGCAGCCGGTCGACATGGGCATGCCTGCGATCGGGGAAGGGCAGCACTGTAGAGGCGGTTTTCTCGCGTCCTGCACGTGCGTACATCTGACGCCAGAGCCGAGCTTGGGCGAACACGTGCTCGTTGTGCAACAGCCAGGTGGAATCGAAAGCGCGGCCCATCGGACTGAACAGCTGAGAACCGCGGATCACCCAACCATCCCAATGCACGCTTGGCAGTGCAAAACCGCGCAGAATGAGCAGTATTCTGTAAGCCATCCAAGGAATACGCGATCCACCTGTCTCCCAATTCTGCACAGTGCGAGTAGAGACGTTCAACGCCTCGGCAGCTTCAGCGCGCTTTAACCCGGCCTGCTTGCGCAGGTCGATAAAGTCCTGTGGGGAGATCCAGCGGCGACGATGTTTCATGATCGCTCCCCATGACGGCGCATCCACTCAGCAAAAGCGGTAGATCGAAAACTGGCCGGCAACAGATGCAGCAGCACTTGCGGCGCGTTGATCACACAGGGAGGCAGGGAGCAGCTGCAAAGCAATTTGCACAAGTTGAGATACAGCCAGGCAAAGCAGTACAGCAGCTCGGCGCGCAGCCTGTGTAAAATTCCCTCAAGCCGTAGGCGTGGCGTGCGCCCGTCTTGAGGGTTTTTCCACAGGCTGGAGAGCACAAGCAGGGTAAAGAAATTCCGAAAAATCGAAAAACCACAATAACTCGGAATAGTTTCAAGCCAGTTTGAAGCCATGCAAACACCCGGCAAAAACAGGCTCAAAGCCACGCCCAGCTAAGGGCGGAATAGTTTTACAAAGACAAAAAAACCGCTGAAAGCCGCGCCAGTATTGAATATCCGCCGATACGTAAAGCCTTTTTGCCGTCGCGGAGCGATCCGGCGGCGATGCCGCCATCGCCTCGCGCCGGAGATCAGCGCCTAAACAATCAAACGTAAAACGCGAAATCGTACCGCGAACCGTTCCACCTTGCCGGTTCCTGATATTCGCATAATGTATATTATGTCAAACTATATATCAACCCAAAATGACTGTTTTATTAATTTCCACTTGGAAAAAATGTTGAAGTGGCTTGCTTAAATTTGTTTCTTGGCTTCGTATAGGGCTTGGTCCGCTTTTGCCAAGACAGAGGATACTGAATCAATGATCTCAGTTAATTTGAAATACCTATAGAAATACCAATGCTGATCTCAATTCCAGTAGAAAGGACGATGGGCGCTGAAACTACCTCAGCGATTCGATTCGCAAGCGATTCCGGAGAGTCATCTTCGCTTTGGCGCATGAATATCACGAACTCGTCCCCTCCTATGCGTGCGAGTAAATCCTCGGTTCTCACCTGATCAGCCATACGGTGAGCGGCCTCACATAGTACTTCATCGCCTGCTGCATGACCGAGGGAATCGTTTATTTCCTTGAAATTGTCCAAGTCCATATATAACACTGTAAATGCTTCTCCTGTGCGGCGCGAATGTGCCATTTCTGAATTTAGGGTTCTTTCGAATTGCGCCCTATTGGCCAATCCGGTCAAATGATCGGTCATAGCCAAGTTGCTTAGCAGCATCGCGTGTTGTCGGCTTTCCAACGCGCACATAACCAAGGAAGACAGGTCCCGAAGCAATGAACGCTGAGATTCATTGAAATCACGCGGTTTTGTGTCTACTACCGCTATTGTGCCGAGAGCGTAACCTTGTTGATCGATTATTGGAGCGCCAGCATAGAAGCAAAGATTAGGCGCATGCTTTACCAAAGGATTTTCGTGAAAACGACGGTCTTTGCGTAAATCTTCAACAACAAATAATTCGTTTGGCTGCATGATGGCGTGCGCGCAAAATGCGATTTGACGATCGAGTTGTTGTAATTCAAGTCCGAGTTTGGATTTGAACCATAACCGGTCTGAATCCATCAGGCCGATCACTGCGGCAGGGGCGTTAAACGCAAGTGCCGCGACCCGGGTCAGCGTATCAAAATCTACCTCCGGAAGTGTATCCAGGATTTCATAGGAACGGACAGCACGCAGGCGTTGCTCTTCATTTTCTGGCAATGGGCATTGCATGGAATCTTCGAGCATAGGTCCACCCCTATGTGGAGAAAGATATTTACTTAAGTATTAAAGCCATTCCTGGCCGCACACGTTAACTTATTCTGAATGTCATTGCAACATCAATAATTTAGGCATATTTTGGAGTGTTGAGAAGATGATGCAATTCCCAATAATTCTTATCATTATTGGTTGTATCTCAGCGGTTATTTTCAGGATATCTATATCGCTCTGTAATTATCTTTGGTATGCAATGCACTTGGAATGCGTTCATGCAACAACGACATGTTTGCTAGCTCTTGAGTATGCCAAGGTTTAAGTTGTTCCCAGGTAAAGCGCCATTCCCAGCTTGCCGTAGATTGACCTGGACAGTTCATGCGATGGTCGCTGGAAAGTCCAAGCACATCTTGCATGGGAAACATGACGATATTTGCCACCGAGCTTGAAATAGCGCGCATCATATCCCAATGGATGCGATTTCCGTCACTCTTCAAATAACGCTTGGCAAACTCCTTCTCCTTATCGGGCACATGACTCCACCAGCCTAGACTGGTGTCATTGTCATGTGTTCCAGTATAAGCGATAGTATTGGGTACATAATGGTGCGGCAAAAAGATGTTACCCTCCCCTTCGGCAAACGCGAATTGAAGGATTCGCATGCCTGGGAGGTTGAATTTGTCTCGTAGCTCCAATACATCGGGTGTGATGAATCCCAAGTCCTCAGCAATGATGGGCAAATGTGGGAAGGATTTTTGAAACATCTTGAACAACTCTTCTCCTGGCCCGGGTACCCACGTTCCACTAATAGCGTTTGGCGATTCTGCCGGCACTTCCCAATAGGCAACAAAACCCCGAAAATGATCAATACGTACTAGATCGTACAACTGCAACGCATGCTTAAGGCGAGCTATCCACCACACATAACCGGTCTTTTCATGAATTTCCCAGCGGTATAGTGGATTGCCCCAAAGCTGCCCAGTCTTGCTGAAATAATCGGGCGGCACACCGGCAACTACTGATGGGCGACAATTTTCATCCAGTTCGAACAGTTCCTGATGTGACCATACGTCCGCGCTTTGATAGGCTACGAATATCGGCACATCGCCGATGATTTTGACACCATGCTCATTGGCATATAACCGCAGATTCGACCATTGCCGTCCAAAGCACCATTGACAGAATTTCCAAAAGCCGATTTCGTCAGCAAAATCCTTTTCTATGCTGCGCAATGCCTCGGGATGTCTGTGCGAAAGTTCCTTGGGCCAAAGGTTCCAATCACGCCATTGTTCATGCTGCGCAATCGTCATGAATAACGCATAGTCCTGAAGCCATTCTTTTTCGCTTATGCAATACTCGGCATAGTCCCTGTGCATGTCGTCATGACCGCTTGCAAAGAAGTTGCTGGCAGCGCGGCGCAATCGCTCTAAACGAAAAGGTCGCACCAGGGTGAAGTCAACCCGCCCAGGTTGGAAATCGGGATGCGGCATCAGATCTTCAGAACTGAGCCAGCCATTACTGGACAATTCGACAAGATCGATCAGCAGGATGTTTCCAGCGAAAGCAGACATGCTCATGTAAGGAGAATTGCCTTGGCCGATTTCACCAAGGGGAAGTATTTGCCAGTAAGTCTGACCAGCGTTTACCAGCCAGTCGACAAATTTGTAAGCATCTGCGCCGAAATCCCCAGCCCCAAAGGGGCCGGGTAAGGATGTCGGGTGTAACAAAATCCCGCTGCCTCTGTCTGTCAACATATCGGTCTTATGGAGAGGCCCGGCGCATCGCTCCACCTGCTTCAGGAGTGCCGCCGCCCTGGCTGATGGGTTCAGATAAATTTTGCGGGGCGGGCAATTTTAATAATCGATACAGCTCGGTCAGATTATGGCGGAACAACCTGTCAAAACTCGCAACGGAATGGGAAGGATTATAGTCCCCAAACCACCAGAACCAATCCGAGCTTTCACAAGAACTAAGCTGCTTTTCGGCTGCTTCTTGTTCGGCTTGACTGAGCCGGCCGCTAGAGATAACCAGATCGAAACTTTGTTTCGCGACGCTTAGAATATCCCACGCATGGTTTTTGTCCTTGGATCCTATCCATGTTGAAAAATTACCATATACCCAGCTTCCCGCAACTATACTGGGCAATTTGTGCGGTATCGCTCTTCCGGGGCTCGATGAACTTAACGTAAGATAGCTGTTGTAAGTGCAGGTGTTAATGCGGGTGTTTTCTTCGAGTCCTGTGTATAACTCGTCAAGGAAGTAATATCCATTGTACGGATAATATTCCCATGCATTTTCACCATCCAGAATCACGCTGACTATGGGAATTTCGTTTCCCGTTGCATGTTGGGCGATTTCTTCGACTTGTTCGATAAAATGTTTCGCCGCATCTTTGCCATGCCAGCGAGAATATTCAAACCCGATCAAGTCAGATAAGCGATCATCCCTGAAAAAACAGCTCAATCCTTCAGCGCTTCCTGCCAGCTGATATGGACGATACAGGTACTGTGAGTGATCCGGAACGGGTTGCTCCATATGATGCAAGCTGTTGACTAATACGCCCTCCCCGCTGGCGACCCAACGGCAACCCTCAGAGGCAAACACCTCCAGTGTCTCGGATGATATCGATCCTTCGGCCGGCCACATACCCTGTGGCTCAGAGCCAAATCGAGAGTTATGGCTGCTTTTAGCCGATTGAATATGTGCTACTACACGCTGCCGGCCCTTGGGATAATGCGGAGAGGTTGGCAAAGGAGCATCTGGCATGGCTTCTTTGGCACAGGCAAAATCAATTAATAGCGGTGCAAGCGGATGGTAATGGGGGGTTGCCGATATTTCGATTTGCCCGGATTCGGCCATCTTGCGATAACGCGGAATGATGCCGCCAATCAATTCTCCGATTAGGCCAAATAATTGTTTGCGGTCTTCATAACTAAAATTTTCTGCTTTGCTCATTAATCGTGCAATCAGGGCATGTTCTCTACGTACGCTTTCGCCACACCATGCCAGGTGATACCAAGTCAGCAAATCGGCAATGAACTGTCCAGACAAATAAGATAGAGCAGTATCGCTCTCAGCTTGCAACAGTTTGAACAGTTCCCAGAGGCGCTTGTATGCGGGATATGGTGAAATCATCATGGTATGATTGCTCCGAAAACACGCGTCAAATGCCAATTGCCGTTGTTCTTCGGAGAGGTCGCTCGTGTTTTCAACGATCAGGAGCCGCAGCAATGGATCGCGCAACTTACCTGTTGCGAACTGGTCCGTATAATCATCCAATTGATCGAGCAAGATAGGGACGAAATTCACCACAGCGTGGATTTTGGGGTGTCTTTCGAGATGATACGCCATGTCGGTGTAGTCCTTGATGGCATGCAAATAAGTCCACGGCAACACAAAGTCACCACTGGAATAATCGCGGTAATCTGGCTGGTGCATGTGCCAGAGAAATACCAAATCAGCAGTTTTGCTCATTAATTTGAAATCCCGCCAACGATCAGCAGGGATAAGAATCAGCGAAATTGATGCGATTTTTGGCCGAGCATTTCCGGGGTGATTAGGGTCACCCCGTTCGGGCTGACATGGAAACGCTTACGATCTTCCTCCGGTTTAATGCCGACTGCCAAACCATCTGGAATCTTGCAGTTCTTGTCAACAATAACCCGCTTCAAAGTAACATCGCGACACACATCCACATTGGGCAATAATACCGAATCTTCAATGTTGCAATGGCTGTTAACGCGTACATCTGAAAACAGCAACGAGCGGCGCACCGTCGAGCCGCTGATGATGCAACCTCCAGATACCAGAGAATCGATTGCCATGCCGCGGCGATCATCATCATCGAACACGAACTTTGCCGGCGGCAATTGCTCCTGGTGCGTCCAGATTGGCCATTCCTGATCATACATGTTCAGGTCAGGAATCACTTTGGTCAATTCCATGTTGGCTTCCCAGTACGAATCGATGGTACCGACATCGCGCCAATATGGGATTTTGTCATCTCCCATTCCAACGCAACTTTGCTCAAAACTTTGTGCAAACACATGATATTTTTTGATCATATACGGTATCAGATCCTTGCCGAAGTCATGGCTGGAATGTTTATCGTCTGCATCGCGTATTAATTGTTCAAACAGGAATTTCGTATTGAATACATAGATGCCCATACTCGCCAGCGATTTGCCGGGCTTTCCGGGTATAGATGCAGGGTTTGCAGGCTTTTCGGCAAACTCTACTACGCGGGAATTCGTGTCTACACCCATTACGCCAAAGGCCGTCGCCTCGGCTACAGGTACCTCCAAACAAGCTACGGACATATCGGCCTTATTTTCGACATGAAATGCGAGTAATTTGCCGTAATCCATTTTGTACACGTGGTCACCAGCCAGTATCAATACGAAATCGGGATTGGAGGATCGCAAAATATCCAGATTTTGGAACACTGCATCTGCGGTACCTTTGTACCAGTGGTCTTCGCTGACGCGCTGTTGCGCCGGCAGCAAATCAAGGAACTCGCCGAACTGCCCATTCAAGAATGACCAGCCTCGCTGCAAGTGCTGAATCAGGCTGTGTGATTTATATTGCGTTGCCACACCAATGTGGCGTATCCCGGAATTTACGCAATTGGACAAGACAAAATCGATGATGCGGAACTTGCCTCCGAACGGCACCGCAGGCTTGGCACGCCAATCAGTGAGTTGATGAAGCCGGCTTCCCCGGCCGCCAGCCAACACCATCGCGTACGTGTTTTTGGTGATGCGGCTGACAAAACGCGGAGCAGGATTGCTAACTGCGATATGATATTTTTTTTGAAGGTATCCCAATTCAGCGTTCATAGTTCGCTCCCAATATTATTTCTAGCACGCCGATATTATCGTTTACAATGGTCCTACTAGACAAGGTGAACGAGGGAGCAAAGTGGATACGCTGATTGAATCGTTGCTGCAGACACGCATGTATGATCCTTTCGCTTTACTTGGTCCGCATCGTGAAGGCGCGGAATGGATCATTCGCGCATATGAACCTTACGCCACAGAAATAGCGCTGGTCGCCAAGAACGATAACGAAGCATTCAAACGAATTCACCCGACAGGACTGTTCGAATGGCGTGGCAAATCAGAGCCCGTCCTTCCCTATCGCCTTCGCAAGCATTATGGAAGCGCGACCCATGAAGTTTTGGATCCATACCAATTCCCTTCAAATATTTCACAGCAAGATCTGTATTTGTTTGGTGAAGGTAATTTGCACCAGGGTTATTTGATGCTCGGATCGCATTTAGTCGAAATCTACGGAGTAAAGGGCATCAGATTTGCCGTTTGGGCTCCGAACGCAGAGCGTGTCAGCGTAGTGGGAGAGTTCAACAACTGGGATGGCCGTATTCATCCGATGCGCTCCCTCGGTTCCAGCGGGATATGGGAATTATTTATACCCGAACTCAATCGGAATGCGCTCTACCGCTATGAGATACGCAACCGCAATTCCGGCGAACTATTGACCAAGACAGACCCTTACGCGCAAGGCTATGAATCGCGCCCCGGCACAGCCTCTCTTGCTGCCCCCCCAAATCGACATCACTGGCAAGACGCAGAATGGCTGAAACAACGCGGACAATGGGACTGGTTGCATGGCGCCATCAATATATACGAAGTTCATGCCGGATCATGGAAGCGCCACCCGGACGGTCGTTTCTACACCTATAAGGAATTGGCGGCCGATTTGGTTCCTTACGTCAAGGGCATGGGCTATACCCATATCGAGTTCATGCCGGTATCCGAGCACCCTCTGGATGAATCCTGGGGTTATCAGACCACCGGATATTTTGCCGCAACCAGCCGTTATGGATCGCCTGACGAGTTGCGAAATCTGGTCGACACTTGCCATCAGGCGGGTATAGGCGTGATTCTGGATTGGGTACCTGCACATTTCCCGCAAGACGGATGGGCGCTTGCCCGATTTGACGGTACTGCATTGTACGAACATGAAGACCCGCGCCTTGGGCTGCACCAAGATTGGGGTACCCACATCTTCAATTATGGCCGCAGCGAGGTAAAGTCCTTTCTGATGTCCAGCGCGCATTTCTGGCTGTCAGAATTCCATTTCGACGGCCTGCGCGTGGATGCGGTTGCTTCCATGTTGTATCTTGATTATTCGCGCAAGGCCGGCGAATGGATACCGAACAAGTACGGCGGGCGCGAGAACCTGGAGGCAGTGGCTTTCCTGCGCGAGATGAACATCATGGTGCATGACAAATTTCCCGGTGCGCTAACCTTTGCCGAGGAATCCACCGCTTGGCCGGGAGTATCCCGCCCCGTCTACCTTGGCGGGCTGGGATTCTCGATAAAGTGGAACATGGGCTGGATGAACGACACTTTGAGCTATTTCCACCACGATCCGGTACACCGCCGCTATCACCACAATCAACTCACTTTTGGACAGCTTTACGCCTATACCGAAAACTTTGTGATGCCGTTCTCTCATGATGAAGTTGTTCATGGCAAGGGGTCATTATTGTCCAAAATGCCCGGTGATGCGTGGCAGAAATTTGCCAATTTACGGTTGTTACTGACTTATCAAATGACCAGCCCCGGAAAAAAACTCAACTTCATGGGCAACGAAATAGCCCAAGGTCGTGAATGGCAATCGAAGTGGGAACTTGAGTGGTGGCAATTGGGTGAAGAAATGCACCGCGGCATACATAATTTGACGCATGACCTTAACAAGCTTTATCACACGATGCCTGCGCTGCACGATCTGGATTTCCAATCCGATGGTTTTTCATGGATAGACTGCAACGACGCAGAAAAATCCGTGTTGTCGTTTCAGCGTCGCGCACGCGACGGCTCCATTGCCATTATCGCCTTGAACCTTACCCCGGTACCACGCACTCACTATCGCATTGGACTTCCCATGAAAGTTCAGTATCGTGAAGTGCTGAACAGCGATTCTCATTTCTACGCCGGCAGCAACTTGGGCAATGCAGGCTTGATAAACGCGGAAGCGATTCCGTGGATGGGACTACCCTATTCTGCAGAGATTGCTTTGCCACCACTTGCTGGTGTCATACTGGTACCCGAGGCGTAGCGTAAATTATTGAATTAAGCCGGTCACCTCGATAATCGAGGCATTATTACAATATAAGCTTATTGAAGCGGCATGTCGGATCGAAACTGCGAAGTCTCGAATCTGCATTTCTGCACGTTGCGCTACCGGTGAAGTGATTATTTTATCGCCCATTACATTAATCGCAGGCGCTATTATGAAAGTGATCCGGAATGTGCCTGAGGAATCGGGCTTTTGGCTATTGGGTTTATCCCCAATACCTTCAAATACACCTTACGATACTCCTCGGCGCTATTTTCCCAGCTAAAATTCTTGCTCATGCAGATTTTGCACAAGGCATTCCATTTGTGTTTGTTTTGGTAAACGTCAACCGCGCGTTGAATGGCGTCGAACAGACTTTCTGCGGTCATGTCGCCGAACGAGAATCCGCTGGCCGTGCCGTTCATGAGTGTAATATCGGTGCAATTCACAACCGAATCCGCCAACCCGCCGGTGGCATGGACTATGGGTGGCGTGCCATAGCGCTGGCTGTACAACTGGTTCAAACCGCAGGGTTCAAAACGCGAAGGCATAACGAACATGTCGGCACCTGCTTCAATTAGATGCGACAGTCCCTCATCAAAGCCAATCACCGTACCTATCTTTCCTGAATAGAGCCGGGACAATTCCAATGCGGATTTCTGCATTTGCGCATCGCCGCTACCGAGCATGGCCATTTGAACCGGCAGTTTAGTCAGCAGTGGCGCGATTTCCAGTAACAGATCCAAGCCCTTCTGCTGCGTGAAACGGCTGACCACGCCAAGTAATGGCACACCTGGTTCCGGATTCAGCCCCAGTTTGCGTTGTAATGCCTGCTTGTCGGCAGCTTTTCCGGCCAAATTGCCAATGCTGTATGTCATGGCAAGATGCTTGTCGGTCGCGGGATTCCAATCCATCAGGTCGATGCCGTTAAGGATACCGGTCAGATCATCACTACGCGTTGTCAACAAGCCCTGCATTCCGAAACCCAGCGTTTCAAGCTGGATTTCTTTAGCATAGTTCGGACTGACCGTGGTGATATGATTGGCATAGAACAAGCCCGCCTTAAGAAAGGACAGATTGCCATAATACTCGACTCCATTAATGCTGAAACAAGAGGGCGGCAAGTTCAATTGTTCCAGTGCCGAGAACGGGAAAATCCCCTGGAAAGCCAAGTTATGAATACTGATGACACAGGGAGCCGCTTGCTTCGCAAAATGCAGATAGGCTGGCGTCAAACCGGTTTGCCAGTCGTTGCAGTGCACCAGATCTGGGTGCCAGCCAAGAGGTGATGAGCCGCTACCCAGTATAGCAGCTGCTTTAGACAGCAAGCCGAAGCGAAGTGCGTTATCCACCCAGTCTCGTCCGCTGGCATCCTGATAAGGCCCACCTCCGCGCTGAAAAAAGTTAGGACAATCGAGTACAAAAATGGGCACACCATTTTCCATTATGCTGGACAGCAAGCGTGACGGCGGGAAGCCTGGTAAAAGGCCATCGAAGCTCGCCACTACTTCCGGCTGGACCAATTGTGCAATGACCTGGTTATAACCCGGCACAAGTACACGCACATCCAAACCGATAGCGCGCAATGCAGCTGGCAATGCCCCGCTGACATCTGCCAATCCGCCCGTCTTGATTAATGGCGTAATTTCTGAAGTTGCGAAAAGAACTTTTAATTCAGCCATTAACAATACTTTCTAGAACAAGCAATATGGCAAGCGGGAAATTCAGAAACATTAGAAAATAGTTGATGAAACCCCATAGGATGGGAGTTGTTGATGCCTGGAACACCCCAGACCGATTCTTGGAATTGATTCATCTGACAGCAGTTGCGATTACAGCCACCGCATCATGCCCATTTCGAATGGATGGGTCAGCAGTTCATGATATGGATAGACGCGAACATGATACTCAAGTTTGCCGCATTGCTCCGGCTGGACTTCCAGCGCAAAGACATTCTCACCCGCTTCGGTCATGGTTCCGGTGGATTCAAACCGGTAATGGCGTGCGCTTTGCAATTTTTCACGGCTGGTAAACAAACCAAGCAACATTTCCACCACTACATCGTTAGCATTGAGCCCATTCAGCCTGACTCCAACTTCAAATCGCAAACTCTCTCCGTATGTGATTTCCCTCTTCTCCGTATCCAAACGCCGCAACGCGACGCCGGGCCAAGCCTGGCGCACACGTGCTTTCCATTTGGCGACGATGTGTGAATTTTCATAGTTGCTCTGTTTGTACAGACGATGCTGCTGACTGGCCGGCAAATAGCATTTGGCAAGATATTCCCCGACCATGCGCCTTGAGTTGAAGCGCGGCATGATGGTCGCCATTGAGCATTTGGCCATCTGGACCCATTTTTGCGAGAAGCCCATGTTGCCATGATCATAGTAAAGCGGCACTACATGGTCTTGCAACAATTCATAGAGAGTGCGAGTCTCTTCGCGCGTACGGACTTCCTCGCTCAATGATTCCGATACCGGTTTGATCGCCCAGCCGTTCTTGCCGTCATAGCTTTCTCCCCACCAGCCATCCAGTACCGACAAGTTTATGGTGCCATTAATGCCAGCCTTCATACCTGATGTACCACTTGCTTCAAGCGGATATAAAGGGTTGTTCAGCCAGACATCTACACCGGAGACCAGTTTGCGTGACAGGGCCAGGTCATAGCCTTCTACCATCAGGATTTTGCCGATGAATTCCGGCATCTTGGAAATCTGCGTGATGCGGCGTATCAGGTCCTGCCCGGGAACATCGGCAGGATGTGCCTTGCCGGCAAAGATAAAAACTACTGGATGTTCCGATCCATCCATTATTGTGCGCAACCAATCAAGGTCGCTGAATAACATGGTGGCCCGTTTGTAAGTTGCAAAGCGGCGCGCAAATCCGATCGTAAGAATATTTGGATTCTCTGGGTTGACGTACTTCAGCAGTCGATCCAGGTGAGCTTCGGAGCCGTGATTACGATAGTGCTGGGCACTGATGCGATCGCTCACCATATTCAACATCTCGGCCTTCAAAGATTGGCGCACACTCCAGAACAAGTGATCGGGGATATTATTGATGCGTTCCCAAAATTCCACGTCGTTCATGCGTGCACTCCATTCCAGCCCGAGATGCCGCTCAAACACTTCTATCCATTCTGAAGCCAGAAATGTCGCCGCATGCACACCATTTGTCACATAGGTCATCGGATTCTCATTTGGCTGGATTTCCGGCCACATGTCTTGACAAATTAATGACGAGACCAGCCCATGAATTCGCGATACGCCGTTTTCAAAGCGGGAGCCGCGTATTGCCAATGCGGTCATGTTGAAATCAGGACTGTCCTTGTTACGCCCCAATGACAAAAATTCATCCCGGCTCAGTTTGATTTCCGGATAGTAATGCTCAAAGTAGGTCTGCATCATGTGGTCGTTAAAATGGTCATGTCCTGCAGGTACCGGGGTATGCGTGGTAAATATTGTGTTGACTGCCACATATTCCAGCGAGGATGCGAAATCCAAACCGTCATCGTTGATCTTCTGGCGTATCCTTTCCAGAACCAGGAATGCCGCATGGCCTTCGTTGATATGCCAAACAGTCGGTTTCAATCCCAGCACCTGCAGAGCACGCACACCGCCGATACCCAACACGATTTCTTGCTCGATACGCATGACTTTGTCGCCACCATACAGGCGATGCGTGATGTCGCGATCATGAGGGCTATTGCTGGCCAGATCAGTATCCAACAAGTACAGAGTGATGTGCCCGACTTTGGCCTGCCAAATCTTGAGATTGAGCTTGCGCCCGGGCAAATCAACTTCAGTATAGGCATCGGATCCATCTGCCAGTTTGGCTGGTACGATGGGCAGATCTTCAAAATGCGAATCGGTATTGGTTGCAATCTGGTTGCCATCTCCGTCGATGGTCTGGTGAAAATATCCTTGGCGATACAGCAACCCTACACCGATGAATGGCAACCGCAAATCACTTGCTGCCTTGCAGTGGTCTCCGGCAAGAATACCCAGTCCTCCGGAATAGATCGGAAAGCTTTCGTGGAAACCGAATTCAGCGCAAAAATAGGCGACCAGATCATCCTTGCGCAACCAGTCAGATCCGCCAGACGGCAAATGATGGTCGTGGTACGTGTCATAAGCAGCCAACACACGGTTCAGATTGCCGATAAACACCTGATCGTCTGCCGCGTCCAACAGGCGCTGTTCGTCCACACGTTTCAAAAATGCTTTCGGGCTTTGCCCGGTGGCCTTCCACAATCCGGGATGCAGGCGAGCAAACAATGCACGGGTCGGGCGATCCCAGCTATACCAAAGGTTGTTTGCGAGTTCATCGAGGCGCGCCAAACGGGCCGGAATCTTCGGGCGTACTTGCAATAAATAGGAAGTGCTCTTTTCCATAGATTTGATATTCAGTAGTTAGTCAAAGGATTTGTCACATAAACATGCAAATTATAGCGCAAGCCCTCGATATCCCCACGCAAGTTGTTATGACGCTGGGCAAATGAAATGCCAAATCAGAATGAAAATTTTGAGGCGTGCAATGCCGCGCCATACAGCGCAGCCCGGTCATTCAGGATCACCTTGACCGGCATCCCTTCCAGCAAGGGTCGCATCCTCCCCTTGCTGAAAAACCTGTCAAGATACCCGCCATTTTGCAGAAACGGCAAGATCTTCGGAGCGATGCCCCCGCCCAGATACAATCCGCCGCGGCTCATGACTTTAAGTGCAAGATTGCCGGATTCTGCGCCATACAATCGCACAAACCAATCCAGTGCGTCGACACACAGGTCATCGCGTTGGCTCAACGCAGCCTCGGTAATCACGGCAGCAGCATCACCCGCGTCCATTTCAAGGCCCAGCCAATCTGGCAATGGCTTGCCACGGTGTATACGAAGGAAGTTATGCAGGTTGACCAAACCGGGACCGGAAGCGATACGCTCCCAGCTGACATGTTGATGCCGCAATTGCAGATGTTGCAACAATGCTATCTCCAAGTCGTTGCCGGGACTGAAACTGGCATGCCCGCCTTCGGTAGAAAATGGGCGATGCTGCTGGCCGTCCCAAAATAAGGCTGCCTCACCCAAACCTGTCCCCGCCGCAATCACCGCTGCATTACCCGCGGCGTCTTGTGCGCCTGCGTGCAGGGTCAATATGTCTTCCTTGTTCAGCGATGGCAGACCGTATGCAGTCGCCTCAATATCGTTGAGAAGCAAACATTGGTCAAAACCGAATCTGGATCGCAATGCATCTGCATCGATGTTCCAGGGAAGATTGGTGGTAATCGCCACCTTGCCTTGTACTGGCCCGGCAATTCCGAAAGCAGCTCTGGCAGGGATTTCGGTTCCTTGCAAAAATTCCCCAAGCAATTCTTCGAACACGCGGTAGTCACGGCTTGCATAGGTGTGTTCACGCTCTATTTGCGCTCGGGTACCAGCTGCAGCAATCACGGCAACTCGTGTTTTGGTGCCGCCGATATCACCGCTCAAGATTCGCATGGATGTGGCTTGCATATAGAGGTGGAAGTGGGGAAACTAGCTAATAGGCCGTGCGCGATTCTAACAGTTTGACCGTTGCTTGGAACCATTATGGTGGGAACAATATTTGGGAATGAAGTCGAGTGGCATGCTTTGCAGGTGAATGGCTTCCAACACAAAAGTCGAAAATGAGAAATTCAACCAGAAAACGAAGGACTATTCTATATCTCAATATGACAATCATTGTATCATCGGACCTATCCGTATCGATCATCTTGTCTGATTGGCACAAAAGTTGAGCCGGTAGCACCCTCCCTGTGATTTGAAATATTATGTCGCGACAAATCGTGATGGAGGATTGACAGGAATGGTTCGAGTAATCTATAAATCACTACGTTAAACGACAATAAGGAGCGGCGATGCGAAATTTGGTTTTGATGTTTTTCCTGGCAGGTATGAGCTGTAATGTAATGGCGAAAGATGAGACCGTTGAAGTCGGCAAGGGATTTGGCGGCAACAGGGCATTTGCCTACACCGACTCGATTCACAAGCTGGGCGGGGATGTGATCATGTGGGATTTACTCAACGCCAATACGCCACAGAATCTTTCCGGTCATTCGCCCTATTTATCCATGGTGTCACAGGTTCAATATTCCTGCGAGAAGAAGAGAACGCGCACGCTTTATACGAATTATTGGTCTCAAAAGGATGGAAAAGGCGACAAGATTCTTTTCATTGACAATTCTACTCTACTTGATTGGAAACCGGTCCAGCCTGGAACGGCTCAAGAAGCTCTGTTCAAGTTCGCCTGCGACAAGAAATAGATATGTCTGAATTTCCGGCGCCCGTTATATTCATATCTGAATGTTAATATACAGGGCGCCCGCTCATATGCCTTACTGTCAATTTTCTAGGTAGATACCCGCGATCATTTGCATCAACTTTTCGGTGAAAAAGGCCCGGCACGAAAACGCTCCTAAGTCAGATTATTCGTCACTCATATGCGCATCAACAAGGTCTGCCGGCCAACGTACAGAACAGTAAAGCCATCAGTTCTTGCTTCATAAACGATATGCGTTTGCTTCCAAGGATCCACATGGTCGGTGTCATCAATCAGGATCAGTGATTTGCTGTTTAGCTTGTCCTTTGCCGCCCGGTATGCTTCTCTGTAGGCCTCAGCCCGCCCGGTACCCGGAAATTCGTGCTCGCGATCGCCTACCCAAAAATCCAAATAAAGCAGGTCTATCTTGGATTTAAAATCTTTTAGATAATTTATGCCGTCTCCAACCACGGTTTCTACATTGGAATATCGAGCTGTAGCATTAATGACTTCATCTATCCTTTTCTGCTCGGTATCGACAGCAATTATTCTATTGGCCTTGGTTCGTTGCGTCCAGGTTAATATGCTATTCCCTGAAGATTCGCCGTGCAAACCAGAGCCAATTTCCACGATTGTTTCACCCCGTATTTGGTTAAATAGTCCCGCTACCTTTTCAAGAGATGGGGTTGGTACACTTCTATTAACCCAGAATCCATTCTTGTCAATCGGTATAAACATTATTTACTCCAATTCAGAATACATGGAGTCTATCAAGAGGCAGAACCGCGCTGACATGAGATGAATACTGACCATGGATATTCCCTGCCATTTTGATAGTAATCAGGGTATACAAATAAGCTATTGATTACAAGTGGGATCATATGGATCCTATTAAATAGGATATGAAATGTAGGTTAGTTCGTTATCAAACAAAATTCTCACATTCAGAAGGAATGCAGCCCAAGCGTTAACCATCAAAATATCTGGAAAATCTTGTTTCTGAAATCTGATCTATGAGGCTATTACCGGTTATCGCCACGATGCTGCCGCCTGTCGTATATAACTTTGGCTGGTTAAAGTCTTGTTGCAGAATCCGACTTGGCGACAGTTTAATTGATTGTCTCCCGTGCTCAACGACTCCCATTGAGCATGAGTTCCGTCCCCCTTACGGAACTACTCATCCCCCAGACCTAACAGTTTGGGGGTTTTTTGTCTAGAAGTGTCTGTGATGGCATGATCAGAAACTCCAATTCTTGGAATTGACCTTCAGTGTAAAGTAAAGCATTCTGCGCTTAATCTTGATCAGGTGGAACAATGCGTAAAATGATTTTAATGATGTTGCTGGCTACCGTAAACAATAATGCGATGGCGGAGTGGGTACAAATTGGCGGCTATGGTGGAGTTGCTATCTATACAGACCCATCCAACATAATCAAGGAAGGAAATATAGTAAGGATGTGGAATGTGTATAACTACAACGTAGCGCAACGCGGCTCGGGTGGGAAGGTATATTTGTCGGTAGAGGAACAGGAACAATTCGACTGCAAGGAAAAACAAATGCGCAGCCTTTATTTTTCTTACCGCTCTGGAAACATGGGCGAAGGTGAACCGGTATATTCCAAATCATTTTCCAGCGATATCAAGTGGGATCCTATCGAACCCAATAGTACAGGAGAGCATCTATTCAAATTCGCATGCTCTAAATAATGACCTCTTGCGAACGTATCGTCTACTATTCGCAGTTCAGCAATCGCAATGACATCATTGGAACTACCTAGTCAGGTTGCTTCTCTAGGCGCAATCAACCAACACATTACCCAAGCTGTTTGTAATATTTTCTTCCATTATTTCCCTGCCCGACCGCGCTTGGCAAAAATATTGCAAGGAATTTAATGGTGCCCGGAGCCGGAATCGAACCGGCACGCTGGTTTTACCCAAGCGACGGATTTTAAGTCCGTTGTGTCTACCAATTTCACCACCCGGGCGCGGGATTTGGAGGCGAGACCCGGAATCGAACCGGGATAGGCGGATTTGCAATCCGCTGCATAACCATTTTGCTATCTCGCCGTGTTGCGAAACGCTGATATGAAAGAATTAAGGGAAAGCCAGAATGCTTTCCCTCAAATTTGGAGCGGGAGAAGAGTCTCGAACTCTCGACCTCAACCTTGGCAAGGTTGCGCTCTACCAACTGAGCTACTCCCGCAAAACGAGTTGCGCATTATATGGATATTCGAAACCCTGTCAATAATTTTGGATGCGTGGGTCAACCGCATACGCCCTCCAGTTTGAACAATCGCTCAAAATTTTCTGTGGTACGCTCCCCGACCTCTCTAACACTGATACCGCGCAGCGAAGCAATTTCTTCCGCGACATGCTTCACATATGCAGGTTGGTTTAGCTTGCCGCGATGCGGAACCGGGGCGAGATATGGGGAATCAGTTTCAATCAACATATATTCCATTGGGACTCGTTGAGCTACTTCTTTGAGTTGTTGGGCATTTTTGAAAGTTACAATACCGGAAAAGGATATGTAAAAACCCATTGCAAGCGCTGCTTCTGCCACTTCCCATGTTTCGGTAAAGCAATGCATAACACCGCTTGCTTCAGCAGCTCGTTCTTCCGCCATGATGCGCAAGGTATCCGTAGCCGCGTCTCGGGTATGGATAATGAGGGGTTTGCGGCTCGCCCGCGCTGCCTGAATATGGGTGCGAAAACGTTTGCGTTGCCATTCCAGATCGCCCTTAACTCGAAAATAGTCGAGTCCAGTCTCGCCAATTGCGATGACTTTGGGGTGCTTTGCCAGCCCAACCAAACGGTCGACATCGGGTTCCTCAACGCCTTCGTAATCAGGGTGCACACCGACCGACGCATAGATATGCGGATATTTCTCGGCAAGTGCCAGGACTTGGGGAAAATCCGCTAGATTGACAGAAATACAAAGTGCGCCGGTTACTTCATTGTTGTGCATTTGCTCCAACAAGTCGACCATGTTTGCGGCAAGTTCAGGAAAATTGATATGGCAGTGGGAATCAACAAATGGCATTCTTATCCGAGCATCAACCGACGGTAAACAAACAGAAGCGACTCAAAAAACAACTTTGTGTTGAGCGTATGCCGTGCTTCAAGTTTCGCCGTTTGAAGAAGCTTTTGCATACGAGTCAGGCGTAGTGTGTCGACAGGCTCGACCAATATTCTGATGGTGGCCTCTTCGCCCGGGTGATAGCGCAATCTGCCAGACAGCTTCATTGAGACCAAGTCGTAACACCACTGTTGCAGCCATTGTACGACTAATATCTGTTCGATCTTATGCAATGTCTCTGCAATTGCGAACACATCCATGCTCGCTGGCAGACGCAGGGCGCGCAGCAATTTATCGCGCTCACCGCTGCCCAGCTGAGGGTCAGACTGCGCAGCCTGTAAAGGCGAATATCCAGAAGCGGCAAGCGCTTCGGCAGGGTGTTTTACCCCTCTATCCTTCAGCCAGTTCATGGAATTTTCCGTATCGGGAGCCGTCAGGGCCAACGAAATACATCGGCTCAGTATGGTGGGCAGCAATTGCTGTGGCTTATGCGACACGAGTATGAACAACAAATCTTGCGGAGGCTCTTCGAGATTTTTCAGCAATGCATTCGCGGCATTGGCATTCATCGCTTCGGCGGGATATATGACAACCACGCGCTTTCCGCCTTGATGAGCCGACATACCGACAAAATCTGCCAAAGCGCGCACCTGGTCTACAGATATCTGTTTGCTGGGCTTCTTGCCGGTTTCTGTTTCTTCGCCGTTCCGGCTCGATTCTTCGGGTTGCAGCAAACGAAAATCAGGGTGTGATTCTTGTTCAAACCAGCGGCAGGATGAACAGCTACCGCATGCAAGTTCGAACCTTTCGGCATTTTGGCATAGCAGGCTTTGCGCGAAATTCATCGCCAGATCGAACTTGCCGATGCCTTTTGTACCTTTAAATAGAACTGCGTTCGGCGGACGCTTGCGAAGCTCATGCAAGCGCCGAATATCCTTTTTCTGCCATGGATATATATCTTTCATATCATAATGATGAAATTATATGTTCAAGTACTGTCTTAATACCGCCAACAGTTTGCGCACCGTCAATTACCGCATAGCGTTGCGGGTTTTCCTGAATGCGCCGGTGATATCCGGCTCTGACCCGCTCGAAAAAATCAGCCTGTTCCTGTTCAAAGCGATCAAGCGAAACATTGTTTACTCCGCCTCTATCAGTCACCCTAAGACGCTGCCTTGCAACATCGACCGGCACTTCAAAAAAAAGGGTCAGATCGGGCTGAAGATCCGGGTGCACCCATTGCTCGAGCTCACGCAATTTTTCCCACTCCATACCTCTGCCGCCGCCCTGATATGCGAAGCTTGCATCGCTGAAACGATCTGAAATCACCCATTTACCTGCTCGCAACGCCGGTTTGATGACCTGCTCGATATGTTCCAGACGCGCGGCAAACATTAGCAATGCTTCGGTTCCAATGTTCATGGTCTGTCTCAACAAAATATCCCGTAATTGCTCGCCCAGAGGTGTGCCGCCAGGCTCGCGAGTGACCACTACATTAAGACCGCGACGTTGCAGTTGATCGGCAAACCACTGCAAGTGCGTACTTTTTCCAGCGCCGTCCACGCCTTCAAAGGTAATGAACTTGCTCATCTCTGGCTCATTTCTGGTATTTGCCCACAGCGTGGTTATGCGCCGACAATGTACTGGAAAATTGCGAGCTGCCATCGCCGCGCGAGACGAAGTATAACGCGTCCGTCTGAGCGGGATGCAATGCAGCTTGCAGAGCAGCGAGGCCCGGCAAGGAAATTGGTGTCGGAGTTAAACCACGGCGTGTATAGGTGTTGTATGCAGTATCCTTGAGCAGGTCGCGCTTGCGCAGGTTGCCGTCGAACTTGTCGCCCATTCCGTAAATGACGGTCGGATCCGTTTGCAGCAACATGTGTCTGCGCAGGCGATTCACGAACACCCCTGCGATCATGCGCCGATCGCTTGCGGTGCCGGTTTCCTTTTCGACGATGGAAGCCAAGATCAATGCCTGATACGGAGTTTCCAGAGGCAGGTCCGGCGCGCGAGCCGCCCAGGCTTCCTGCAGGTGTTGCTGCATGGTGTGGTACGCGGCCTTGAATATCGCCAGATCGCTGCTGCCGGCAACAAAATGATAGGTATCCGGGAAAAACAAACCTTCTGGACGGGATTCTGTCGCTCCAATACGCTGCAATATTTCCTGGTCTGACAGACCGATCGTATCATGCGCAATATAGCGGTTGGAATCCAATGCGTCACGGAACTGCTTGAATGTCCAGCCTTCGATGATGCTGGCCTTCCTCTGGCTGAATTCACCCTTGGTAATGATCTGCAATAGCCGCATCGGCGTCACCGGCTGCTTCAGCTCGTAATTGCCTGCCTTGAGTTGCACGGATTTGCGAGTGATTTTGGCGAGCGCGACAAATGGCCATTCCTGCGCCAGCAGACCGGCTTGGTGCAATTCCCGCACCGTGCTTTTCAAGTTTCCACCCTGCTTCAAATCGAACTCAAAAGGGATGGTGGGCAACGATAACGGGTGATATGCGTAATAGCTCAACCAGCCAGTGAAGCACACCAACAGCAATATCATCAAACTGAATATTCTCTTCATGCTTCGGAATTCGATTCGACAAATGTTGTTTTCTGGATCATGCGCCCGTCATCTCCAGAACTGGGTGAAATCTTACGGTGTTAGGAAATCCGGTCCGGCGGCCTGTTCCAGTTTTCGCAGGGAACAGTGATATGCATTGTCCTGCAGAGCGAAAATCGTGACAAGCGTAATATCACTTTGAAGCAGGCCGGGAATCACGGATATTGATCGAGTTGCCATGCTCTTGCATAGAACAGCATCGTAGCAATGAAGTTCAGATCCTGCGGAAAAGCAGCGTGCCGTTGGTACCACCGAAACCGAAATTATTGTTCATTGCGACGTTAATCTTCATGTTCCTCGCTTCATTTGCGCAGTAGTCAAGGTCGCATTCCGGGTCTTGTTCGAAAATATTGATTGTTGGAGGCGAAATTTGATGATGAACCGCCAATGCACAGAACACCGACTCTACACCGCCCGCACCCCCCAAAAGATGACCCGTCATCGACTTAGTGGAGTTCACTACAAGCTTGGCGGCATGATTGCCGAATGCTAGTTTGATCGCATCAGTTTCATTCTTATCACCCAAAGGCGTCGAGGTGCCGTGTGCGTTTACGTACTGTACTTCCTGCGGATTCATTCCGGCGTTGCGCAATGCATTCAGCATGCTGCGCTTGGGGCCGTCCGTATTCGGTGCGGTAATATGGTAGGCATCCCCGCTCATGCCGTAACCGGCCAGTTCAGCATAAATTCTGGCCCCGCGAGCCCTGGCATGCTCGTATTCCTCCAGCACCAACACTCCAGCGCCTTCGCCGATAACAAATCCATCGCGCTCCTTATCCCAGGGGCGGCTTGCCGTTGCCGGGTCTTCGTTGCGTGTGCTAAGGGCGCGTGCTGCTGAAAAGCCACCTACAGCCAAGGGACACACGGTCGATTCAGAGCCACCTGCAATCATTACATCTGCATCGCCATACTCGATGATGCGTGCCGATTCACCGATACAGTGAGTGCCGGTTGTACAGGCAGAAACCATGGACAGATTCGGCCCTTTCAGGCCGTACATCACGGACAGGTTGCCGGAGATCATGTTGATGATCGTGCCCGGGATGAAGAAAGGTGATATTTTACGCGGGCCCGCTGCAAGATATTCGTTGTGAGTATCTTCGATCATCGGCAAACCGCCGATACCGGAACCGATATTCACGCCGATACGCTCTGCGTTCTGTTCTGATACTTCAATCCCGGAGTCCTTTAACGCCTCAATTCCCGCTACGAGACCAAAGTGGATGAATCTGTCCATGCGTCGGGAGTCCTTGGCAGAAAGAAATTGCGTGACATCGAAATTCTTTACCTCGCCTGCAATCTGCGCTGCCATTGCGCCGGCATCAAAAAGAGTGATTTTGGTAATGCCGGACTTCCCCGCGACGACGTTCTGCCAAACTTCGGGAATGCCTGTTCCGACAGGGGAGATTATTCCAAGCCCGGTAATGACAACTCTGCGCTTAGACAAATTTATTCCGCCAAACAATTAAGGATGGACAATATATACGGGGTGGGCAAAAGGAAATGGTTGTGGATTATTTCTGATGCGCCAGTACATAATCGATGGCTTGCTGTACTGTGGTGATTTTTTCTGCGTCTTCGTCCGGGATGTCGCATTCGAACTCTTCTTCCAATGCCATCACCAACTCAACTGTATCCAAAGAGTCGGCACCCAGATCATTGACGAAAGAAGATTCATTCTTGACTTCAGATTCGTTTACGCCCAGTTGCTCGGCGACTATTTTTTTAACGCGTTGTTCTATTGACATTTTTACACTCCCACCTAGATTAAATTGCAAAAAGCTGCGGCATTGTATCAAATTTGCCCAAAATTCCAAGCAACTTGTATCGGGTACACTGGCCTCATTTTGAAGGGATTATCAGATAGATCTTCCGTTCTTTAGGTGTATCCATGCGAGGGGCTAGACTGTTTTAATCTCTTCTGCGGGCGAAGGAGGCAAGTCATTTTGTGGTTGCCCGCCCTGTGAAGCAATCTTCCGCTGGCGCTTTTCTTCTTGTTTTCTTTTTTTGGCGAGTTCTTTCTGGCGTTTTTCGTAAGTGTAATTTGTTTTGGCCATTTGCGATCCTAAATCATGGTAATTGTTGAGTCGGTGAAGACATATGATAGCAGGTACCTGGGTTGGGAAAATCACTAATGTATGCAATCTTGAATCCGCGCATACACGGCGAGTATGGCAGCCAGTTGACATTTCCATAAAGAAACATCGTACACAGCCTATTCCATATACATTCCGCCATTCACATGCAAAGTTATGCCTGTAATGTAAGCAGCGCCCGAGCCAGCCAAGAAGGCCACCGCGGAGGCAATATCGGCCGGCAATCCGAGTCTTTTAAGTGGTACGTGTTCGACCAATTTTGCGCGTTGCTCTTCGCCCAATGCATGGGTCATGTCAGTGTCTATGAAGCCGGGAGCGACGCAATTCACGGTGATATTGCGGCTGCCGATCTCCTGCGCCAGGGATTTGGTAAAGCCGACCATTCCGGCCTTGGAAGCGGCATAGTTCGACTGTCCCGGATTGCCCATGCTGCCGACCACCGAAGAGATGCTGATAATGCGTCCATACCGTGCCTTCATCATCGCGCGCAGCACGGCGCGGCTAAGGCGGAATACCGATTTGAGATTGGTCGCCAGTACATCATCCCACTCTTCATCGGTCATGCGCGCCAGCAGGTTGTCGCGGGTGATGCCGGCGTTGTTCACCAGGATGGAGATATCACCGAATTGATTGCGCAGCTCATTCAACATTTGGTCAGTTTGCGCCGCATCGTTGACGTTCAAAACCATGCCAACCCCCTTGATGCCTGCCGCGTTGAGATAAGCACTGATCGCTTGCGCACCAGTATCACTGGTGGCCGTACCGACAACGGTTGCGCCTTGCCTTCCCAATTCCAACGCGATGGCCTGGCCAATGCCGCGACTGGCTCCGGTTACCAATGCCGTTTGATTCTGTAATGTCATGTTGATGCTTCCTGTGCTAATGTGGCCAGAACCTGTTTCAGGGCTGCGCCGTCGTTGATGGCGAATGCCTGCTGGTGCGTATCGATACGTTTGTTCAACCCTGCCAGTACTTTACCCGGTGCACACTCGATGTTGCGGGTGACACCTTGCTTGCCGAATTCCAGAACAGTTTCTACCCAGCGTACCGGAGAATACAACTGGCGCACCAGTGCGTCCTTGATCATGGTTCCATCCATGTAACTTTTCACATCGGCATTGTGCAGCACCGGAATGGACGGGGTTTGAACGTCGACATTGATCAGATATTCGCGCAACTGTTCTGCTGCGCCCTTCATCAACATGCAATGCGAAGGTACACTCATCGGCAGCAAGATGGCGCGCTTTGCGCCTTTGGCTTTGGCCAGTTCCATGCCGCGCGCGACAGCGGCGCGATTACCGGCGATCACTACTTGTCCGGGAGAATTATAGTTCACCGCTTCAAGTACTTCGCCTTGAGCGCCTGCGCTGCATACGGCGCGAACGGCATCATCGTCCAGACCGAGCAGTGCGGCAATGGCGCCTGTGCCTTCTGGAACGGCTTGCTGCATGCATTGCGCACGATAACGCACCAACGGCAACGCGTCAGTAAATCGCAACGCCTCGGCCGCGACCAGTGCGGTATATTCACCCAGACTGTGTCCTGCCATGATGAAAGGGGTCACGCCATGTTGAGACTGCCAAGCGCGATATACTGCCACGCCAGCGGTCAACATGAGGGGCTGGGTATTGACGGTGGCGTTAAGCTCCTCATCGGTTCCCTCTGCGACCAGTTGCCAAAGGTCCTGATTCAGCACTTCGGAGGCTTCGGCAAAGGTGTTTCGCACTGCAGAATAGTCTGTGTATGCGTTCATCATGCCGCGCGATTGAGAACCTTGCCCGGGAAATACAAATGCAAACCTTGTCATATTTTAACAACCTGTTTATCTAATGTTTACTAATCCGGAGCCTGTGAATAACGAAGCGAGCGCGGACCGGAAAGGGAAAATTGGCAGTAATAATCCAGAAT
>Ga0335085_10002682_pt1 | contig 32606 bp, 40 predicted proteins | sample Lox_Sample_45_FD_206712 | JGI IMG/M metagenome (GOLD analysis project Ga0335085, IMG submission 206712) | Soil microbial communities from Loxahatchee National Wildlife Refuge, Florida, United States - Lox_Sample_4.5 | ecosystem: Environmental > Terrestrial > Soil > Wetlands | place: USA... | reverse complement strand
CCATTGTCGAGCGCGAGGAAGCTCTTGCCGTAGCCGGAGGAGCCGCGCACGTTGGGCGCCACCACCGCGTAGCCGAGCTCGGCGACCAGGAACTGGATGAATGGATCCCAGCCGGGGCGGAACTGCGCCTCAGGCCCGCCGTGGATGTCGATGACGACCGGACAGTGCGCGGCGTTGCGCGGGCGGTAGACGTAGGCCGACAGCAGGCGCGGGTGGCCGTTCACGCGATCCCAGGTCGGATAGTGGATCAGCTCCGGAGCGATCAGGGCGCGGGCATCGACGGGCCCCGTTTCGCTTTTCGTCCAGCGCTCGAGCCGCTGCTGCGCGAGGTCGTAAGAGTAGATATCGCGCGGCGACTCGCTCGACTCCACCGCGAGCGCGAGCCGCTGCCCCGTGCGATCGAAGATCGGACGGCTAATCACCCCTTCGGGCAAACCCGGGGGCGAGATCTGGAGGTGGGTCTGCGTGTCCTCGAGCTTGAGCACGCTCCGTCCATCCTGGTTCACGACGTAGGCGATGTAGCGCCCGTCGGCGCTCACGTCGAAGTCCTCGACGTCCCAGCCGGCGTCGGCAGGTGTCACCCGGCGGGTCTGGTGCGTCACCGGATCGACGAAGCGCAGGTGCACGAACTCGTCGTCCTCGTCCGACAGCAGGTACACGCCGCGCCCGTCCGGGGCGAACTTCGCGCCGCGCACGCCGACCTTGCGGCCACTGGCATCGAGCGGCGTCAGCGCGCCGCTGGCGGAATCGGCCAGGTAAAGGTAGCTCTCGCCGATCGACAGATAGCGCCACAGGAGGAGCTTGCCGTCATCGAGCGACCAGTCGAGCGGGTACCACGCGTCCTGCCTGCCGCCCACGACGAGCCGCGGCGCGGCGCCGCTTCCCACGTCGACGACGTAGATGTCGTAGCTCGCGCCGTCGCGCTCGTTGCCGAAGAAGGCGACGCGCCGGCCGTCGTGCGCCCATGAGGGGCTCCCGTGCAGTGAATCGCCGCGTGTCAACTCGCGCACGCTGCCGTCGGCCCCCCGGTAATAGAGCTGTGAGTTCTCATTGCCCCCCTGATCCTTGAGGTAGACGAAGCCGCCGCCCGCGGGAGCGGCGCGCGCGACGCTCACCGGCTCCTCATGGAAGGTGAGCTGCTCGCGCGCGCCCATAGGAGCTGCGAGCCGGTGCAGCTGCTCGGTCTCGCCGAAACGCGTGGCGATGAGGAGCGACCCGTCGGGCAGCCAGTCGAGCAGGCGCGCCTGGCGCGACTCGAGATAGGGGGAAAGCCGCGCCACGAGCGCCCTGTCGGCAACGGGCACGTTGTCGAACATCAGGTTGCCCCGCTCCCGTCGCGGCACGAGGGGCGCGAGGTGGGTGACGGGTCTCGCCCCCGCCGGCACGGCCTCGGGTGGCGCGGGCGGCGGCGGCTCGGACTGCCCCGGTCCCTCGCCGAGGCCGGGTGGTTGCGGCGACGGCGGCGCCGAGGGCTCGGGAGCAGGGGGCTCGGGCGCCGGCGGCCGGCCGAGCGCGCCGGCGGCGAGGCACACGGCGAGGAGCACCGCGGCGCAGCCGGCGAGGCCGCGGCGCCGTGCGTGGGGCGGTCGGATCATGTGTCTAAGCTAGCGCACGGGTTAGGATGTGTACACGCATCACCTTGAGTCCTCGCGAGCCTTCGGTGCCCAACCATCCCGTCAGGCCGACGATCCATCGCCACCCGCACGGCATCAGCGCCATCGATGCCGAGTACCTGTATTCCGGGCACGCCGCCGCGCATCTCATCGTCGACTCGGGACGCGCCGCCTTCGTCGACGTCGGCACCAACGACTCGGTGCCCTACCTGCTCGCGGCGCTCGACGAGATGGGCATCGCGCCCGAGGCGGTCGACTATCTCCTGCTGACGCACGTGCACCTCGACCACGCGGGCGGCGCCGGCGCCCTGATGCGCGCGCTGCCCAACGCGCGCGCCCTGCTGCATCCGCGCGGCGCGCCGCACATGATCGATCCCTCGAGGCTCATCGCGGGCTCGAAGGTCGTGTACGGCGAGGCGCGCTTCGCGCAGCTCTATGGCGAGCTCGTGCCGATTGCGCGCGAGCGGGTGCGCGTGGTCGCCGACGGCGAGCGCGTCAGCCTGGGGGGACGCACGCTCGAGCTCATCCACACCCCCGGGCACGCCATGCATCACTACGCGGTGGTCGACCTGAGCCACGCCAGCATCTTCAGCGGCGACACCTTCGGTATCTCCTATCGGGCCCTCGACACGCCGCGCGGAAACTTCATCACGCCGTCCACCGTGCCGACGCAGTTCGACCCGGAGCAGCACCTCGCCTCCATCGACCGCATGCTGAGCTACCAACCTGAGTCGGTGTACCTCATGCACTTCAGCCGCGTGACCGGCGTGCCGCGACTCGGCGAGCTCTTGAAGAGCCAGATCCGCGAGCTGGCCGACATCGCGCGCCGGCACGCGCGCACGGCGGACCGCGCCGCCGCGATCCGTGCCGACATGCTCGGGCTGTGGATCACCCTGGCGCGGCGCGAGGGCAGCACGCTCGAGGAGAGCGCGCTCGAGCGCGCGCTCGCCGGGGACCTCGAGCTCAATACCCAGGGACTCATCGCCTGGCTGGACCGGGACACGGAGCGAAAGCAATGAAACCCTTCAAGGCGTTCCGCATTCATTCCGAGGCCGGCAAGATCGCCGCGCGCTTCGAGGATCTCACCCTCGATGACCTCGGCGCCGGCGAGGTGGTGATCCGCGTCGCCTGCTCCGACATCAACTACAAGGACGCGCTCGCCGCGACCGGCGCGGGCAAGATCCTGCGCCGCTACCCGCTGGTGGGCGGCATCGACCTCGCCGGCACGGTCGAGAGCTCGAGCGATGCGCGCTTCAAGGCGGGCGATGCGGTGCTGGTCACCGGCTGCGGGCTCTCCGAGACCCACGACGGCGGCTACGCGCAGTACGCGCGCGTGCCGGGCGACTGGGTGATCCCGATGCCCGCGGGGCTGGACGCCGCCACCGCCATGTCGCTCGGCACCGCGGGCTTCACCGCGGCGCTGGCGATCCATCGCATGGAGCAGAACGGCCAGACCCCGGGAGGCGGGCCCATCGTCGTCACCGGCGCGAGCGGGGGCGTCGGGAGCGTGGCCGTCGACATGCTGGCGACGCGCGGCTACCGCGTGGTCGCGGTCAGCGGCAAGCCGGACGCCGCCGAGTACCTCAAGGCGCTCGGCGCCGCCGAGGTGCTCGACCGCAACAGCCTCGACTTGGGTACCCGGCCGCTCGAGGCGGCGCGCTTCGCCGGCGCCATCGACAACCTGGGGGGCGAGGTGCTCACCTGGCTCACCCGCACCGTCGACTTCTGGGGCAACATCGCCAGCATCGGGCTCGCGGCCAGCCCGGAGCTCAAGACCACCGTGATGCCCTTCATCCTGCGCGGGGTGGCGCTGCTCGGCATCAACTCCTCGGCGACCCGGCGCGAGTGGCGGCTCGCCGTGTGGCAACGCATCGCGACCGACCTTAGGCCCCGGCAGCTCGCGCGCATCGTCACGCGCACCATCGGCTTCGACGAGCTGCCGCAAGCCTTCCCCGACTATCTCGCCGGGCGCGTGACCGGGCGCACCCTGGTGCGCATCGAGTGAATCCTACCGGCGAGTAGGATCGCGCGCTGGCCCGCGGCAGTGCCGCGCGTATAGAATCGAGGCTCTCCTTCGAGGTCGCCCATGTCGGATCGATCACCCACCGCCGGAGCGCGCCTGCGGGCCGCCGTCGACGCTGAGCGCCCGCTGCAGATCGTCGGCACCGTGAACGCCTACGCCGCGCTGCTCGCCGAGCGCGCCGGCTTTCGCGCCATCTATCTCTCCGGCGCCGGGGTCGCCAACGCCTCCTTCGGGCTGCCTGACTTAGGCGTCACGACGCTCAACGACGTCTGCGAGGACGTGCGCCGCATCACCGGCAAGAGCCAGCTCCCGCTCCTGGTCGACGCCGATACCGGCTTCGGCAGCGCCTTCAACATCGCGCGCACCTGCCGCGACCTGCTGCGCGCCGGGGCCGCCGGCATGCACCTCGAGGACCAGGTCTCCGCCAAGCGCTGCGGCCACCGGCCCGGCAAGGCGCTGGTCCCGCCCGGGGAGATGGTCGATCGCATCAAGGCGGCGGTCGATGCGCGCACCGATCCCGGCTTCGTCATCATGGCGCGCACCGATGCGCACGCGGTCGAGGGCCAGGAGGCCGCGCTCGAGCGCGCTGCGGCCTATGTCGCCGCCGGCGCCGACATGATCTTCGCGGAGGCGCTCAAGACCCTCGATGAGTACCGGCAGTTTGCCGCACGGGCGGGTGTGCCGGTGCTCGCCAACATCACCGAGTTCGGGCAGACACCGCTTTTCACCCTGGCCGAGCTCGCCCAGGCGGGCGTGCGCCTCGCGCTCTATCCGCTGTCGGCGTTCCGCGCCGCCGCCAAGGCTCACGAGGTGGTGTTCGGGGCGATCCGCCGCGAGGGCACGCAGAAGAGCGTCCTGCCCACCATGCAGACGCGCGCCGAGCTCTACGAGGTGCTCGGCTATCACGAGTACGAGAGGAAGCTCGACGAGCTGTTCGGAACCAAGCCATGAACGACATCGCCCCGTTGAAGCCTAAGAAGTCGGTGGCGCTCTCGGGGGTGCTGGCCGGGAACACCGCGCTGTGCACCGTCGGGCGCACCGGCAACGACCTGCATTACCGCGGCTACGACATCCTCGAGATCGCCGAGACGTGCGAGTTCGAGGAGATCGCCTTCCTCCTCATCCACGGCAAGCTCCCGAACGGCGCCGAGCTCGCCGGCTACAAGGCGCGCTTGAAGGCGCTGCGCGGCCTACCGGCCGCGGTGCGCACCGTGCTCGAGGCACTGCCGGCCGCCGCGCATCCCATGGACGTGCTGCGCAGCGGCGTCTCGGCGCTGGGCTGCGTGCTGCCGGAGAAGGACGAGCACCTGGCCGCCGGCGCGCGCGAGATTGCCGATCGCCTGATCGCCTCGCTCGGCTCGATGCTCACCTACTGGTATCACTTCAGCCATTCCGGCGAGCGCATCCACACCGAGACCGCCGACGACTCGATCGGCGGACACTTCCTGCACCTGCTGCACCGCCGCCCGCCGCCCCCCGAGTGGGTGCGCGCCATGCACACCTCGCTGATCCTGTACGCCGAGCACGAGTTCAACGCCTCGACCTTCGCGGCGCGCGTCATCGCCGGCACGGGCTCGGACCTCTACTCATGCATCGCCGGCGCCATCGGCGCGCTGCGCGGGCCGAAGCACGGCGGCGCCAACGAGACGGCGCTCGTCATCCAGCAGCGCTACGAGTCGGCGGATGCGGCCGAGGCCGACATCCGCGCACGCGTCGCCAACAAGGAAGTCATCATCGGCTTCGGACACCCGGTCTATACCATCGCCGATCCGCGCAACGAGGTCATCAAGGAAGTGGCGCGGCGGCTGTCGCAGGAGGCGGGCGACTCGAGCCGCTTCGAGATCGCCGACCGCATCGAGGCGGTGATGCGCGAGACCAAGAACATGTTCGCGAACCTCGACTGGTTCTCGGCGGTCTCGTACCACATGATGGGCATTCCCACCGAGATGTTCACGCCGCTGTTCGTGATCGCGCGCACCACCGGCTGGGCGGCCCACGTGATCGAGCAGCGCGCCGACGGCAAGATCATCCGGCCGGCCGCCAACTACGTAGGGCCCGAGAGCCTCAAGTTCGTGCCCCTCGCAGAGCGCAGGTAAGCCGCGCCGCCATGTCCGCCCACGACGTGAAGTCCGCCGAGCGGCCGGCCCCCGATGCCGCGCTCACGACCATCGCCGAGTACGCCAGCAACTTCCGCGTGCAGAGCGAGACCGCCTACGACACCGCCCGCTACTGCCTGATGGATACGCTCGCCTGCGGCTTCCAGGCGTTGAAGTACCCGGCGTGCCGCAAGCTCCTGGGTCCGGTGGTACCGGGCGCGGTGATGGCGGGCGGTGCGCGGGTGCCCGGCACCTCCTTCGAGCTCGATCCCGTGCAGGCGGCCTTCAACATCGGCGCCATGGTCCGCTGGCTCGACTTCAACGACACCTGGCTCGCCGCCGAGTGGGGCCATCCTTCCGATAACCTCGGCGCGATCCTCGCGGTAGCCGATTACCGCGCGCGCCTCGCGGTGATGTCCGGCAAGGCGCCGCCCACGGTGCGCGAGGTGCTCACCGCGATGATCAAGGCGCACGAGATCCAGGGTGTGCTGGCGCTCGAGAACAGCTTCAACCGCGTCGGGCTCGATCACGTGCTGCTGGTCCGGATCGCCTCCACCGCGGTGGTCACGGCGATGCTCGGGGGGAGCCTCGAGCAGGTGGTGAACGCGGTCTCCAACGCCTGGATCGACGGCGGCGCACTGCGCACCTACCGCCACGCACCCAACACCGGCTCGCGCAAGAGCTGGGCGGCAGGCGATGCCACCAGCCGCGCGGTCCGACTCGCCCTCATCGCGCTCACCGGCGAGATGGGCTACCCGTCGGCGCTGTCGGCCAGGACCTGGGGCTTCTGCGACGTGCTCTTCAAGGGCAGGCCGCTCTCGCTCCCGCAACCCTTCGGCTCCTACGTCATGGAGAACGTGCTCTTCAAGATCTCCTACCCGGCCGAGTTCCACGCGCAGACCGCGGTCGAGGCGGCGATGAGCCTGCACCCGGCGGTGAGCAAGCGCATTGCCGACATCGAGCGCGTCGTCATCGAGACGCAGGAGCCGGGGGTGCGCATCATCGACAAGGTGGGGCCGCTCGCCAACCCCGCCGATCGCGACCATTGCATCCAGTACATGGTGGCGGTGCCGCTCATCTTCGGGCGCCTCACCGCCGCCGACTACGAGGACGCGGTGGCGCGCGATCCGCGCATCGATGCGCTGCGCGAGCGGATGCAGGTGCGCGAGAACCCGCAGTTCACCGCCGAGTACTACGCCGCCGACAAGCGCTACATCGGCAACGCCGTGCAGGTGTTCTTCAGGGACGGCAGCCACACCGAGCGCGTGCAGGTGGACTTCCCGATCGGGCACCGCAAGCGCCGCGCCGAGGGCATGCCGGTGCTCAGGAAGAAATTCGAGGCCGCGGTGGAGGCGCACTTCGCGCCTAAGCAGGCCGAGCGCGTCAAGTCGCTGTTCGCAAGACCGGCAGGGCTGGATGCCCTGCCGCTCAATGAGTTCGTCGCCGCGATGGTGACGAACGGCCCGTCCGCTTAGAACGCCAGGTAGTCGAGACGCGGGACGCGCTCGTACGCCCGCTCGCGCCCGATCAGCGTGGCCCCGTACACCAGCGCGGTGCCGGCGATCCAGGCATCGTTCTCGCCCAGCCGGCGGGCGAGAGAGCTCTGCAGCCGCGCCGTCCGCCAGGCGATTGCGCGCGACAGCTGCAGCACGCGAAAGTGGTGGATGAACTCATTGAAAGCCAGCGGATCGAGGAACCCCTCGGCGAATTCCCCGAAGGTTACGATGCTGATCGCGACGGCCGCCTCGCGCCGAGCGGCGAGCAGTGCCGTCGCCGGACCCACGCCGCGATCTGCCAGCTCAGCTTCGAACTCGACCAGGAAACTCGTATCGAGCAGCAGCACTCAGCGCCGCTTGTGACGCGCACCCGCGCCCTTGCCTTTGAGAGGTTCCAGCGCATCGAGCAGCTCGCCGGCCGTGAGCGAGGGACGCTCGGCAAACAAGCGGCGGATCACCCGCGAGAAGGACTCGGTGCGATCGCGCTTCTCCCGGGCCAGAAGCTCGTAGGCGTCCGTCTCGATCGAGATAGTCTTGGTCGCCATACACAGACCATACACGGCCCGTGTATGGCGATCAAGCCACGATTCAGCCCACCCGCACCGGCACGAAGATCCGCGCCTCGCCGCGCTGGATGAGGAGCGCGACGTGACCCTTCGAGCTCTCGACGGCGCTCTTGAGCGCCGCGGCGCTCGACACCGGGGCGCCGTTGGCCGAGAGCACGATGTCGCCGGGCTGAATGCCGGCCTCGGCCGCGGGACCCGAGGACTGCTCCACCAGCAGCCCGCCCTGCACGTTCCCCTGGCGCTGCTCATCGCCGGTGAGCGGGCGCACGGCGAGGCCGAGCTTGCCGCCCCCGTGCTGCGACTCGCCGCGCGCGGCGGTGCGCTGCTCGTCGAGGGCGCCGAGCTTCACGCTCACGGTGCGCGCGGCGTGGTTGCGCCAGATCTCGAGGCTGACGCTGGTCCCGGGGCTCAAGGATGCGACCTTCACCGGCAGCTCGTTCGAGCTCGCGATCGGCTCGCCGTTGAGCTTCAGGATCACGTCTCCCGGCTCGACCCCGGCGTGCGCCGACGGGCCGTCCTTCTCGACGCTCGACACCAGTGCGCCCTCGGGCTGCGGCAGGCCGAACGAGTCGGCGAGCCCCTGGGTGACGTTCTGGATCACCACCCCGAGCTTGCCGCGCGTGACGTGGCCGGTGGCCTGCAGCTGCTGCTCGACCTGCATGGCGACGTCGATCGGGATGGAGAACGACACTCCCTGGTAGCCGCCGCTGCGGCTGTAGATCTGCGAGTTGATGCCGACCACCTCGCCGCGCATGTTGAAGAGCGGTCCGCCGGAGTTGCCCGGATTGATCGGCACGTCGGTCTGGATGAACGGCACGTAGCCGGAATCGAGCGAGCGGCCCTTGGCGCTGACGATGCCGGCGGTGGCGCTGTTCTCGAAGCCGAAGGGCGCGCCGATGGCGAGCACCCATTCGCCCACCTTGAGCGAGCGCGAGTCGCCGAGCTTCACGGTCGGCAGATCCTTGGCCTCTATCTTGATGACCGCGATGTCGGACTTGCTGTCGACACCGAGCACCTTGGCGGTGTACTCGCGGCGGTCGGTGAGGCGCACCGTGACCTCGCTCGCGCCCTTCACGACGTGCGCGTTGGTGAGGATCACGCCGTCGCCGCGGATGATGAAGCCGGAGCCCTCGCCGTGCATCGGCTGCGGGTGCGGCATCTGGAAGCCGAAGCCGCGGAAGAAGGGAGCGAACGGGCTCCCGGGCCCAAAGGGGTTCTGATTGCCGCCGCCCTTACCGCCCTGGCCGCCGCTGTCGCCGTCACCCTCGTCGTTCTCGTCGCTGTCATCGCCCTGCGGGTTGTAGGACGCCGACACCTTGGTCGTGACGCTGATGTTCACCACCGCGGGGCCGTACTTCTGCACCATGGCGCTGAAGTCCGGGAGGGTGATGGTCGGGCCGCTGGCGGCAGCCGTGTTCGCAGCGGGCGCCGGCGCGACCTGCGCCGAGGCGACCGGCGCCGAGGCGGCCGGCGCTGCGTGCGCGGCGCCCGAGTAATAGAGCGCGCCGACCGGCACGGCGATGGTCGCGGCTGCGAGCATCGCGACGACCAGCGGCTTGCGGAGGAAGGAAACGAAACTCATGGACGGCTCCTCAAAGGGGTAGGACTGCTCCAGCGTCGAACCATAGACAGGCCGGCTTAACGCAGTCTTAAGGCCGGTCATGGCTTGCAATCGCTGCAGGAGCGCCGGGTTGGAAAGCCCGGACGGAGCGAAAGTTCCGGCCCGGCTGGCGGGGCGGTCGAAATCGGATCAGTCGGCGCTGAGGCGCGTATAGGGCCGCGGCTCGGTGCCGAGCGAGGGGGTGAGCTTGCTGAAGTAGGCGGCGATTTGCGCAATGTCCTCGTCCTTGAGATTGGCGGCAAACTGCTTCATGACCGCATTCTTGCGGCCGCCGTGCTTGTACTCATCGAGCGCCCGCACGATGTAGTCCTCGTGCTGCCCGGCGAGCGAGGGGTAGATCGGCGCCACCGCGATGCCGTCCTGGCCGTGGCACGAGACGCACAGCTGTGCGGCCTGCGGCACGGGGCCTCCCTTGCCGCTCGGCACGAGCGGCTTGCCTGCGAGAAACGCGGCGACGTCCGTCATATCCTTAGGCGAGAGCGACTCGGCCTGCGAGTGCATGGTGATCTGCGAGCGGTCCCCGTCGCGGTAGCCCTGCAGCGCGATCACCAGGTACTCGGGGTTCTGGCCGCGCAGCTCCGGCACGCTGTACATGGGATAGGCGTTCTTGTAGCCCTCGATCCCGTGGCAGCCGAGGCAGGTGTAGGAGACTTCCTTGCCGTGGTGGGCGTCGGGGGCGGGCGCGGGTGCCGCAGGGCTCGTGGCGGCGGGCTGTGCCAGCGTGGCGCCCGCGGCGCTGAGCGCCGTGGCGGCGAGCAGCGCGAGCGCTAGCGCACCTACTCGAGAGCTAACTCCCCGCTCCATTCAGCCGCTCCCCGCCTGACTTAGAAAAGCGCCTCAAAAACGGCCCCGAATCTTACGGACTCGCCGCGCCAAATGCCACTGCGACTCCCGGGCGGTACACTCCGGCGGCATCGTGCTCAAAGCGGTCGCTGTGAAATGATCGGCCTCATCCAACGAGTCGCGAGCGCCGAGGTGCGCGTCGCTGGGGAGCGGGTCGGCGCGATCTCCCGCGGCGTCCTCGCCTTCATCGCGGTGCGGCGCGCGGACACCGAGGCTACGGCCGAGCGCTTGCTCGAGCGGCTGCTCGACTACCGCGTCTTCCCGGACGCCGAGGGCCGCATGAATCTTTCGACGCGCGAGGTGGGCGGGGGACTCCTCCTGGTGCCGCAGTTCACCCTCGCCGCCGACACCCGCAAAGGCACGCGCGCCGGCTTCTCGAGCGCGGCGGACCCGGGGCAGGCGCGGCAGCTCTTCGAGCATCTCCTCGAGCGCGCGCGCAGCACATATCCCCATGTTTCCGCTGGTGTATTTGGGGCCCACATGGAGGTGTCGCTGATCAATGACGGCCCGGTGACGTTCTGGCTCGAGTCGGCCGCTCCCTGAGCGTGAAATGCCTAGCGATTTCAGCGAACTTCTGCGGCCCGGGGGGCTCATTTGACCTATGATTCCCTTCTCTTCGCCGCGCCGGCGGACTCACGTGGAGTGTTGACGTATGGGTATTGGAATGCGCGAGCTGCTGATCATCCTGCTCGTGGTGCTCGTGGTGTTCGGCGCCAAGAAGCTGCGCACCGTGGGTTCGGATCTCGGCGCGGCGGTGCGTGGATTCAAGAAGGCGATGAACGAGGGCGAGGAGGAGCAGAGCGCGCCGAAGCAGATCCGCTCCGACAAGCCCGACGCCGAGTTCGACGAGGTCGCGAGGAAGAGCGAGGCCGCCGCCCAGCCCAAGAGCGACCGGAGCGTGTGACCTGTTCGAGGGACGTTTCCTTGAGGTCCTCATCATCTTCGTCCTGGCGCTCGTCGTGCTGGGGCCCGAAAAGCTGCCGCGCGTAGTCGGCGAGGTGGGGCGCTGGGTGGGACGCGCGCGCGCCATGGCGCGCCAGTTCCGCGAACAGCTCGAGGAAGAGGTCGAGATCGAGCGGGCCCGCCGGGCGCAGAGCGCGCCGGTGCCGCCGCCGACGCACAACGAGGCACCGATCCCGCCGCCGACGCACAACGAGGCACCGATCCCACCGCCGATCCACAACGAGGCACCGATCCCGCCGCCGACGCACAACGAGGTACCGATCCCGCCGCCGACGCACAACGAGGCACCGATCCCGCCGCCGATCCACAACGAGCCACCGATCCCGCCGCCGACGCACAATCCGTCCCCGCCGGCCCCCGAGCCGCCAGTCTCCGCCGCGAGCCCCACCGCCAATGAGCGAGGAACCTGAGAAGCTCGCCGAAGGCACGCTGATCTCGCATCTGCTCGAGCTGCGGGACCGGCTGCTGCGCTCGATGGTGGCGGTGGGAATCGCGTTCCTGCCGTGCGTCTTCTACTCGAACGACATCTTCAGCTTCGTCGCGCAGCCGCTGCTCGCCAAGCTCCCGGCCGGCAGCAACCTGATCGCGACCGGCGTGATGTCGCCGTTCACGACACCCTTCAAGCTGTCCTTCTTCGTCGCGCTGCTGGCGGCGATGCCCTACGTCATCTACCAGCTGTGGGCATTCGTCGCGCCGGGGCTGTACCGCAACGAGCGGCGCTTCGCGGTGCCGCTGCTCGTGTCCTCGATCGTGCTCTTCTACGTCGGCGTCGGCTTCGCCTACTACTTCGTCTTTCCGGTGATGTTCCAGTTCTTCGCGGCCACGACGCCCAAGGGCGTGGCCATGATGACCGACATCAACAACTACCTCGACTTCGTGCTGACCATGTGTTTCTGCTTCGGCGTGGCCTTCGAGGTGCCGGTCGCGGTGGTGCTGCTGGTGGTGATGGGCATCGTGCGCATCGAGAAACTTCAGCAGCATCGCGGCTACGTGCTGATCGGCATCTTCGTCCTGGCCGCTCTCCTCACCCCGCCCGATGCGATCTCGCAGTGCTCGCTCGCGATCCCCATGTACCTGCTCTACGAGGGCGGCATCCTCATGGCGCGGCTGCTGTCGCGCGCGCGCAATGCCGAGCAGAGCGAGAAGGTCGGCGAGAGTTAGCGAGCGCCCTTCCCATTTGCGCCTGCGCCCGGCGGTGCGTCAGACTCCGCGGTAAGAGGCGCGCCGCAGAAAGCGCGTTGGGGGTTGCGCATGAACCAGTCCGCCGACGCCGCTGCCGCTCCGCGCGCTCCCGCGCGCACCCTGCTCGGCCAGCCGCTCGGGCTGGCCACGCTGTTCCTCACCGAGGTCTGGGAGCGCTTCACCTACTACGGCATCCAGTCGCTCCTCATCCTCTTCATGGTGGCGCCGGCGGCCGAGGGCGGCCTCGGCCTCGACGACAAGTCCTCGGCCTCGATCTACGGCCTGTACGTGGCGAGCACCTATCTCCTCGGGTTGCTCGGCGGCTGGATTGCCGATCGGCTGATCGGCGCGCAGCGCGCGGTGCTCGCCGGCGCGATCCTGATCGCGCTCGGCAACACGCTGCTCGCCCTCGGCTCGACGGCGGTCTTCTTCGTCGGGCTGCTCGTGATCGCGATGGGCGTCGGGATGCTCAAGCCCAACGTGAGCGCACTGGTGGCCGCCCTGTACCCGGAGGGCGGAGCGCGGCGCGACGCCGGCTTCTCGATCTTCTACATGGGCATCAATACCGGCGCGTTTTTCGGCCCGGTGCTGGTCCCGGTGGTCGCCCGCGCCTTCGGCTGGCGCTGCGGCTTCGCAGTGTCGGCGCTCGGCATGGCGGTCGGCGTCGCCTGGTTCCTGTGGGCGCGGCGCTTCCTCGGCGGCGCCGGCCGTGGCGTCGCGCCCGCCCAGCGCGCCTCATGGACGCCGATCGTGCTGCTGCTCGCACTGCTCGCCGGTGCGGTGCTCCTCAGCCTGAGCGGAGTCGTGCAGGTCGACAGTACCCTGATCGCTTCCTGCGCCTCGTGGGCGATCTCGCTGCTCGCCGTGGGCTATTTCGCCTACCTGCTCTTCTTCGCGGGGCTGGATGCGACCGAGCGCAAGCGCGTGCTGGTGATGATGGCGCTGTTCGCCGGCTCGGTGACCTTCTGGGCCGGCTACTTCCAGCAGGGCGCTTCCTTCAACCTGTTCGCGGCGCGCTACACCGACATGCACATGTTCGGCTGGAACGCGCCGCCCGGGATACTGCAGTCGGTGGACGCCCTGTTCGTGATCGTCCTGGCCGGAGCGTTCGCGGCGTTGTGGCTGGCGCTCGGCAGGCGCGACCGCGACCCGCCGGCGTCCGCCAAGTTCGGTGCGGCGCTGATCCTTCTCGGGCTAGGCTTCCTCGTCATGTACTTCGCCGCGCAGCGCGTGCTCGCCGGGCATCTGGTGCTGTCCACCTGGCTCATCGGCACCTACTTCCTGCACGTCTGCGGAGAGATGTGTCTCTCACCGGTGGGCCTGTCCAACATGAGCAAGCTCGTCCCGCCGCGCTTCGTCGGCCAGGCGATGGGCATGTGGTTCCTGTCGCTGTCGCTCGGCGGCAATCTCGCCGGGCAGCTCACGGGCGAGTACGACGCGAGTCACCTCGAATCGCTGCCGGCGCTGTTCCTCAAGATCTTCTGGTACGGCGTCATCGCCGGGGTGGTGATGCTGGCACTTACGCCGCCCGTGAAGCGCCTGATGGCGGGCGTCAGGTAGCAGGCACGGCGCGCGGCGCGCGCCCTCACTCCATGACGCGCACCTCGTCCACGAAGTACTCGGTCTCGCCGAAGCAGGAGGTTGGAATCCAGCGGTGCTGCTCATAGTGCAGCGCCATACGCTTGCCGACGCTGGCATTGATCTTCGCGGCCACCGCCTCGCCCGGCACCGTGAAGTAGAACTTCTCCGCCACCGTTCCCGGCATGGTCACCATGGCCATCTCGCCTTCCCAGGTCTTGCAGACGAAACCCTTCTTCGAGAGCTTCTGCACGTACCCGGCGCGCTCGCCTTCCGAGTACGCCCAGTGGAGCGTGATCCAGGTGAAGCCCGCGAGACCGAGCAGCACGATGACGACGAGCACCAACAGCACCTTCATGAGCCCACCTCCCGCGACAAGCATAGCGCGCGCGCGCAGCCCGAGGCTAAGATGCCCGCAGCAGCAGCGGCCGCCTCAGGGTGGCCGCGCATAACAGCAACAATTCGGGGGTCGTTTCATGGCGACTGAAGCGCGCAGGGAGCTGACGCTGCGGGGACTCGTCCTCGGCGGGGTGCTCACGGTGGTGTTCACGGCTGCCAACGTCTACTTCGGGCTGAAGGCGGGTCTCACCTTCTCCACTTCGATCCCCGCGGTAGTGCTCTCCATGGCGATGTTGCGCTGGCTCGGCAACACCACCGCCCAGGAGAACAACATCGTGCAGACGGTGGCCTCCACCGCCGGCACGCTCTCCTCCATCATCTTCGTGCTGCCCGGCTTCATCATGATCGGCTGGTGGACCGGCTTCCCCTACTGGCAGTCGGTAGCGATCTGCGCCGCGGGCGGCATCCTCGGAGTCATGTACTCCATCCCGCTGCGGCGCGCCCTGGTGACGATGTCGGACCTGCCCTATCCCGAAGGCACCGCCTGCGCCGAGGTCATCAAGGTCGGCTCGGGTGACGGGGCGGGCGGGGACTCGGTGGAGTCTGGCGGCAAGGGCCTGAAGGCCGTACTGGTCGGCTCGCTCGTCTCGGCGCTCTTCCTGGTGATGATCCACCTGCGGCTGTTCCTGGGCGATGTGGCCCACAGCTTTCGCCTGGGGAGCGACCCGCAGGCGCCGGTCACCGGCTTCGACTTCCAGCTGTCGCTCGCGCTGTTCGGCATCGGCCACCTGGTGGGCATCTGCGTCGGTGTGGCCATGTTCGTCGGCGCCGTCATCGGTTGGGGCTGGGGGGTGCCGCACTTCAGCGCGCTGCATCCGGCCGCGGGCGATGCGGGCGAGTTTGCGCACGCCATCTGGAGCCACTACGTGCGCTACGTGGGCGCGGGCGCGATCGCGGTGTCGGCGATCTGGACGCTGATGAAGCTCGTGAAGCCGGTGATCGGCGGCTTGCAGAGCGCGATCGCTTCCTCGCGGGCGCGCAAGGAAGGCAGGGGCGACACCCTGGCGCGCACCGAGCACGACATTCCCGTCGATCAGGTGGGGCTCGTGTCGTTGCTGTGCATCGTGCCGATCTGCTGGCTGCTGTGGAACTTCGCCACCGGCGCGGGACTCGGCGAGCACGCGCTGCTCCTCACCGTCGGCGGCATCGTCATCGTGGTGGTCCTCGGGTTCCTGGTGTCGACGGTCTGCGGCTACATGGCGGGCCTGATCGGCGCCTCCAACAGCCCGCTGTCCGGCATCGGGATCCTGGTGGTCGCCACCACCGCGCTGTTCCTGGTGGTGAGTGTGAAGTCGTCGCTCCCGCCGGATATGGGCAAGGCGCTGGTGGCCTACGCGCTGTTCGTCACGGCGGTGGTGTTCTGCGTCGCGGCGATCGCGAACAACAACCTGCAGGACCTGAAGACCGGCCAGCTGGTGGGGTCCACGCCCTCGAAGCAACAGTGGGCGCTGGTGTTCGGCGTGGTGGTGAGCGCGCTCGTGATCCCGCCGGTGCTCGACCTGGTCAACAAGGCCTACGGCTTCGCGGGCGCTCCCGGTGCGGGCGTGCACGCCCTGCCCGCTCCCCAGGCGGGCCTGATCTCCGCCCTCGGTCAGGCGGTGATCGAGAACGACCCGGAGAAATGGCAGCTGATGGCTCTGGGTGGCCTCATCGGGGCCGGCATCATCGCGGTCGACTTTCTGCTCTCCAAGGCGACGCGCACGCTGCGTCTGCCGCCGCTCGCGGTCGGCCTCGGCATCTATCTGCCGACCGCGGCCACGCTGATGGTCACCGTGGGCGCAGTGGTCGGCTGGTGGTATGACCGGCGTGCCGAGCGGACGGCCAAACCGGAGGCCACCAGGCAGCTCGGGGTGCTGCTCGCTTCGGGTCTGATCGTCGGCGAGAGCGTGCTCGCGGTCATCTTCACGGCGCTGGTCGCCTTCACCAACAAACCGTTCCCGATCGGCATCGTGGGTGACTCGTTCGAGACTCGCTCGGAGATCCTCGGCGGTGTCGCCTTCCTGCTGGTGATCTACTGCGTGTACCGCTGGGCGGGGAGGCTCGCTCAGCCGCGATAGAGCTCACCCTCGGCGCGGGTAACGCTCGAAGCCCTGCTGGCCGATGAGGGCGGTGCCGAGCCAGCCCGTGAGCCACACGATGATCCAGGTGAGCAGCGCGGCGCGGAAGCCCCCGTAGAGATGAAAGCCCGGGAGGAGCCAGGAGACCAGCGCTACCATCGCGGCGTTCAGCACCAGGAGGAACAGCCCGAGCGTCACGATGGTAATCGGCAGCGTGAGGATGAAGGCGATCGGCCGCACGATCGCGTTCACCACGCCGAGCAGCAGCCCCGCGAACAGCAGCGTCGGCACGCTATCGAAAGCCACGCCCGGAACCCACTGGCTCGCGAGCCACAGGCCGAACGCGCTGAGCAGCGCGCGCAGCAGAAACCCGGTCATTGCGCCGCGCCCGTGCGCTGCTGCGCCTCGACGAAGACTTTCAGACGGTTGAGCGCCGCCAGCCACGAGGTCCGCAGCCGCCAGTACTGGGTATCCCACTCCGGCTCGCCAGGGACGCCGGAGCCCAGGAGCCGCACCACGGTGCCCCCGGGCACAGCCTCGACGATGAGATCGTCGGTCAGCACCGAGTCGGCCCGCGGCAGAGAGGGGTTCGGCAGATAGATGAGCCGCAGCCGCCGGCCGGCGTCGAACACATCGATGTGCGCCTCGAGCTCGGTGACCCGGTCGACGCACGCGCGGAAGAGTCCGCCCTGGCGCGGCTGCAGCTCGGCCTCGGGCGAGCACCAGCGCACCAGGCTCTGTGGCTCGGTGAGCGCCCGCCACACCTGCGCGGAGTCGGCGGCGATGTCGACGCGGTGGGCATAGCCCCTGACCTTCTCGCCCATCGGCTTATTCTGCCACCGCTCAGGACGGTCCGGGGACTGCGGCGCCCGATCGACTATGCTAGGCGGCGAGGGGGAGTCATGGCCTACGTTCACATCGTGCTCGCGCTGGCGCTCATCGAGTTCTTCGCCTTCGGGCTGGCGGTCGCGCGCGCGCGCGCCACCTACAAGGTGCCGCCGCCCGCCACCACCGGCCATGAGGTCTTCGAGCGCTACTTCCGGGTGCAGATGAATACGCTCGAGCAGCTGGTGATCTTCGTACCTTCGATCGTGCTGTTCGGGTGGTACGTGAGCGCCTGGCTGGCGGCGATCCTCGGCCTCACCTTCATCGTCGGGCGCGCCCTCTACTTCCGCGGTTACGTGCGCGCGGCCGAGGGACGCCACTTCGGCTTCATGCTGAGCGTGGTGCCCAACGTGACGCTGCTCGTGGGCGGGCTGCTCGGCGCACTGTGGTCGCTGCTGCGCCCCATGTGGGGCTGACGGCTCAGGGCGGCGCCGGCGCGCGCCGCGAGAAGGCAATGGCGATCGGCACCAGCGAGGCGACGATGATCCCGATCGTGACCAGCCCGAAATGCTGCTTCACGAGCGGAATGTTGCCGAAGAGATATCCGCCCCAGACGAACAGCAGCACCCAGCTGGTCCCGCCCGCGAGGGTGTAGGCGAGGAATCTCCCGAAGGGCATGCGGCCGATGCCGGCGACGAACGGCGCGCAGGTGCGGATGATCGGCATGAAGCGCGACAGGAAGATCGCGAGTCCGCCGTAGCGCACGAAGAACGCCTCGGTACGCCGCAGGTACTCCACCCGCAGCAGCCGATAGCGCCCCGAGAAGGCGGGCGGTCCGATCGCGCGCCCGATGCCGTAGTTCACTGTGTTGCCGAGCACCGCCGCCAGCGCGAGCGTCACGCTCGCGAGCGGCGCGGTGAGCGTGCCGCTGGTGTCGACTGCGGCGAGCGCGCCCACGGCAAACAGCAGCGAGTCCCCGGGGAGGAAAGGAGTCACGACGAGACCGGTCTCGGCGAAGATCACGCCGAAGAGGATCGGGTAGATCAAGGCGTGATAGGCCGAGAGCAGCTCGACCAGATGACGGTCGAGGTGCAGGACGAGATCGAGGAGCCAGGCCAGCATGGCGGCCTAGGATAGCGGCAAGAGCCGGCGCGCCGCGCGCTCGAGACGAGCTACGGTACGAGTGCGCCCGTGCCGGGCGAAGCGGGAGATGCGCGCGCCGCGAGGGCGCCGCGCGTCTTGAGCGTCACGAGCCCGGTGCGGACGTCGACATCGCGCGCGGCGAGCGGCGCTGCGCTCTGGTCGTAGTCGGCGGCGGCGGTGTCGCTCGGCCCCTCCTCGACGATGTCGGGGACCAGCCCGACGCCCTGGATCGAGGCGCCCGAGGGGGTGAAGTAGCGCGAGGTGGTGAGCTTGAGCGCCCCGCCGTGCGCGAGCGGCATGACCGTCTGCACCGAGCCCTTGCCGTAGGTCTTGCGCCCGATGAGCAGCGCCCGGCCGTGGTCCTTGAGCGCTCCGGCGACGATCTCCGAGGCGGACGCGGTCCCCCCGTTCACGAGCACGACGAGCGGGGCGCCCTTGAGGAGATCCCCGTGGTGGGTCGCGTCCATTCTGAAGCGAGCCTCGGGCGTGCGGCCGTCGGCGCTGACGATGACACCCTGCTCGAGGAAATCATCGGCGACGGCGACGCCGGCCTCGAGCACGCCGCCCGGATTGTCTCTCAGATCGAGCACTAGGCCTTTAATCCCCGACTCATTGTCTCTTTTGAGGCGCAATATGGCGTGGCTGACGTCGTCCGCCGTGGTCTCGGTGAAGCTGGTGATCCGCAGATACCCGAAGCCCGGCTCGAGCGTCTGCGCGAGGACGCTCGGGACCTCGACCTGGGTGCGCCTCAGGTCGAACTCGAGCAGGGCGGGGCTGCCCGCGCGGCGAATGCTGAGCCTCACGCTGCTGCCCGTGGCACCGCGCATGCGCGCCGAGGCAGCGGCCAGGTCGGCGCCCACCTCGACGCCGTCGATCTTCACGATCTCATCGCCGCTCTTGAGGCCCGCGCGCTGTGCGGGCGAGCCGTCGATCGGATGCAGCACCTTTACCGCCCCGTCCCCGGGGGCGATCTCGATACCGACCCCCGGATAGGAGCCCATGGTGCTGAGGCGTATCGCCTCGAACTCCTCGCTGTCGAGGTAGGCCGAGTGCGGATCGAGCGCCGCCACCATGCCGCGCACCGCGCGCTCGATGAGCTGATGGTCGTCGACGTCCTCGACGTAATCGCGCTTGATGCGCTCGTAGACTTCCGCGAACAGGCTCGCCTCCTCCCACGAGAGCGTGCCGCGCGGGGCCGCGTGCGCGGGCTCGCTCGAGCGCTCGGCCAGTACGCCGCTCGCGAGCGCGCCGCAGAAGCCGAACAGGGCTCCGGCGATGAGCGCGATCAGGGTGCGCGAGCGGCTCGACATGCGCAAGTAACTCCGTTCACGGCGTCGCTCCTGCGTACCACATGATGTCGCTCGGCTGGCGCTCCCCGCCCGCATCGTTCGGCAGCGGCAGCTCGTTCAGGAGCTCCGCGAGCGCGATCGGCTTGCCGATCGCAAAGCCCTGGCCGTAGTCGACCCCGAGCCCGGCGACGTGATTGCTGATCGCCTCGGTCTCGATGTACTCGGCCACGGTGATCACCGACATGCTGCGGGCGAGGTCGGCGATGGCGCGCACCATGGACTCGGCGCGCTTGTCCCTGAGGACGTCGCGGATGAAGCTGCCGTCGATCTTGAGCATCGTGATCGGCAGCTGCCGCAGGCACGAGAGCGAGGACAGTCCCGTGCCGAAGTCATCGAGCGCCACGCCGCAGCCGAGCTTGCGCAGGCGGCGCATCAGCTCCTCGGCGCGCGCCAGGTGCGCCACGGTGGCGTTCTCGGTGAGCTCGAAGCAGAAGAGGTCGGGATCGAGTCCGCTCCCGCCGATCGACTTGATGAGGAAGTCGGCGAACGAATCGTCATCGAGCGATTGCCCGGAGAAATTGATGGTGAAGCCGAGTGCCTTGCCCTCGAGCACGGTGGCGCGCGGCTTCAGGGCCTCGATCACGTGGTTGACCACCCAGCGGTCGATCACCGGCATCAGCTGGTAGCGCGCCGCGGCCGCGAGGAAGCTGTCCGGGCCCATGGTGAGCCCGTCGTCGTTGATCATGCGCAGCAGCAGCTCGTAGTGCGGCCGGGCGCTCTCGCCGGCGGAGAACGGCAGGATCAGCTGCGCGTCGAGCCGCAGCCGGTCGTTGTCGATGGCATCGCGCAGCTGCGCGGCCACGCTGATGTCGGCAAAGCGGCGCACGATGCTGGTATCGCTCGACTGGTAGACCTCGACGCGGTTGCGGCCGCGGTCCTTGGCGGCCTTGCAGGCGCTCTCGGCGGCCGCGAGCACGTGGCCGAGCTCGCCGCCCTCGTTGTCGAGCAGCGCCACGCCGACGCTGATCGAGACCGGCGGACGCGACTCACCCGGACCCGGCACCAGCTGCTCGGCCCCGGCGCGCAGCGCCTGGGCGAACTTCTCGGCGTCGTCGACCGAAGCCGGCAGCAGCACCGCGAAGCGGTCGCCCGAGATGCGCGCGCCGAAGGCGCCGGGCGGCAGGCGCTTCCTGAACAGCTCCCCGAGCTGCCCGAGCACCGAGTCGCCGACATGCATGCCGGCCTTCTCGTTGATGGCGTGCAGCTGATCGACGTCGATGTAGAGCGCGCTCCACTGCTGATTGCCCTTGCCGTCGGTGACGACCGCGGCCAGGCGCCGCTCGAAGGCGGGACGGGTGTAGAGGCCGCTCAACGCGTCGTAGCTCGACTCGACGATGTCGAGTGCCTTGCGGGCGATGATGTGCGCGATGTGCGCATCGCGCTGGCTGAAGTGCTCGCCGGACTCGTCGCGCAGCAGCGCCAGCATGCCGATGCAGCGGCCGGCGCGCGAGCGCAGCGCGCAGGCGAGCACGCGATAGGGGTAGGTATCGGCGTTCGCCACCTCGATGTCGTTGATCATGAGGGGCTCGGTCTGCGCCTGGGCGAGGGCGAGGAGCTTGCGGTGCGACTTCATCATGAAGCGCGCATCGGGCGCGCCATCACCGATGGAGCGCAGCAGCGTCAGGTTCTTCTCCGGCACCAGGAGCGCCCCGGTGGCCGCGCGCAGGTGCTCGATGGTCTGCTGCAGGAGCAGCTGCAGGTCGTTGGCGCCGTCGGGAGCGGGCGCATCGGCCGCGCCGTGCGACAGCACCAGCTCGAGATCGCGGTTGAGAGCGGCCAGCGTCCCGTTCAGCTCGTCGATGTTGGCGTAAGCGATGAAGTCGCGCCGCAGGCACTCGAGCGCCGGGGCGAGCAGCGAATTTGCGAAGGAGAACTCCTGATGCTTGCGCTCGCCGCCCTCGTTGGGGCGGCAGACCACCGCGACGATCGCCAGCAGTCCCCCGGCGTGGTCGCGCAGCGAGCACAGATACACCGGCAGGTTGCCGGCGAGGGTGCGCAGCTGCCCCGCGCCGCCATCGCTCACCCGGGCGCTGGCGAGCGCGTCCTCGACCACGTTCATGAGGTCGGGGCCCGTCATGGTCTCCGAGGACCAGAGGAGCTCCCCGGCATCGTTGAAGATCGCCAGGCTCGAGGCGCGCGGCAGGAGCGAGCGGACCAGGCGGAAATAGGGCTCGAAGCGGGCGGCAGACTGCCCGGCCGGGTCGCTCAGTTGGGGGACGCTCATGGGTCGCTGGTATCGCCAACGGACTGTGGGGGCCAGGCGACACGATTGCGCTTATGTCCCCGGGGGTCCTTGCGCGAGTTGGCGAATCGGGCGCCTCGGGGCCCGGGCAGTACCCAAAAGGTTGACGTTAGTCACATCCCCGGGGTCCCCGGCCTCAGGGGTCCCCGGCCTCAGGGATCCGCGGCCCTGAACCAGGGGCGGGGATCGACCGGCTTGCCGGCCTTGCGGATCTCGAAATAGAGCTCGGTGCGTCCGCTCCCGCCGCTGTCGCCGGCGGCCGCGATGGGCTCACCCGCGGCCACGTGCTCGCCGGCCGCCTTGTAGAGCCGCTCGTTATGCCCGTAGAGGCTGAGATAGCCGTCGCCGTGATCGACGATGGCGAGGAGCCCCAGGCCCGGGAGCCAGTCGGCGTAGATCACCCGGCCGTCGCACACCGCCTTGACCGGCGTGCCGCGCTCGGTCGCCACCAGCACCCCGTCCCAGTGCACGCCGCCGGCGCGCGCATCGCCGAAGCGCGCGACCAGATGTCCACTCACCGGCCACGCGAGCTTGCCGCGCAGGCGGCTGAAGGCGTCGTTGGACTCGAGCGGGAAGCGCTCCATGGCTGCGCGCAACTCGCGCAGCAGCTGCTCGAGGCCGGCCTGCTGGCTCTTCAGCCGCTCGAGGTTCTGTGCGCGGGTGCGCGATTCGGCCTCGAGACCCGCGAGCACCTGCGAGCGCTGCGTGCGGGCCTGCTCGAGCTGCGCGAGCTCGGCGCGCTGCTCGCGCTCGAGCCGGGCGAGCTCGGCGTCCTCGGCGTCGACCTGAGTGGCAAGCTCGGCGATGCGCGCGAGATCATCCTCGATCAGCTTGATCTGTCCGGCCCGCGCACGGCCGAAGTAGCCGTAGTAGACGAACATGCGCCCGGCGAGCACCGGATCCTCCTGGTTGAGGAGGAGCTTCAAGGGCTCCTGGCGGCCGATGGTGTAGGCGGCGCGTATCTGGCCGGCGAGATCGGCGCGATTGCGGGCGAGCTCGCTCTCGCGGTCGTGTTGCTCGGCCGCGAGCGCTGCGCGGTGCGCCGCGTGCTCGGCCCGCTGGCGCTTGAGATCGCCGAGGCTCTCGCGCGCATGACCCACCGAGAGCTCGGCGCTCCTCAGGTCCCGCGTCAGCCGGTCGCGCTCGACCTGGGCGGAGCTCACCGCCCGGGTGACACGCTCGATCTCGGACTTGACCGCCTGCAGCTCGGCTTCGGCCTTCCTGGCATCCGCCTCGGGCTTAGGAGCGGCAGCGGCGGCGGCGAGACCCGCCGCAAGCCCCGCGGCGAGCATGAGCAGGGCGGGACCGAGCAGCCGGGCCGGGGAGCGCAGCCCGCCGGGGCGCGTCCCGGCGAAAGGCTCAGGCGCCCGGATGGGGGCGCTATAATGCGCGGCCTTTTTAGCCCCGAGTCCGTCTTTCCGCCCCATGGATCGCCTGCTCGAATTCGTCAGTCATCACCAGTGGTTAGCCGCCGGGACCGCGCTGGTCGTGGCGCTGATCCTTGTATACGAGATGCGGGCGCGCGCGGAAAGCCAATTTTCCGTTTCACCCCAGGAGCTGATCCGCCTCATGAACCAGGGGGCTCTGGTGCTCGACCTGCGGCCCCAGGATCAGTTCGCGGCCGGGCACCTCGCGGGCGCCCGGCAGATGAGCGGCGAGGCGCTGCTCGCCGCCGGCGATACGCTGAAGAGGCACAAGGAAAAGACCGTCGTGGTCTACGACGACTCGGGCTCGCTGAGCGCCTCGGCGGTGCGGCAGCTCGCGGCGCAAGGCTTCACGCGCGCCTTCACACTCAAGGGGGGACTCGCCGCGTGGCGCGCCGACAACCTGCCGCTGTCGCGGGCCTGACGCCCCGCGCGCGCCCGTGAGCCCGCCCGAGGTCGTCATGTATGCCACCGACTGGTGCGGGTACTGCGCCCGGGCACGGAGACTCCTCGAGTCGAAGGGCGTTGCGTTCACCGAGATCGACGTGGAGGCGGTCACCGGGGCGCGCGAGGAGATGATGGCGCGCGGCGGCGGCGACACCGTCCCGCAGGTATTCATCGCGGGTACGCCGGTCGGCGGATGCGATGAGCTGCAGGCGCTCGATGCAACCGGGCGCCTCGATTCCATGTTGAAGAACGGAGCTGAGAAATGGTGAATGAGACTGCCGGCGCATCGCCGGCCAATGACCTGCCCGCGGACGCCCCGGTGCTCGCACTGCAGACCGTATACCTCAAGGACTGCTCCTACGAGGCGCCGAACGGGCCGCGCGTCGATGGCACGTGGAATCCGCAGGTGAATCTCGACCTGCAGACCGGCACGGCGGTGGTGACTCCGGACCTGCGCGAGGTGGTGCTCACGGTGACCGTGTCCGCCAAGCAGAACGACGTCACCGTGTTCCTGGTCGAGGTGAAGCAGGCGGGGCTCTTCCTGGTGCGCAACCTCGGCGAGACGGACCTGAAGCGTGCCGTGAGCACCGTGTGCCCCGGCGTGCTGTTCCCGTACGCCCGCAGCGCCGTTTCGCAGCTCGTGAGTGCGGGCGGCTTTCCGCAGTTCCTGCTGCCACCCGTGAATTTCGACGCCCTGTATGCGGCTAACCAGGGGCAACAGGCGCCTCCGGCGCAGACCAACTGAGGCCGGCGCGAGCCGACCCAGGGCCGGCGGAGCCGGCTCGTGACGGCACGCGCGCCGCCGAGCTCGATCGCGGTGCTCGGCGCGGGCTCGTGGGGCACGGCGCTCGCCATCCAGTTCGCGCGCGGCGGACGCACGGTGCGGCTCTGGGGCCGCGACCGCGAACGGCTCGCGGCGATGGCGCGCGCGCGCTGCAACGAGCGCTATCTGCCGAGCGCGCCGTTTCCGCCGGGGCTCGCCGTCGAGGCCGACCTGCCGACCGCACTTGCGGCGGCGCGCGACGTGCTCGTGGTCGTGCCGAGCCCCGCCTTCCGGGGAATGCTCATGCAGCTCGCGCCGCACCTCACGAGCGCGATGCACGTGGCGTGGGCCACCAAGGGATTTGAGCACCCGAGCGGCCTCCTGCCGCACCAGGTGGCGCGCGAGGTCCTGGGGGCCGAGCGGGGCATCGCGGTGCTCTCGGGTCCGACCTTCGCGCGCGAGGTCGGCGCGGGGCTGCCGACCGCCATGACCGTCGCCTCGCCCGATGCGGCCTATGCCGAGGCGCTGGCCGCCGAGCTGAGCTCGGCGAACTTCCGTGCCTACACCTCGACCGACATCATCGGCGTCGAGATCGGCGGCGCGGTGAAGAACACCCTCGCGGTCGGGGCCGGACTCTCGGATGGCTTGGGGTTCGGCGCCAACACCCGCATCGCGCTCATCACCCGGGGACTGAAGGAGATGACGCGTCTGGGCGTGGCGCTCGGGGCCGAAGCTCACACCTTCATGGGACTCGCCGGGCTCGGCGACCTGGTGCTCAGCTGCACCGACGACCAGTCGCGTAACCGGCGCTTTGGACTGGCGCTCGCCACCGGCGCGACCCCGGAGGCGGCGCTCGCCGCGATCGGCCAGTCGGTCGAGGGTTACGCGGCGGCGCGCGCCGTCCGTACCGTCGCCGCCCGTACCGGGGTCGAGATGCCGATCTGCGATGCGGTGTATCGCGTCCTGCATGAGCGTCTGCCGGCGCGGGATGCGGTGCGCGAGCTCATGAGCCGGCCGCTCAAGGCGGAGATTGCCTGAAGGCAGCCGCCGGGGACGGGGACAGGATCATCGGGAAGGACTCCGGGCGGCCTGGCTGGGAGCAGCCGCGGTGTTGCGGCTCGCCGCAACCTGCGCCGTCCAGCGCGCAATCTCGCCGAGCGAGGCAGCCGGCGCGCCCAGGTGACTACTGTCCGGCTCGTAGAGCCGGGTGAGCGGGTGCGGCGGGAGCGCCGCGAACATCGCCTGCTTGGCCGCTTGCAGCGGCGGGTAGTCGCCCCGCGGGACGATGAAGAGCACCGGCACCTGCGGGTCCATGCTCCGGACGGCCGCGAGCTCGTTCATCGCCCCGTCGGGATCGAACCAGCTGAGGTAGCTCGCGGCCGTGCAGCTCACGCGGTAAGTGCCCCTCGAGCCCTCGAAGTCGAGGAACTCGGTTCGCTCGTCGCCCTTGCCGGCGGCGATGAGCTCGCGCGCGCGTGCCACCGAGCCGCCGAGCTTCTGCCGGAAGGCCTGGGCCGCGACGTTGCCGCCGGGGGCGATGGCGATGACCCCATCGACCGGGTGCCGGCCGCCGAAGTAGAGCGCAAAGAGGCCCCCCTGGCTGTGACCGGCGACGAACAGATGCTGCGCCCCGTGCGTGCGCAGCTGCTCGAGTGCGGCTACGACCTCGGATTCCGCGGCGGGGACCGGGGTGTCGTAGCTGCGACGTCCCGACCAGGGCATTTCGAGGTTCGCGACGAGGTACCCCTGCTCCTCGAGCCCGGCTGCGAGCGCGGCGACGTGCTGCCCGGGCGCGCCGCCTTTACCGTGCATGACGACGATGCCGATGCGGCCGGGCGATGGCTGCGCGGCGAGCGGCGCCGCGGGCGCGGCCATCAGAATCGGTATGAGGAGTGCGAGGCCGGCGCTGCCGGCGGGGCGGAGGTCGCGCCTGGCATACGGCACTTCAGTCACCGGTCCGGACCAGGAGCCATCCGAGGGCGAGCACCGCCAGCACCGCGACTACCTGGTCGAGCCGCTGCCAGGCGAAGAAGCGCCCGCTCAGAACTACCACGCCGATGATGGTCATCGCGAACCAGACGGCGGTCTGCATCTCGGCCGAGGTGACGCCGGCCGTCGACATGGGCCGCAGCGCAACGACGTAGAGCGAGATGCCGACGGCCCATCCCAGGCCGCTCTTCGCGAGATTCGTCCACGACGGCACCCCGCTCTGCCAGATCTTCGCGGCGTAGAAAAAGCCGAGCGAGTCCGCGAAGCCCGAGAGCGCCAGTAGCACGAGGATCAGCAAGGACGTTGCGAGTGTCATGAGGGTCGGCACGCTCGTTCGAGGAACGAGGAGGCGAGGCGCAAGACCTCCTCACGTCTTTCACGGTGCGGAACATGGCCGCAATCGGCGAGGATCGCAAGCTCGGCGCAACCCCCGACCCCGTGCGCGATGCGGCGCGGGAACTCGAGCGACCCATACTCGTCCCGGTCGCCGTGAATCGCGAGCACGGGGCAGCGAACCTCGGCAAGCTGCGGATCGAGACTCCAGGAGCTGAACTCTGGCGAGAGCCAAACCTCCGACCAGGCGTCGAGCACCCAGCGTGCCTTCGCGCCGTGCCAGCGCGTGAGCCGGGCTAACTGCTCGGGACGGTCGAACTGCGCTTTGGCGGCGCGGATCCCGGCCAGCGTGCGCGGCTCCACGAACGCCTGCGCGGCCTCCGTGATGACCGCCTCGCAGGCTGCGCGCTGCGAGGCGGCGATCGCGAGCGCCATCGCTCCCCCAACGCTGTGGCCAAAGAGCGCACAGCGCGCGAAGCCGAGGGCACGCTGCAGGGATGGAAAGAAGCTCGCGGCCTCGTCGGTGACGAAATCCACGCTCGGCCTCGCCGCGCGCGGCGTCGATTGCCCGAAGCCGAGGCGGTCGTAAGCGATGACCTGCCGGCTGGTGGCGCGCGCCAGCGCCTCCGGGAAATCGCGCCATTGGTCGACGGATCCGAGGGAGTCATGCAGCAGGATGATGGGTGGGCGATCGCCCGGCGCCGTGAGCCAGCGGCGCACGAAAACGCTTCCACCGGGAACGGGTACCCAGGAGTCGCGCGCCTCGCTGCTCATGGCTGCGGCCCGCGAGGGGCACGGGCGCCTGCCCTAGGCGGCGCCCTCGACGATACGCAGGTCGCGATCGGTGGCGTCCCCGAGCACACGCAGTGCTTCCTGATACGCGGGGCTGTCATGCGCGGCGACGGCCTGCGACACGCTGTCGAACTCGATCAGGACGGTGCGCTGCTCGAGTCCTCCCTCGTAGACGCGCGCCGGCATCCCGCGCGCCAGGAAGCGGCCGCCGGCCGCCTGCAGTGCGGGAAACGCCAGCTTGGCGTAGGCCGCGAGAGCCTGCGGGTCGCGCACCGAGCGGTACGCGCTGATCCAATATGCTTTGGCCATGGAGTCTCCGTTACTGGTCGTCGTCGTCGGTGTCGGCATTCACGACGTGCTCGTGCGAGATGGCATCGAGCTGCGCCGCGGACAGAGTCATCAGTGCGCTGAGGAAAAACCCGACGCTGAGGCCCAGCATGACGACGATCAGCTGGCGCATCTGGTAATCCCAGTCGAGGCGGTCCAGGTACGCAGACACGGCGGCCAGCAGGTAAATGTATCCGACCACCGCGGCCGGAATCAGCGCCAGCAGGAGCACCGCATGGAAGTGGCCGGAGAGCGGCGGGCGCAGCAGCGCGAACCAGCCGATCTCCGCAATGGCGAGACCCCCGAACCAGTAGCGCCATCTGCGGAGTGCCGGGACCTGAGGAGTAAAGAGCATGTGTTTCACCCGATGGATACGCCGCGCGCAGCTTTGCCGCTCGCCAGCCAGGAGACGCCTCGATAGGTATCGGCCACCAGCCAGGCGCCGCTCGCGATCGTCCAGGAGATGAGCAGCTCGGACCAGGTTCCCTGATCGGGGTGACCGGCGGCGATTCGCGGTACCCAGACGAGCAGCGTGAAGATCCAGAGCATGGCCGCCTCGAGACTCGCCGCGAGCCGCGGACAGATGGCGAACAGCATGCCCGCGGCGGCCGCGATACTCGCAGCGCCCGTCAGGTAGGTCCAGCCGAGCGGGAAACCCAGCCATTTGGGCACGAGGCTCGCGGTCAGATCGTGGTAGGCGAAATGGCTCACGCCGATCATGGGCAGAGCAGCGATCATGAGCAGCCGCGCGGCAGCGACCCCGCTCTTGCCGGTGGCGAAGGCGAGGTACCGTTTCTCCCAGGCCCCCGCGTGCGCGGCAAACAGGCACCAGGCCCCCGCCGAGAGAACCGCAGTCTCGGCGAACGACTCCCAGTTCACGGCACTCCCCGGGGTGCGAAGCAGTGGCGGCAGCTTCAGCAACGCCAACCACAGCAGCATGAAGGGCAGGAGCACCCGGCAGGCGGCCGTGACGGAGGAACGGCCGAGCAGGCTGACGCCGGCCCCGATCTCTATGACACCGCACAGATAGATGATGAAGAGACGGCCCTCGAGAGTCTTCGGAATCGGCTGCCAGATCTCGGACGAATTTCCGTAGACGAGACTCAGGATGCCGAGGCCGATCAGCCCGGCTGCGAAGGCCACACGGCCCGGTCGAATGCTCGTGTCCACGGGTTGCCTGGTGCAGGACGCGCAAGTAGAACCCCATCATGCAGAGCACGGCGTGGATGATCAATGCGCGCGAGGGCGAACGGGAGCCATGAGGCTCTCAGGGGCTTGCGGTCGGCACGTATAGCCCGTCCTCCCCGAAGAAGATGTACCCGCGCGGCGAGCCGAGCAACCGGTGCCACCAGCGCAGCAGGCCGACGCGGCTGATGGTGAGGCAGGGTGCCCCCCCGAGATTGCGGCCTGCGTAAGCGCTCGAAGCCCAGTCGGACTGGACGAGCTCGACGGCGCGGGCCTGCGCTTCGAGCGGGTCCCCGGCGCGAAGCTGCACGAGACGCAGGAAGCCGATGGCGACGGAGTCATCGAGCGGCAGGGCGATGCCGCGACCCTGAACCGTTACCTCATATCGCGGCACACTCGCAGCCTCAGCCGTCGCAACCGCGCTCAGCGCCGGGCTCGCGGACGGCCTCCGCCACGAGCTCGATGCGGTTTCCGTCAGGGTCCAGGACGACGCCCTCATAATAGCCGTCGCCCGTGCGGCGAGGACCCTCGAGGACCCGGAAGCCGCCTTGCCGCAACGACGCCGTGAGCTCATCGACCTGGCGCTCCGTTCCCACGGTGATCGCGATGTGGGTGAGCCCGATGCGCTGCGTAGGCTAAAGCGAGCGCCCGTCGACGAACTTGCGCTTCACCGAGCTCAGCTCCACGCCCTCGAGGCAGCGGACGTTGACCGCGGCCATTTCCACCCCCTTGGACGCACCGAAACCGAACGGTGCGCAACCGCACTTCGGGCAGAAATGATGCTTGATCGCGTGCTTGTTGAACGTGTAGGTGCTCAGCGACTCGGGGGGCGATTGCAGAGTGAAATCCGGGCGCGGGACGAACCACATCAGGTAGCCCTTGCGGCTGCAATGGGAGCAATTGCACTCCATCGCGGTATCGAACTGGCCCTGCACTTCGAACCTGATCTGGCCACAGTGGCAACTACCCCGGTAGCTCACGATACACCTCCGTCCGGTGCACTCTAGGAAGCGGGCTTGTAAGTCAGCCCAATCACGATTCCAACCACGCACCATTCGGAAAAATACGCCACCGCGGACATCGTGGTGAGCCTCAATCCGATGTTGAGATTTGCGTGGTTATGAAAGACGAACCAGCCGACGACAAATAGGCCGGCGAGCACTCCAAGACTCAGGCCCTGCGCCAATGCCGAGCCGGCTCGGTAACCCCTGGCGTACAGAATCGTCAACACCACTATGGACAGGACTGTCGCCGCGATTGCGATCGGCAGGTGGCTCATCTGTCCTTCATGGGAGCGGTATACGCCCGGATACCTCGAGAATTCCTGCTTGAGGGACGGCATCAGCGTGAACACGAGCCCGCGGCGGTGGGCCGAAGGTGCGTCATCGACTCGACTCCGAGCCAAGGAAGTCCGAGATCAGCGCCCGAGCTTCGTCGGCGCGCTCCTCCGGGACCATGATGGCGCGAGCGCTCAGCGATCCCACCTGCATCGGTCCCGGGAACAGCGAGCCGACGCCCGCGCCGCGCACGAAGAAGGGGACTCCGCGTGCCTCCAGCATGGAGCAAACGGTCAGAAGCTCCAGGTCGGAGTCGGGCGTCAAAACGCTCATGAGCCCCATCGGCGGCACCTACCGGTCAGCAGGCAGCAGCAGCGCCGGATTGGTGAATAAGACGTAAAGCATGACCGCCAGCAACAGCAAGCCGAAAACCAGCGCCGTGCGAACCAGCGTGCCTAGGAATCTGGAGCGCGAGTTATAGGCACACCGCCACAGAACGATACTCTGCAAGATGCCGAGCACAGCACCGACCAGCACGTAAACGGCGACACTCCGCAGGTTTTCCAGGTCGATGAACAGGCCGACGAGCGAATACGCAACGGATAAGCCGAGTCCGTAAACCCAGAAGGCTCGCGACAGCGATACCTTGCCACTGAGGGCATCTGCTAACCATTGGGGCCGCACGGTTGGCTCCTCGAACGACCGTCAGCTGACAGCTAATGCACACAGCTCCGCTAACGACGGCAGCAGGAAGAGCATTAGCACGCCTGAGAGCACGAGTATGCCGCGGCGCCATCGGCGGGTCGAAAGAAAATAGTAGGGAAGGTACAACGGGAACAAGACGAGGACGAACCACCCCTGGTCGAAGGAAGCCTCCGCTCGCCCCGATTCCTTCGCGTCGGCAACCACCCACGTCGTCAGCAGCATCACGATCACGAGATGGTAAAAGCGAAACAGGTGTTCAGCCGGCGCGCGAGCGTGCGACACCAGCCAGCCATCGTACGCCGCGAATACCACGGCGGTGCCCAACGCAGCGACCATGCTGAACCGCTTGACGTCCGTGAGAATCACGTCAGTTGGTCGGGCGCCGACGACGCGCACGCACGATGTCTTCCTGCGTCCAGGACGTCAACCCGCCCAAGCCTCACGGCCCCCTCCCATTGTTGTTAGTCAGACACGCACTGCCGCGGCTGCCGTTCACTCGTGCTTGGACCGAATCAAGATCCAGGTCCTGGACCTGGTGACTGCCTGACAGGTCGTTCCAATTCAGACGGACCTTACCCCCGGGAACCGTCCATGAACACTGTCGTCCGCTCGAGGGCAGCAAAGAGGCCCCCAAATGACACTCCGTCAGTCATCGAACGTCGTTGCCTCGTACCAAATCTCGATCTCATAACCGTCAGGGTCTCGAACGAACGCGTAGGGCAACCCGGCAGCGAACTCGCCCCGAGACGTGATCGTTCCGCCCGCGGCCTCTATAGCCGCGACGGCCGCGTCGATGTCTTCAGGACGGGTGAGACGAAACCCGAAGTGAATGATACCGCCTGATTTTCCGGCATCACCGCGACGTCGCTCAAACGCCAGCACGTCGAAGCGCCCGGGACCGAGGACCTGAATGGACGTGCTGTCGCGGAAGTACTCGCGGACGCCAAAAACGGCGCGATAAAACGCGAGCGAGCGCTCCGGATCGGCGACCGCCAGTGCGATGTGGCTAAGCCCGTGAGTGTTAACCATGGCAAGGCTCCGAGGTTCGATGCTTCATCAGAGCAGGCTGCGCGCCCAACCCAAGACGGTTTGCACGCCCACCCGAGACGCCTGGCGTCTCTCGCTGAATTCATGTGCCGCTGCTTCGTAGCCGTTTGACGGATCGGCGGCGAGTCGACTGGGTTCGGTAGTCATTACCGCACCCTACCGGTGTCGCTCCCAAGGCTCGACGCTTCCCTGCACGATCTCGAACAGCGGGTGCGGTTGCGGACGCGCGTCCCTGCGCCATCGGGAGTACAGTTTCGGGTTGCGAGCGCGCAGTTTGCGCAGCAGATGCCTCCATTCATAAAGAAGCTGTCCGTGCGTTGC
>Ga0335085_10002680_pt1 | contig 32610 bp, 31 predicted proteins | sample Lox_Sample_45_FD_206712 | JGI IMG/M metagenome (GOLD analysis project Ga0335085, IMG submission 206712) | Soil microbial communities from Loxahatchee National Wildlife Refuge, Florida, United States - Lox_Sample_4.5 | ecosystem: Environmental > Terrestrial > Soil > Wetlands | place: USA... | reverse complement strand
TTGGGCCACGTATGTCCGAGATTGCGGCGCCCTAACGCCAGCGCCAGCCGCATGTAGCGCTCGTCGTCCGAAGGCGAAGCGGAAATGGGCGCGGCCTGCTCGTTCATTTGCGCGCGCTGGCCGCCGGCTGACCGTCGTCTTCACCGGACAATTCATCGAGCGCGGCGCGGAAATCCTTGGCCTCGCGGAAATTGCGATAGACAGAGGCAAAGCGCACATAGGCCACGTCGTCGAGCTCGCGCAAATGCTCCATCACGATCTCGCCGATGGCTTCCGAAGAAATCTCGCTTTCGCCCTGGCTTTCCAGCTCGCGCACGATCTTGGATACCGTCTGTTCGATGCGCTCCGGATCGACGGGGCGCTTTCGCAGGGCGATCTGCACCGAGCGCATCAGCTTGTCGCGATCGAATGGCACACGGCGGCTGTTGCGCTTGATAACGGTCAATTCGCGCAGCTGCACGCGTTCGAAAGTGGTGAAGCGGAAATTGCAGGTCAAACAAACGCGGCGGCGGCGAATCACCGCTGAATCTTCGGTGGGCCGAGAATCCTTCACCTGCGTATCGAGACTTCCACAGCTAGGGCAACGCATAACGCCCCCAATCCTCAGTCCTGATAAATCGGAAATCGTCCGATCAATGTCTTCACTTTGTCGCGAACCGCGCCTTCAATCAGCGAATCTTCCTCGACATGTTTCTGGGACAGCACGTCGAGTATCTCGACGATCATTTCGCCAACCTGACGGAATTCGGCGATACCAAAGCCGCGCGTCGTGCAGGCGGGCGTGCCGAGACGGATTCCGGAGGTGACCGTCGGCTTCTCCGGATCGAACGGAATGCCGTTTTTATTGCAGGTGATATGCGCGCGGCCCAATGCGGCTTCCGCCACCTTACCCGTAAGCTGCTTTGGCCGCAGATCGACCAACATGAGATGGGTGTCGGTGCCGCCGGACACAATATCGAGGCCGTGCGACTTCAGTGTTTCGGCTAGCGCTTTTGCATTCTCGACCACGTTACGCGCGTAGGCGCGGAAACCCGGTCGCAGCGCCTCGCCGAAAGCGACCGCCTTGGCTGCGATCACATGCATCAGCGGACCGCCCTGCATGCCGGGGAATACCGCCGAGTTGAGTTTTTTGGCGATCTCTTCTTCGTCAGAGAGGATCACGCCGCCGCGCGGGCCGCGCAGCGTCTTGTGCGTTGTCGTCGTGACCACATGCGCGTGCGGGAACGGCGACGGGTGCACACCGGCCGCGACGAGACCTGCAAAATGCGCCATGTCCACCATCAGCAACGCGCCGACGCCATCGCAGATTTCGCGGAAAGCACGAAAATCGATGATGCGTGGGTAAGCCGAGCCGCCCGCGATGATCAGCTTCGGCTTATGTTCACGTGCGAGGCGCGCGACCTCCTCCATATCGATCCGGTGATCGTCGCGGCGCACGCCGTAAGGCACCGGGTTGAACCACTTGCCCGACAAGTTGACCGGCGAACCGTGCGTGAGATGGCCGCCGGCAGCCAGATTGAGCCCCATGAAAGTGTCGCCCGGCTTAAGCAAGGCGAAAAACACTTCGGCGTTCGCCGAAGCACCGGAATGTGGTTGCACATTGGCGAACTTGCAGCCGAAAAGTTTCGTGACGCGCTCGATCGCGAGCCGCTCGGCAATGTCCACAAATTGACATCCACCGTAGTAGCGTTTGCCCGGCAGACCTTCGGCATACTTGTTGGTGAGCACCGAGCCTTGGGCTTCAAGGACCGCGCGCGAAACGATGTTCTCCGAAGCGATCAGTTCGATCTCGTCGCGCTGACGGCCCAGCTCGCGTCTGATTGCGTCGGCAACCTCCGGGTCGACCTCGGGCAAGCTTGCCGAGAACAGTGTTTCCACGTCGCTTGCGGGCTTGGGGCTCGACGTTGCCGACATCACGATCTCCTGGCGCCGGGAGCGGTTCGGCGCCGATCATTAGCCTGGGTCCGGGATTGGCCCGCCAATAGCATATCGCCTGGCACCCGCCAAGCATTGGGCTGTGGAGGGCACGCGGGCGCAATATCTAGGGGCCACGGGTCGGCGGGCTGCCGCCGCTTAAAAGGAAAATCCCGGCCGCGTGGCGGCCGGGGCGCAAGTCAATCTACCCGCAGTCGAATTAGAGCCGGTAGAGGATCTGGTCTGTCCAGAACCGCTCCAGGCGGTGCAGCGACTTGTTGAGCGTGGAAAACTCTTCGGCATTGATGCCGCCGACCTGCTCAACTGTCCGCACGTGTTTCTGATAAAGCGTTTCGATGATGTCGCGCACTTCGTGGCCCTTGTCGGTCAGCTTGATGCGAACCGAGCGCCGGTCAACGCGCGAACGCTGGTGATCGAGGAAGGCCATCTCCACCAGCTTCTTGAGGTTGTAGGAAACGTTCGAGCCGAGATAGTAACCGCGCGTGCGCAGTTCACCGGCTGTCAGTTCCTTGTCCCCAATGTTGTAGAGCAGCAGCGCCTGCACCGAATTGATATCGGATCGGCCGCGGCGGTCGAATTCGTCCTTGATGACGTCGAGCAACCGGCGATGCAGCCGTTCGACTAGCGTCAAGGCCTCCAAGTACTGTGGCCGAATGTGATCGAGCTGCGCCTCGCGTCCGGCGGGCTCGACCGTCTTCACGACGGCTTTCATGTTCAACGCCCCTTGCGTTCTACTTGTACGTCCCCGGTTGCAAGGCCCTGTTTTCCCCGCTCCGGATGACGCACCCTAGAGGGGCCATTCTAAAATCGGCTTAAATAACACCATAAAGATTAGGTTTATTTGAGAAGGTGAACGGTCTCTTGACGCTACAATTGTACAAAGGCGCGCAAGGCTTCGTTCACTTTAGAAGTCCGCGTCAATCGCGAATGAAGCGAATGATGCCGGAGAAATCGCGCGACGCCTCCCCGCTCGCCACAAATTTTGAATAAATCCGCGCCGCGTCCGCGCCAAGTTCTGTGTTGGTTCCAGTAGCCTTTGCGGCGTCCTGCGACAATTTCAAATCTTTGAGCATCATCGCAGCGGTGAAGCCGGCCTGATAATCGCGATTGGCGGGCGATGTGGGGACCGGTCCCGGTACGGGACAGTAGGTAGTCAGCGACCAACACTGCCCGGATGACTTTGAAGAAATGTCGAACAACTTCTGGTGATCAAGGCCAAGTTTTTCGGCAAGCACAAAAGCTTCGCTGACCGCAATCATCGACACGCCAAGGATCATGTTATTGCAAATCTTGGCAGCCTGGCCGTTGCCGGCGCCGCCCGCATGCACGATCGTCTTTCCCATCTTTTGCAGAATCGATTCTGCGCGCACAAAGGCCTGCGCGCTGCCACCGACCATGAACGTAAGCGTAGCGGCTGTCGCGCCGCCGACGCCGCCCGACACCGGCGCGTCAAGCATCAGCAGTCCATTCTTTTCTGCTTCAGCTGCAACCGCGCGCGCGGTTTCGACATCGATGGTCGAGCAATCGATCAACAGAGTGCCGGGATTGGCATTAGCGATTATTCCGGAGGTGCCGAGATAGACATCGCGCACCTCCTTGCCCGACGGCAACATCGTGATGACGACATCGGCACGTGCCGCTGCGCCCTTGGCCGTTTCGATGGATGCCCCCCCCGCGGCCTTGAGCTTTTCGACAGACGCAGGATTGACATCAACACCTTCAACCTGGAGACCCGCCTTGAGCAGGTTTTGCGCCATCGGCAGTCCCATATTACCGAGGCCGATAAATCCGATGCGCGCCATGGCGCCCTCCCCGACTTTTACTGCGGATGCTCTTGCGCTGATTTCAAGGCCAGCCAGAGATAAAGCGCGAGCAATGCGCCTTCCAGAAGACCGGTCAACCAGCCACCGCCAAACACCTGCGGAAAAAATATTTCTACCGCCAGCATGGAGGCGACCGACGTCAGCCAGATCACCGCGCCCCAGGCTGCGGCGAGCCAGAGGCCGACGGCTGCGACAAGATCTATCACAGCAAAGAACACGGTCGCCGTTTGCCATGCGATCGAACGGCTTTCGAATGGCAGTGTTTCTCCGAAGCCAATGCCGCAAACCTGGGCCCAATGATAGAGACCCTTGCACATGGATATCGCCGCCATCACCCGCAGGAACAGCACCAGCAGGCGCGTCCAACGGCCAGTCGACCGATTGCCTTCGTGCTCGCGCACCGGCTCAAGGCTGCGCAAACTCTCCGGCGCGGCGGCAGGTCTGTTCACGGCAGCACCAGCTCTGATGAGCCGAGCGGTGCGAAGTGGCGCTCGACTTCCGCCTCGTCCACGTCGGGGAGCGTCGCCGGCCGCCAGTGCGGCTTGTTGTCTTTGTCGATGATCACGGCGCGCACGCCCTCGTAGAAATCATGCCCATGGATAACGCGCGACACTATGCGGAATTCCATGCGCATGCACGTCTCGAAATCCCAGCTCTTGCCGCGGCGCACCTGCGCCAGCGCCAGTTTGAGGCTGAGTGGCGATTTGGCGCGCATGATTGCAGCGGTTTTGGCAGCCCATTCCGCGTCAGCGCTTTCCGATGAGGCTTCGCGCTCGACCGCAACGAGAATATTCTCGGCCAGGTCGCCAACAAAGAGACGGTCGATCGCCGCTCTGCGTTGGATAACTGGCCCTTCCCCGGCAGGCTCGGCGAAGGCCGCGAGCACGGCGTCGACTGATACAGTGCCGGTCAAACCATCGAGCAGCGCGGCAAAGCGCGCAGACGGAATGCGATGGGTGGCGATGCCACCCGCGACAGCATCGGCAACGCCAAAACGCTCCCCGGTCAGGGCACAATAGGTGCCAAGCTCACCCGGCATGCGGGGCAAAAACCATGTGGCGCCGACATCGGGAAAAAAGCCAATGCCGACTTCTGGCATTGCGAATGAAAAACGGTCGCCGGCAATTCGATGCGAGCCATGCACCGACACTCCCACGCCACCCCCCATCGCAATGCCGTCAATCAGCGCAACGTAAGGCTTGCGGTAGTTCTTGATTGCCGCATTGAGCGGATATTCGTCACGCCAGAACTGCAGCGCTTCGTTGTGGCGGCCGGCCATCCCCAGATCATAGAGGGCGCGAATATCACCACCCGCCGAAAAAGCACGGTCACCCGCTGCGGTGATCACGACCCGCGTAACCGCCGGATCTTCGGCCCAGCGATCAAGCTGCGCACGCAATGCCAGCACCATGGGATGCGTGACAGCATTGAGCGCTTTCGGCCGGTTCAGAGTGACAACGCCGGCCGCACCACGGCGTTCGAACAGGATGTCATCCGCCATAGCGACCGGTTTGCCTGGCCTAACGCTGCGGCCACACGCCGGCAGCTTCCAGCCGCTGCATCGCCTGGTCGGTGAATTCCGCCCGCGGGCCGTCGCCGCCGATCACGAACATCAGGATCGATTCCGCGTTCGGATCGCCTTTGGTCACGTTCTCGAAGCGCCGGATCATACCGGGCGGAAATGAAACCACGTCCAGCGGTCCAAGATCGACAAACTCCACTCCGCCCTTTTCGTTTTCCCAGCTGGCCCGCCAGGTGCCGGTCATCGGAATAAAAGTTTCGTTGGTGTCGTGGTTGTGCATCTCCGGCCCGTGACCCGGCTTCGCTTTGCAGTAACCAAGATTGAATCCTTCGCTGATCTTGATCGCGGCCAGCTGGGCCGCGTGATCGCCGACCGGCGAGGTCACGGCACCACCGGAGCCTTGCGGTGGCTGAAATCCGATCACATTGAACAGCGTGCGCTCGCAACCCGGCATCTTGCTGTCTGGCAACCCGCCGTCGAATCCCTTGAGGTCCTTGAAGCGGGCGATGCGTTTCATCATCTCCTCGCGCGACACATAGACTCTTTGAAGTTGTTCCATGGCGTTCCTCCGTGGTCCTTAATTTCCAAGCATAGCGCGGCTGATGATCATGCGCATGATCTCGTTCGTCCCTTCAAGTATTTGATGGACGCGGACATCGCGCAAGACGCGCTCGATGGGATGATCGCGCAGATATCCGTACCCACCATGCAACTGCAGGCAGCCGTTGACGACATCGAAACCCGTATCGGTAGCAAGCCGTTTGGCCTGCGCGGCAAGGCGTGTCGCCGCAGGCTCCCCTTCATCCACAGCGACCGCTGCGCGATGCAGCAGCAGGCGTGCAGCGTCCAGCTCCGTGGCGTAGTCGGCCACACGGAATTGCAGTGCCTGGAAGTCGGCGAGACGTGAACCGAATTGTTTCCGCTCCTTCATGTAGCCGATGGTGCGGTCGAGGCAGAATTGCGCCCCGCCGATAGAGCACGCACTGATGTTCAACCGGCCACCATCGAGCCCGGCCATCGCGATTTTAAAGCCCTGCCCTTCGGCGCCAATACGGTTTGCCGCCGGCACCCGGCAATTCTCGAACATGACCATGGCCGTCGGCTGGGTTTTCCAGCCGAGCTTCTTTTCCTGCGCGCCGAATGACAAACCCGGCGTACCCTTCTCCACTACGATACAGGATATGCCGCGCGGGCCGGCTTCGCCGGTGCGCGCCATCACCACGTAAACGTCTGACACACCACCACCGGATATGAATGCTTTCACGCCGTCGAGCACGTAGTGCTCGCTTTCGCGGCGCGCGCGTGTGGTCAAGCTCGCCGCATCCGAACCTGAGCCGGGCTCCGTCAAACAATAACTTGCAAAATGTTGCATGCTGCAAAGCTTCGGCAGAAATTTTTTGCGGGCATCCGCACTGCCGAATGCGTCGATCATCCAGGCGGCCATATTGTGAATCGAGATATAGGCTGCGGTCGAGGTGCACCCCTGCGCCAGTTCCTCGAAGATCAACGCGGCGTCGAGCCGGCTGAGCGCCGAGCCGCCGACATCCTCTTTCACATAAATGCCGCCAAACCCGAGCGCGGCCGCCTTGCGCATGGCCTCAACGGGGAAAATCTCGCCCTCGTCCCATGCGCGCGCGTACGGCATCATTTCCTCGCGCGCGAAAGCGCGTGCCGTGGCCTGAAACGCGTGTTGTTGCTCGGATAGCTCAAAATCCATGGATTGCCCGCCTTGAACGTTGCGGCTTAGCAAGCAGGGCCAGATCGCGGCAACCGGACGGCCCCGTCCGGCATTTATGGCATAAGCTGCAATTTTCCGGGCCCTGAAGCATCCAAGTTAGCAGGCGGGGCATGCATCACCGTGGACGGAGGAGAAAATGGCAACTGAGGACAAGAAGCCGGGTGGACCCGACCTCGTAGAGGGGATCCCCGCCGGCGACCTCGCCGAAGGAGCTATGTTGGCAGGCCATGTGGCCGACGACGAGGTGCTGCTGGTTCGCCAAGGCGGTAAGCTTTTCGCGCTCTCCGCCCATTGCACCCACTACCATGGACCGCTCGTCGACGGACTGCTCGTAAGCGATACTGTCCGCTGTCCATGGCATCATGCGCACTTCAGCCTGCAAACCGGCGAAGCTGCGGCAGCACCGGCGCTGAGCGCCCTCACCTGCTGGCAGGTCGAAGAGCGGGGCGGCAAGGTTCTCGTCAAAAGCAAAAAAGTTCAACCCGCATCCCAGAAAGGCGGTGCGGGCGGGGGAAGCGTCGTCATCGTCGGCGGCGGCGCGGCGGGCTTCGCCGCTGCGGAAATGTTGCGGCGGCGCGGTTTCGCCGGCAGCATTACCATGATCAGTAACGACGATGCAGCGCCGGTCGACCGGCCGAACCTTTCGAAAGATTACCTGGCCGGCAGCGCCCCGGAAGACTGGGTACCATTGCGCAGCGGCGATTGGTACGGCGAAAACAGGATCGACCTGAAACTCAAGACAGAGGTGACTGCACTCGATACAAAGGCGAAAGAGTTGGTGCTAGGCGACGGCAACAGGATCAAGTTCGACAAACTGCTGCTGGCGACCGGTGCGGAGCCGATAAAGCTCGACATTCCGGGTGCGGATCAGAACCACGTTCATACGTTGCGCTCGTTGGCCGACTGCCGGGCAATCATCGCGCAGGCAAAGAACGCAAAACGCGCGGTGGTGATCGGAGCAAGCTTCATCGGATTGGAATCAGCGGCGGCCCTTCGCGCTCGCGACATCGATGTGCATGTGGTGGCGCCCGAGAAACGTCCGCTCGAGCGCGTGTTCGGGCCTCAACTCGGCGACTTCATTCGCGCATTACATGAAGAACACGGTGTCAAATTTCATCTCGAGAACAGCGTGACCGCAATCGACAGCAAGCGCGTGACCCTCAAGAACGGCGGCACGCTCGACGCCGACTTGGTCGTCATAGGCGTTGGCGTACGTCCGCGCGTCGCCCTTGCTGAAAAGGCCGGACTTGCAATCGACAAGGGCGTGAGCGTCAACGAGTATATGGAAACAAGTGCGCCGGGCATTTACGCGGCAGGCGATATTGCCCGTTGGCCGGATCCCATCTCGGGTGAGCGCATCCGCGTCGAACATTGGGTGGTAGCCGAACGGCAAGGGCAGACAGCGGCGCTCAACATGTTGGGCATACTCTCGCCGTTCAGGTCGGCACCATTTTTCTGGAGCCAGCACTATGACGTCCCGATCAACTATGTCGGCCACGCTGAAAAGTGGGATGCGATCGACGTGGACGGCGATGTGATGAAGCGCGATTGCGTCGTGCGATACAAACTGGACGGCCGGGTTATGGCCGTCGCCTCGATCTATCGCGACAAAGAAAGTCTGGAGGCTGGCGTCCAGCTGGAGCGGCGGGCAGGAAAGGCAAAAGGTGGCGGTTAATAGCCCTTTGGCTGCTTACATCGACGGGTAGCGGCCTTTCATCGGACCGGCTAAAACAGCGCCGGGAGTGCCCTCATGGCAATCAAATTTGGCCGCCCGATCGAAAGCCGCACCCGGTTCACCACGGTGGAGACCTCGCCGGCGGCGGAAAATGAACGGCTTGACCTTGCAGTGCGCATGCGCCGTAATCGGCGGAGTGAGTGGGCGCGCCGCATGGTGCGTGAGCACACACTAACCACCGATGATCTGATTTGGCCCCTGTTTCTCATGGAAGGCGACAATGCGCGCTCGCCAGTCCCCTCCATGCCGCATGTTGAACGGCTGTCGATCGATCAGGCGGTGCGAGAAGCCGAGCGCGCAGCCAAACTGACGATACCTTGCATCGCCCTTTTCCCCTACACCGATCCTGAATTGCGCGATGAGACAGGCAGCCAAGCGCTCAATCCCGAAAATCTTGTTTGCCGCGCTATTCGCGCGATAAAAAAAGAAATGCCGGATATCGGTGTTCTGTGTGATGTGGCACTCGACCCCTTCACCAGCCACGGCCACGACGGCCTGTTGCGTGACGGCATCATCCTCAACGACGAGACGGTCGCCGTGCTGGCCAGACAGGCGGTGCTTCAGGCGGAGGCGGGCTGCGACATCATTGCACCCTCCGACATGATGGACGGACGCGTCGCTGTCATCCGCAAGGCGCTCGATGCCGCTGATTTAATCGACGTGTCGATCATGTCCTACGCGGCGAAATACGCTTCAGCTTTCTACGGGCCGTTCCGCGATGCCGTCGGGTCGGCAAAGACGCTCACGGGCGACAAACGCACCTACCAGATGGACCCCGCCAATTCCGATGAGGCGCTGCGCGAGGTCGCGCTTGATATCGAGGAAGGCGCCGACATGATCATGGTCAAGCCCGGCCTGCCTTATCTCGATATCGTTAAACGCGTTAAAGAGACATTTGGCATGCCGACGTTCGCCTACCAGGTGTCCGGCGAGTACGCGATGATCATGGCGGCCGCACAGAATGGCTGGCTCGACGGCGAGCGCGCCATGCTCGAAAGCCTTATTGCCTTCAAACGCGCCGGCGCCGATGGCGTGCTTACGTATTTTGCCCCGCGCGTGGCAGAAAAGCTACGATCCGAAAAATAGCTTTGCAATGCTCGAACCACATTCCGCTCATTCCCGCGTAAGCGGGAATCAAGCGCCACAATCTCCGACTTTGCATCGTGTCCTGGGTCCCCGATTTCGCGGGTACAAGCGGCTTGTTGGTCGCATGCAGTCAAGACTGGAAGTTCGCAATGGGTGAATTCGCCATCGGTCAAGGCGTGTCGCGTTTCGAAGACCCGCGGCTGGTACGCGGAGGCGGCAAATATATCGACGATGTCGTCTATCCCGGCATGGCGTTCGGTGTGGTGTTGCGCTCGCCGCACGGCCACGCCAAGATCAATTCGATCGACACTACTGCCGCCAAAACCGCGCCCGGGGTGCTGGCCGTTATCACCGCTGCCGATTGGAAAAGGGCGGGTTTGGGCGAATTGCCATCGCATGGCGGCCTCAAGCGCCGCGATGGATCACCAATGTTCAAGCCACCTTATCCGGTGCTCGCGGAGACCCACGCGCGCTGGGTCGGTGATCCGGTCGCATTTGTGGTCGCGGAAACGCAAGCCCAGGCGGCGGATGCCACCGAAATGATCGAGGTTGATTACGAACCGCTGCCGGCGGTGGTCTCCACTGCGAAAGCGATCGAACCGGACGCCGCCAAGGTCTGGGAAGGCAGCGCCGACAACATCAGCTTTGTCGAACTGATCGGCGACAAGGGCGCAACCGACGCGGCTTTTGCCAAGGCCGCGCACATTGTGAAGCATCGCTTCGTTATCAACCGTGTGACCGCCGCATCGATGGAGCCGCGCGGCGCGGTCGGCGTCTATCTACCGTCGGAAGACCGCTACATCATCCACTCGCCGGTGCAGCGCGCACACCCCTATCGCAGCGAACTGGCGAAACAGGTTCTCAAAGTACCCGAGAGCAAAGTGCGGGTCATCTGCATCGATGTCGGCGGCAGCTTCGGCATGAAGACGCCGGTGTTCAATGAAGCGCCACTGACTTTATTCGCGTCAAAGTTGACTGGTCGGCCGGTTAAATGGATGAGCACGCGCACCGAGGCGTTCCTAAGTGACGCGCAGGCGCGTGACAATGTCACCGAGGCCGAACTCGCACTTGACAAAGATGGAACATTCTTGGGCCTGCGGGTCAGGACAATTGCGGCGATTGGGGCTTATCTCCAGAACAACATGCCCGCATTTTTCCTCAACGCCGGCACGTTGGCTGGTTGTTACCGCACACCTGCTATCTACGCCGACATCACCGCCGTCTTCACCAACACCAACCCGGTCCGCCCCTATCGCGGTAACGGCCGCCCGGAGGCCGCCTATGTGATCGAGCGCATCATAGATATTGCCGCGGACGAGTTGAAGATCGATCCGTTCGAACTACGCCGGCGCAATTACATCTCGCCCAAGCAAATGCCGTTCAAGACCGGACTGACGTTCACGTACGACTGCGGCGAATTCGAAAAGAACATGGATCTGGCCCTGGAGCTGCATGATAGCGCCGGCTTCAAACGTCGGCGCGAGGAGGCGCGCAAACGCGGCAAGCTGCGCGGCCTCGGTATTTCCAACACCATCGAACGCGCCGCAGCGCCGGGCACGGAAGGCGCCGAGGTGCGCTTCGACCGCGGCGGCAGCGTGACGTTGTTTTCGGGTTCAGTGACTGCAGGCCAGGGCCACGAAACCGTGTTCAAGCAACTCGTATGCGACCGCCTCGGAGTGCACCCCGACGACGTACGATATGTGCAGGGTGACACCGACGAGGTATTCTATGGTGAAGGCACCGGCGGCTCGCGCACTTCGACCATGTCCAGCGCGGCGTTTCTGATGGCAACCGACAAGGTAATCGAAAAAGCCAAAGCCATCGCCGCGCATGCGTTCAAGATCGACATCGCCGATGTGAACTTCGCCGAGGGCGTTTTTTCATCGCCGAAAACCAACCGGACCATGACCATCAAGGAAGTCGCGATCGATTCTACCAACCCAGCCAAGATTCCGGCCGCGATGGAACCGGGCCTGTTCGCCACAGCCGTCTACAAAGCACCGGTCAATAATTATCCAAACGGCTGTCACGTTTGCGAAGTCGAGATCGACAAAGAAACCGGCGTGGTCGACATCGTGCGCTACAGCGTGGTGGATGATGTCGGCACCGTGCTCAATCCGATGTTGCTGCACGGCCAGATCCATGGTGGCGTCGCGCAAGGTGCGGGCCAGGTGCTGATGGAAGACATCCATTTCGACGCCAGCGGCCAGCTCGTCACCGCTTCGTTCATGGACTACGCGATGCCGCACGCGCACAACCTTTGCAACATCGAGGTCGAGTCCAATTCAGTCCCGACCCGGACAAATCCGCTTGGCACCAAGGGCGCCGGTGAGGCTGGCAATGTTGGCGCGCTACCCGCAGTCGCTAACGCGCTGGTCGATGCCCTCTCCGAATTCGGCATCAAACACATCGAAATGCCGGCTACGCCGGAGCGCATATGGCGGGCGATGCGCGGCTGACAATAGGCCTTATACTGGGGGGTGATTCGACCCAACCCAGCGCCGTATTGCGTCCTGCCCAGGAGATTTCCATGCGCAATGTCGGACGCAAGCTGGCGTTTGTGCTCGCCTCTACCAATCAGGGGGCGATGATCGTCAACCGCTTCGACTACAGAATGGTCGGCCCGGATAGCGGCTTCGGCGTCGGCTTCCAGCTTCTCGAACAAGGCGCGTTCGATCCGGTCGAGGTCGAGCTCGCCGTGCAGTTACTCGAAGCACGCCGTAGATATCACGGCGACGGCGCGGTCGCGATCGATTGCGGTGCCAATATCGGCGCGCACACAATCGAATGGGCGATCGCCATGACCGGCTGGGGTTCCGTGATCGCGATCGAGGCGCAGGAACGTGTCTACTACGCGCTCGCCGGCAACATTGCGCTCAACAACTGTTTCAACGCGATCGCCATGCACGCCGCGGTGTCGTCGGAAGCCGGCATTATGAAAATCCCCAGCCCTAATTACCTGACCGCATCGAGCTTCGGCAGCCTTGAATTGCGGCAGCGCGATAACAACGAGTTCATTGGCCAAACTATCGACTATTCCGACGCAAAAATGGTCCCGATTCAGAAGATCACGCTCGACTCGCTTCAGCTGGCGCGCGTGGATCTCATCAAGGTCGACATCGAAGGAATGGAGATGGAAGCGCTGGAAGGCGGCCGCCAGCTCATCGAGAAATGCCATCCGATCCTGCTGATCGAACAGATCAAGGCCGGACGCGAGCAGCTTCGCGTCTGGTTGCAAGAACGCGGCTATACGGTTTTTGACGCCGGCATCAATTTGCTGGCAATCCACAACAGCGACGCGACGCTGAATGAGCTGAACGAGAGACTGGCACAGACGCAATCCTCAGCAGCTTAAGCTCACTCGATCGCCGCTCCCGCCTCAATCCGTACCGGCGAGTAGCCGTCGGCGGCGAATGCCGCCATGATTTCCTCGGCATGAGCGGCATCGCGCGTTTCGATGGTCACGTCGAGCTTGGCGCCCTTGGCCGGCACATCCAGGAACAATCTGCGGTGGTCCACTTCCAGGATATTGGCGCCAAGTGCGCCAATGCGCGTTGCTATCGCCCCGAGCACACCTGGCTGATCCGGGATAATCAAGCGGAACGACACGATTTGGTCCTCGCGCTCGAGCTCCCTCACCATGACCGACGCAAGAACGCGCGGGTCGATATTGCCGCCGCTCAGGACAAGCCCGACCTTTTTGCCCTTGAATCGTTGCGGCTTTGCCAGCATGGCGGCAAGTCCCGCAGCGCCTGCGCCTTCCGCCATGGTTTTTTGCAGCGTCAGATAGGCGTTCACCGCGCGCTCGAGCTGTACCTCGTCGACCAGAATAATCTCCGCGACCAATTCTCGGATGATCGGCAGTGTCAGCTTGCCGACATTCTTGACCGCAATACCCTCGGCGAGTGTCGGCCCACCGAGCGGCCGATTTTCGCCGTGCAGGGCATTCCAAACCGAAGGATAGAGTGCGGCTTCGGCGCCGATGATCTCGATTGCAGGATTTTTCGCGCGTCCAGCGATAGCGTTGCCGGCGATCAGCCCGCCGCCGCCGATCGGGAATACCAACACCTCGAGGCCAGATACGTCCTCGAGCATTTCCACTGCGATCGTGCCTTGCCCGGCGATGATTCGATCATCATCGTAGGGGTGAACCAGCACGAGGTCGCGCTGCATTCGAACTTGCTCGCAACGGGCCTGCGCCTCGGCCACCGATTCTCCATGCAGGAGCACTTCCGCGCCGTGAGACCGCGTCGCCTCAACTTTCACAAACGGAGTCGACACCGGCATTATGATCGTCGCCGGGATGCCGAGCCGGGCGGCATGGTAGGCAACCGCCTGGGCATGGTTGCCCGCTGACATCGCTATGACGCCGCGATTGCGTTCGGATGCACTCAAGGACGCGAGTTTGACCAGCGCGCCCCGGTCCTTGAAAGAATTGGTGACCTGAAGATTTTCATACTTGACGTAGACGTCAGCGCCGGTGAGCGCGGAGAGCCTGGGCGCCGGCAACATGGGCGTCCGCAATACGACGCCTTCAATGACACGGCGCGCGGCTTCGATATCGGCAATTGTAACGCTCAACCCATTGACTCCGGGCTCCAACTCCGCACCATGCCGCAAGCAGGCGGAAGGTTCCAGCTGCTGATGGCGGGCTACCAGGGAGCCCCTTGCGCGCGGCTGATTCTTTCTCCATCTCGATGGCGAGGGACCGGCATGTCGATTGACATCAAACCCCACGCTTATGATCCGGCCACTCAGCCGGAACTGTTCGAGGGCGTACTGGCGCGGCGCGTGGTCGCGTTCGTCATCGATTTCATTGTCATTTCCATACCGGTGGTGCTGGCGGCGATGTTTATTTTCGCCTTCGGAATCGTGACCCTGGGCCTCGGCTTTGCACTGTACTGGCTGCTGCCAACGGCGACCGTGATCTGGGCGATTGTCTATTTCGGCGTCACCGTCGGCGGCGCGGCGTCAGCCACCATCGGCATGCGAATGATGGACCTGGAGGTGCGCACCTGGTATGGCGCACCGGCCTATTTTGTCCTCGGCGCCGTGCACGCTATCGCTTTCTGGTTCACGGTGTCGTTCTTTACACCCTTCGTGTTGTTGGTCGCGTTCTTCAACGAGCGGGGCCGACTCTTGCACGACATTCTTCTCGGAACGGTCATCATAAACAATGCCGCGCGTGCGTCGATTTTGCGAACATCCATGCAAGCAGCCCGGACGGGATAAAGGCCTTTGACGGGAAGCAGCCGGCGCGCGATGCTAGCGCCAATATAAACGACATGACGGCCCGATTAGTGACCCAGCACTCTCGCGACACACCGCAATTTTATCTGACGGCGCCTTCGCCGTGCCCCTATCTGGAGGGGCAGGAGGAGCGCAAGGTTTTCACTCATCTGGTTGGTGAACGCGCAGGCGAGCTCAACGATCTGCTCACTCACGGCGGCTTTCGTCGCAGCCAGTCGATTGCTTACCGTCCGGCCTGCGAGGGTTGTCGGGCCTGCGTCTCGGTCCGCGTGGTCGCGGCCGACTTCGAACCTTCCCGCAACATGCGCCGCATTGCAGAACGTAACGCCGACGTGGTTGGCGATATGCGCTCGCCCGCCCCGACCTCCGAACAATATTCGGTATTCCGCGCCTATCTCGACGCTCGCCACCGGGACGGCGGTATGGCAGACATGACCGTGCTCGACTACGCCATGATGATCGAAGACAGTCACGTCGATACGCGCCTGATTGAATATCGACGACGTGGCCCCGACACTGGCATTAACGGCCGTGGTACGGGACATATGCTGGCGGTCGCGCTTACTGACGTCCTTAGCGACGGGCTGTCGATGGTTTACTCTTTTTTTGATCCGGACGAAGGCGACCGATCGCTTGGGACCTTTATGATCCTGGACCACATTGACCGCGCAAACCGCATGGGACTGCCTTACGTCTACCTCGGCTACTGGGTCCCTGGCTCGCGCAAGATGGACTACAAGGGCCGCTTTTTGCCGCAGGAGCGGTTGATGCCATCCGGTTGGAGCCGGGTCGAAAAGTAGCGGCCCTTTATCCGAATAGCTGGTCGGCCAGGAGCTTGAAATTGAGTGCGATCAGCAGCGCCGCCGTCAGCGTGGCCAGCAATGTAACCCAGATCGGTGCCGCGAGTGCGCCCATCTTGCGCCGGTCAGCGGTGAACATTACCAGTGGAATGATCGAAAAAGGCAGCGCAATACCGAGCACGACCTGACTGAAAATCAGGAGCTTCGCCGTTCCGGCTTCGCCGTACCAAATAGTCACGATAGCGGCTGGGGTAATGGCAATCGCTCGCGTTATCAGGCGGCGCGCCCAGGCCGGAAGGCGAATGTCAATAAAGCCCTCCATGACAATCTGACCGGACAAAGTCGCCGTCACGGTGGAATTCAGCCCGCAACATAACAGCGCAATACCGAACAGGGTCGGCGCTATAGCGGATCCTAGCAATGGGGCGAGGAACGCATGCGCCTGGTCAAGCTCGGCAACATTGGTTTTTCCCGCTTTGTTGAAAGTTGCCGCGGCCAGAATCAGGATCGCGGCGTTGATGGTCAGCGCAAACATCAGCGCAATTGTGGAATCGATGGTTGCAAGCTTTATCGCCTCACGCCGGTCTTCGACGCTGTCGCCAAATCGGCGCGTCTGCACCACCCCCGAATGCAGATAGAGATTATGTGGCATCACCGTCGCGCCGATGATGCCGATCGCGAGATAAAGCATGTCGGGGTTGCGCACGATCTCGGTGGTGGGCGCAAAGCCACGGATAACGGCGCCCCAGTCGGGATTGGCCATCGCGATTTGCACGACGAAGCATAGTGCGATCACGCCCATCAGCGTGACAATGAATGCCTCTACCCAGCGAAAACCGAGATTTTGCATCCATAGGATCAAAAATACATCGAGCGCCGTGATCAGCACACCGATCTCGAGGGGGATACCGAACAGCAGATTGAGGCCGATCGCGGTGCCAATCACTTCGGCAAGATCGGTTGCGCAAATCGCGATTTCGGTCAGCACCCATAAGGGCCAGGACACCACGCGCGGAAATGCGTCGCGACAGGCTTGCGCCAGATCGCGCCCCGAACCGATCCCGAGCCGCGCGCACAGAGCCTGCAACAGGATCGCCATCAGATTTGAAAGCAGCGCGACGGTCAGCAGCGCGTAGCCAAACTTTGAGCCTCCGGCGAGCGACGTCGCCCAGTTACCGGGGTCCATGTATCCGACGGCAACCAGGTAGCCGGGTCCAAGAAAGGCGACGAGCTTTCTTCCAAGTGAGCCCGTAGGTCGGGTCGCGATCGAACCAAATACCTCCGCCAAAGGCGGACGGCCGCGCTGGCGTCGCCACCCGGCCGTTTTCTCGCTTCCGTCTGCCCCTACGATTGCATCCATCCTGGAACTTGCAAAAAAACGCTCGTTTTCGAAAGAATCATACCCTTGTTGCGAATCATTTGCAATTGCATTTGCGATGGAACTTTCATCCCTCGGATCGGGTTGCTGCTCACCTGAGGGGTGCACTGCGCATGATCGATGGTCGGCGGCTTTTTCAGCTGTGCGTGCTACTGGCGGCATGCGTCCTTGCAACTTCCGCGCAGGCAGCGGAAGGTCAGCACGGCCCTTCTGAATTTATTTTCATCATCCAGCTTGCGCTTCTGATGCTGGCCGGCCGCTCGCTCGGCGAAATCATGATTCGTTTCAAGCAGCCGGGCGTGATGGGGCAGCTCATTGCCGGCTTGGTCCTCGGCCCTTCTTTGCTGGGCGCGGTTTTTCCTGACTGGCATCACGCCATTTTCCCCGATGCAAAAGAGCAGAAGGCAATGCTCGACGGGGTCTCCCAGTTCGGCGTTCTGATGCTATTGCTGCTCACCGGCATGGAAACCGATCTCAAGCTGGTGCGACGTACCGGTGCCGCGTCAGCAATCGCTTCCATTGCCGGGATCATTATTCCGTTCGCTTGCGGCGTGGCGCTCGGCGAAGCTTTGCCGGATTCCATGTTGCCCGACCCCGGCAAGCGATTGATTACATCGCTCTTCCTCGGCACCGCACTATCGATCGCCTCGGTCAAAATCGTCGCGACGGTGATCCGTGAGATGAATTTTCTGCGCCGAAGTGTCGGTCAGATCATCCTTGCCTCTGCCATTGTCGACGACACTGTCGGTTGGATGATTACCGCGGTCATCTTCAGTCTTGCTCTGCAAGGTCATGTCGACATGTGGAGCATTGCGCAAAGCGTTCTGGGCACTCTTGCTTTCATGGGACTGAGCCTCACCGTCGGACGCCGTCTTGTGTTCATCATTATTCGCTGGGTGAATGACGTCTTCACGAGCGACTTTGCGGTGATTACCGCAATTCTGCTGATCATGTGCGCAATGGCGATTATTACAGACCTGATCGGGGTACATACCGTTCTGGGCGCCTTCGTCGCCGGTATCCTGATCGGTGAATCGCCCATCCTGACCCGTCACATCGACGAGCAGCTGCGCGGACTGGTCATCGCATTTTTCATGCCGGTATTTTTTGGTACTGCCGGGCTTTCCGCCGACCTTACGATTCTGAAAGACACGCATCTCCTGCTGCTCACCTTGGGATTGATCGCGATCGCCAGCGTCGGCAAGTTCGGCGGTGCTTTCATCGGCGGCAAGTTGGCCGGTCTTACCTTCCGAGAGTCGCTGGCACTCGGCACCGGCATGAATGCCCGCGGTTCAACCGAAGTCATCGTCGCCACCATCGGCCTGTCGATGGGTGCGCTTAGTCAAAACCTTTTCACCATGATCGTTACAATGGCGGTCATCACAACCATGGCGATGCCACCCACTCTGCGATGGGCGCTTTCACGGTTGCCGATCCGCAAGGAGGAAAAGCAGCGGCTCGAGCGCGAGGAACTTGAAGAAAAAGGCTTTGTGCCGAATCTCGAGCGCCTGCTGATCGCTGTCGACGATAGCTCAAACGGTAAATTTGCTTCGCGCGTTGCCGGCGTGCTCGCAGGTACGCACGGCATGCCCGCAACCGTCTTGCATATTCCCGACACCAGCAAGATCGAGAGCACGATGCCCGGCGCTCGGGCCACGATGGACGCAAACCCAAAGGCCGAACAGAAACAATCCGAGGACAAAGACAACGGCAGCCAGAAAAACAGCAAGAGCGGGAAGAAAGCCCAAAAAGACGAAGAGAAGGCCGAAGGCGCCGGCGAGGCTGTCCAGCAGGCCGCCGCTCAAATTAAGAGCAAACAAAAAGACGAAGAGAAGGTCGACAGCCTCGTGGACGTGACAACGATCGTCCACGATCAACCGAGCCCGGCTGCCATCGCCGAAGAGGCCGAAAAAGGCTACGACGCTTTCATTATCGGGCTTGAGGAAACTTCAAAACCGAACGGCGACTTCGGCGCTGGCGTCACCAATCTCGCCAAAGGATTTCAAGGGCCGTTGGTGATCTCAACGGTTCGGGACGACCTGCTTAGAGACCCCGACGGAAAACTGAGCATTCTCGTTCCCGTTAACGGCACAGAGCCCTCGCGTCGCGCGGCGGAAGTTGCCATCACTCTGGCGCGAGCGACAAAGGCGCAAGTAACCGTGCTCTACGTTGCGGTACGGACAACTCCCAAGCGCGGTGTACGGCGCCCGCTCCGCAGCCGTCGGCACGAGGAGGCGATTCTGAAAGACATCGTCGCGATTGCCGACGGCTACAATATGAGTATCCGCACGGCGGTCGTGGCCAAGCGGGCCGCCGATGAGGCAATCCTCGGCGAGCTCGATCGCCGCAACCACAATCTCGTGGTCACAGGTGTTGGGCGCCGCCCGGGCGAAAAACTTTTCTTTGGCGATACTGCGGCGGCGCTGTTGAAAAAGTCCGAACGCTCACTGCTGTTCGTGGCGAGTTGACGCTAGTCGGCGTCCTCGCCCTCTCCGCCTTTACCGCCGTTTGGCAGGCTGCGGAATTTATTGGTCTTCGGGAATCCCTTGGGCGCGATCCGGCCTGCGTCGGCTCGATTGCCGCGCCAGTCCTTTAATTCCTTCATCGGCAGCGTGAAGCTGCGGCCGGCAGCGTCGGTCCAGGAAAGACCAGCATCGGCCGTGAACGTGGTGACGTCGGAAAGCCCCTTCTCCTTGTAACGCTGCAGGCGCACGCCGCGCCCACGCGCCATCTCGGGGACCTGGTTGAGCGGGAAGATAACCATCTTGCGGTTTGCGCCGATTGCCGCCGCCAGCTCACCGTCGACCGTCGTCATGGCGCGCGCCTTGTCGGGCGCCTTGAGATTGAGGACCTGCTTGCCCTTGCGTGTCGTACCGAGACATTCATCTTCCGCGACGACAAATCCATTGCCGGCCTGGCTCGCCACCAGGAATTTGCGGCCGCCCTGGTAGGCCAGCGCCGCCACCACGTCAGCATCCTCGAGATCGATAAACAGCCGCACGGGCTCGCCATGCCCTCGCCCGCCCGGAAGCTTTGAGGCCTCGATCGTGTAGAAGCGGCCGTTACTCCCGAAAATCATGACCTTGGCGGTTGTCTCGGTGGGAAACGCGAATTTCAGCGCGTCATCTGTTTTGAAGCTGACGCCTGAGAAGTCAGTGACGTGTCCACGCAATGCACGGATCCAACCCTTCTCCGATACGACGACAGTGACTGGCTCGCGCACAACCATGGCCTCTTCGATCGCCGCTTCGTCATGCGCCGGCGCAATACCAAAGGTCGTGCGCCGCTTGCCAATGTCCGTCTTCGGACCAAAGGTGTCCTTAATCTCCTTGATCTGACTGGCAATCGTCTTCCATTGCTGAGCGGTCGATCCGATCAGTGATTTCAGCTTGGTGCGCTCTTCGCGCAGCGCCTTGTCCTCCGCACGAATTTCCATTTCCTCGAGCTTGCGCAAGTTGCGCAGCCGCATGTTGAGGATCGCGTCGGCCTGGACATCGCTTAGCTTGAAGGTCTTCATCAAGACCGGCTTGGGTTCGTCCTCCTTGCGGATGATCTTGATCACCTTGTCGAGGTTGAGATAGGCGACCAGGTAGCCGCCGAGCACCTCCAGGCGGTGCTCGATCTCCGCAAGCCGGTGCTTCGAGCGGCGCAGCAGCACTTCGCGCCGATGGTCGAGCCATTCGCGCAAGACTTCCGCGAGGCCCAGGACCTGCGGAATCCGGCCCTTCACCAGGACGTTCATGTTGAGCTGGATGCGACTTTCGAGCTCGGTGAGCTTGAACAGCGATTCCATCATCAGTTCAGCGTCGACCGAACGCGACCGTGGCTCGATAACCAACCGGACGTCGTCGGCCGACTCATCGCGTACGTCCGCCACCAGAGGTAATTTTTTCTCGTTGATCAGCTCGGCGAGCTTCTCTACCAGGCGCGATTTCTGCACCAGCCATGGAATTTCACTGATAATGATAACGTAGGTGCCGCGGCCTGTGTCTTCCTGTTTCCATCGGGCGCGCACACGGAAGGAGCCCCGGCCGGTGTTGTAGGCTTCGGCGATCATCTCCGGCGTATCGACAATAACGCCGCCGGTGGGGAAGTCCGGTCCCTTGACGTATTTGAGCAAGGTCTTGCTGCGCGCTTTCGGATTGTCGATGAGAAACAGCGCCGCGTCGCACAGCTCAGCTGCATTGTGCGGCGGTATGGAAGTCGCCATGCCGACCGCGATGCCTTGCGCCCCATTGGCGAGCAGATTGGGAAACGCCGCCGGCAGCACCACAGGCTCTTGACTGGTGCCATCATAGGAGCCGCGGAAATCAACGGCATCCTCGTCGATGCCGTCTATCAGCAGCCGCGACACCTCCGTCAACCGCGCCTCGGTGTAGCGCATGGCCGCGGCGTTATCGCCGTCGATGTTTCCGAAATTGCCCTGCCCATCCACCAGCGGATAGCGCTGGGCAAAATCCTGCGCGAGCCGCACCAGCGCGTCATAGATCGCCTGGTCGCCGTGCGGGTGGAAATTGCCCATCACGTCGCCGACAACCTTGGCCGATTTCTTGAAAGCTGCGCCAGGATCGAGCCGCAACAGACGCATGCCATAGAGAATGCGGCGGTGCACCGGCTTGAGACCGTCGCGCGCATCGGGCAGCGCGCGATTCATGATCGTGGATAGCGCGTAGGCGAGATAGCGCTCTTCCAGAGCTTCGCGGAGCGCGACCTCTTCGACCTCGCCTTTGTCCGGGGGAATCAGTCTCTTGCCCATCCCCGAATAGCTAATCCGTTGTCCGGCGATGAACAAGCGATGAACGACATCGCCATTTATTCTTCGAAATGTTCGGCCACTATTGTGAACCCAGAAGTCTCGACTGTGTTACCTTACGTATGACTAGCTGGAAAACAGGCTTTTATTAGGATGGAGGAAGCAATGCGCCGGGTTGTTCTTGCAGCTGCCGCGACGCTCACCATTCTTGCGGTGGGGTCATTCGTTCCGAATCGCGCCGAGGCCATGACGGTCACGACGCCGGCCGCCGTTAAGGCCGCTATCGACGATTCCAGCCTGGTCCAGGACATCGCCTGCCGGCGGGTATGGCGATGCGGGCCCTATGGCTGTGGCTGGCGCCGCGTCTGCTGGGGTGGTGGCCCCTACTACCGCTACGGCGGTCCCTACTATTATGGCGGCCCCTACTACTACGGCCGTCCGTACTATCGACGCTACTGGTAGGGCGTCAGGCGACGCTCGGCAGAGCGCGGCTGAGCGCAGCGATGAAGTGCGCACGCTCGTCGCTGAGTGCGAGACCGCGCGCCTCCAGTACATGGCGCGTCAGGAAATACCCCGTGAGGGTAAACCCGTCGGTCAAATCGTGACCGGCGGGCACGGCATCGCGTTCGCGCAGGAAGGCCGGCAGCCGTAACATCTTGTCGGACCATGGCGCGCCGGCCGAACGCGAAACCGCACGGCCGGATTTCGGCGAGACATAGACCAGATCGCCGGAAGCGCCCGTGACCACGCACGTCTCGAGATCGAGACCAAATCCAAGTTCGGACAAAAGCTGCAATTCAAACCGCGCGACCATCGGCGCGGCCCGCACCGGGTCATCGAGCTGGTCGAGAATTTCGTCGAGGACCTCGTAGAGGCTGGCGTGAGGATCGCGCTCAGGCAGGAGGCGCATCAGCCCCGCGAGATGCGTAACCCCGTAGATCGCGTGCGGGGCGGAAAAGAAATTCGCGGCACGCAGACGCAAGCCCTCAACCGTATAATTGCCAAGATGCTCGTCGAGCCGTGCCCGCCAGGCGGCGCTCACACTGTTACCCGGTTGCAGGACCGGTTTGAGCCGCGAGCCGAAACCACCGCGCACAAGACCAAGATGACGGCCATGCTCACGCGTCATCAGTTCGAGGATGGCGTTTGCCTCCCCGTGACGCCTGACCCCGAGCACGATGCCGTCATCGGTCCATTGCATGTTTATTAGCGCCTCACCCTTCGAGCCGCGCCCTGCGAGCGCTCCTCAGGATGAGGCATCTGAAAAGCCCTCATGGTGAGGAGCGCGGCCAAGCCGCGCGTCTCGAACCATGAGGGCGAGTCCATGACGCCGTCAATCCTTCGGAAACTCCAGTCCCATCGCACGGTAGCGCTCCGGATCTTCGCCCCAGCCTTCACGTACCTTCACGAACAGGAAGAGATGCACCTTGGCCTCGAGGATCCCCGCAATCTCCCTGCGCGCAGCTTCCCCGATCGCCTTGATGCTCTGCCCGCCCTTGCCGAGCACAATCTTGCGCTGGCTTTCGCGCTCCACATAAATGGTCTGCTCAATGCGGATGTCGCCGCCACGTAGTTCTTTCCAGACCTCGGTCTCAACCGTCGAGTGGTAAGGCAATTCCTGGTGTAGCCGCTCGAACAGTTTTTCGCGCGTGATTTCGGCGGCGAGCTGCCGGATCGGCGCATCCGACATCTGGTCGGGCGGATAGAGCCATGGCCCCGGTGGAACGCGTTGCGCCAGCCATGCCTTGAGATCGGCGACGCCGTCACCCTTCAATGCCGAGATCATGAACGTTGCCTCGAACCTGGCCGTCTCGTTGGACGTCTTTGCGAGTGTCAGCAGCGTTTCTTTTGCCACTACATCTATTTTGTTGAGGATCAGCAGTTTCGGCGCCTTGAGGTCCCCGAGCCGTCCCAGAATCCCTTCGGTTTCCTCGTCGAGACCTTTGCGCGAATCAACGAGTACGCCGACGAGATCAGCCTCATGCGCTCCGCTCCATGCCGTCGTCACCATGGCACGGTCGAGTCGCCGGCGCGGCGAGAAAATGCCCGGCGTATCAACGAATATAAGTTGCGCCTGCCCTTCGACGGCTATGCCGCGGATCAGCATTCGTGTCGTCTGGACCTTGTGCGAGATGATGCTGACCTTGGAGCCAACCAGCGCGTTGAGGAGCGTCGATTTGCCGGCATTGGGCGCGCCGATCAGAGCGACGAAGCCACAGCGTGTGTCACTGCCTTGCGTGTAGGCATCAGCCATCTAGCTTGTCCGCCGGCTCGCCGACGCGCGTAAGCATGGCGGCGGCGGCGGCCTGTTCGGCGGCGCGTTTGGAACTGCCGAGCCCTTCCGCCGGCGGCCGATCCGGCAACACGACGGCGACGCGAAATTCCGGATCGTGATGCGGTCCCGTGCGCGCCAGCTCCCGATAGGCCGGCGTTGGCAGGCCGCGCGCCTGCGCCCATTCCTGCAACATTGTTTTCGGATCGCGCAGCGGAAGGAGCGGCTTGAGCATGCGCTCTTTCCAGAAGCGTCCGATCAGCTCGTCCGCCGCCTCATACCCGCCGTCGATAAACGCCGCACCGACCAGAGCCTCGCAGACATCGGCAAGTATCGTCGTGCGCCGGCGTCCGCCGGCGTGCGATTCCGAATTTCCCAATTTGAGCGCAGGCCCCAGATCCATCGCCCGCGCCACCTCGGCGCAGGTCTCCTTGCGCACCAGGTCGGCCAGTCTGCGCGATAGCTCGCCTTCGTTCGCCTTGGGGAAAGCGCGGTAAAGCATGTCGGAGATGACAAGGCCGAGCACATGGTCGCCAAGAAATTCCAGGCGCTGATAGCTGGCCGCGCGATTGCCGCCGGACAGGGCGGAAATGTGCGTGAGCGCGCGTTCGAGCAAGTCCTTATCGGCAAATTGGTAGCCGATCCTGCTTTCGAGCGCCGTCCTGTCCTTGGCCTTGCGGCTCATTTGACGATCGTGAACAGCCTGTCCCAGCGCACCGACACCGGCCAGCGCCAGAATTGCCAGGCGCGCTCGCCCTCATAGACGGAGAAGAATATGATCTGTGCCTTCCCGACGATATTTTCGAACGGCACCATGCCGACCTGGCTGAATCTGCTGTCAGTCGAATTGTCGCGGTTGTCACCCATCATGAAATAGCTGTCGGGCGGCACCGTGTAGACCTGGGTGTTGTCGGCAAAACCATTATCCACCAGATCGAGCGAATAGTAGGTCACGCCATTTGGCAGCGTTTCCTTCCAGCGTTTGACCGGCGCATCGCGTGTGCCCTCTTCCGTTTCGATAAAGTCAGAGGCGCGTTCGCGCTTGACCGGTACGCCGTTGATGTTGACCACGCCGTCAATGACCTGGATTTTGTCGCCTGGCAGGCCGATCACGCGTTTGATGTAGTCGGTCGAGGGATCTTTCGGCAGCCGAAATACCACCACATCGCCCCGCTCAGGCAGCCACCCGCTTGGGAGGCGTCCCGAGAATATCGGGGGCGACAGCGGCAATGAGTATTTGCTGTAACCGTAGGTGTATTTCGAAACGAACAGGTAGTCGCCGACAAGCAGCGTCGCCTTCATCGAGCCGGAGGGAATATTGAAGGGCTGAAACAGGAAGGTCCGTATCACCAGCGCGATGATCAGCGCGTGAATGATGACACGTATTGTTTCGGCGACGCCGCCCTCTTTTTTTCGCTTCGTTCCAGATGTCACACTCATCGGCCTTTCATCCCGCCAAACGGCATGCGCGCCCCGGCGACCTTGTAGCGGCTGATACTGCCCCAGGCAACGAACAAGGCTGGTGTCCAAACATCTGGTCTGATTGGAGTTCCTGCTTTCAGTCCGAACCTCCTGGCGCTGATGCAGGGACAGCAGAAATAATTACGATCGCCTGCGCGGTCGGCCCTTCGTCGGTCAGCGACACATCGATCCTGGCTTCGCAGCCGGCAGGTGTAATCGCCTTGAGACGCGTGAGGGCGCCGCCGGTCAACTTCATCGTGGGCCGTCCACCCGCAAGATTGACCACACCCATGTCGCGCCAGAAGACGCCATGCCGGAGCCCGGTACCTAGCGCTTTTGAACAGGCTTCCTTTGCGGCGAAGCGCTTGGCATAGGTCTCAACGGTATTGGCGCGGCGCTCGGCTTTGGCGCGTTCGGTCGCCGTGAATATCCGGCCGAGGAACCGCTCGCCGTGTCGCTCTATCACATCGGCAATTCGTCGTACGTCGACTATGTCAGAGCCGATTCCGATGATCATGCGTGCCGCGCCTTCTTGCGGCCGCGATCCATTGCCGCCCGCATGAATCTTACAGTCTCAGCCAACCCCTCGAACACCGCTTCGCCGATAAGGAAATGGCCGATATTGAGTTCGACCACCTGCGGCAATGCGGCGATTGTTTCGGCCGCGCCATAGTCGAGACCATGGCCCGCATGGACTTCGAGGCCGACGCTTGCGGCGAGTAGCGCGCCGTCCCGGATAAGCTGCCATTCGGCATTGGCTTCGGCAGTTCGCCCCTCGGTGAGCGCGTCGCACCAGGAGCCCGTGTGTATTTCGATCACCGGCGCGCCCAGTTCGGCGGCCATTTCGATCTGCGCCCGCGCTGCCCCAATAAAAAGCGAAACCCGGATCCCGGCGTGTTTGAGCTCGTGCACCACGGGCGCAAGCTGGGTACGCTGCCGCACGGCATCGAGCCCGCCTTCGGTCGTGCGCTCGGTGCGCTTTTCAGGCACCAGACAAACCGCGTGAGGCCGGATTTTCAGCGCAATACCGACCATTTCCTCTGTCGCCGCCATCTCGAAATTGAGCGGTTTGTCGATTTCCGCTTTCAGCCGGGCGATGTCGTCGTCGCGAATGTGGCGCCGATCTTCGCGCAAATGCGCCGTAATGCCATCGCAGCCGGCTGCGATGGCAAGCTTGGCAGCACGCACCGGATCGGGATGACGCCCGCCGCGAGCATTTCGAATGGTGGCGACGTGGTCGACATTGACGCCGAGACGAAGACGATTCATGCGCTTAGCCGTTCACGCGTTCCGCCTTCGCCACCACGGGTTTGGCGCGCAATTGCGCGAGGATGGCGGTGAGATGCTTGAGGTCATAAACCTCAAGGTCGATCGTGACGTCGGTAAAGTCGGGGGCGCGGCGGGTCATGCGTATGTTGTCGATATTGCCGTCATGCTCGGCAATGACCTGCGCGATTTGCGCAAGCGAGCCCGGCTCGTTGACGGACTGCACCTCGATACGCGCAGGAAAACGCCGGGGAGCCTGCTCTTCCTCGTCCCAGCGCACGTCCAGCCACCGTTCGGGCTTGTCCTCAAATTCGCTCAGCGCCGGAGACTGGATCGGATAGATAGTGATGCCTTCACCGGGAGAGAGAATGCCAACGATGCGATCGCCGGGTACCGCACCCCCATTCGGCGCGAAACGCACCGGCAGATCGCCGTTGATCCCGCGGATCGGAATTGCTGGCCCAACCACACTGTCAGGAACCTTGAACTTCACCGAAGTAAGTTTTTTCAGGCCGAACCACCCGCTCTCCGATTTTGGTTTTGCGGCCATGGCAGCTGCGCGCTCTTCCTTGTAATCGGGATACATGGCGCGCGCGACGTCGGAGGCTTTGAGTTCGCTTCGCCCGACCGCCGCGAATACGTCTTCAATCGAAGAACGCGCAAGACGCGGCAAAGCGCCAGTAAGCTTCTCATCGGAATAGGCGATCTTGGCACGCTGAGACAGGCGTTCGACGATGCGGCGGCCGAGACCAGCATATTGCATGCGTACAGCGACACGTGTTGCGCGCCGGATCGCCGCGCGCGCCTTGCCGGTCACGACGATTGCTTCCCAGGCAGCAGGCGGCGCTGTTTGGCCTTTAGACGTAACGATCTCGACTTCATCGCCATTGACGAGCTCGGACGTAAGGGGCGCGATCTGGCCGTTGATCTTGCAGCCGACCGCGGTATTGCCCACGTCGGTATGCACCGCATAGGCGAAATCGATCGGCGTGGCGTGGCGCGGCAACGCGATCAGCTTGCCTTTGGGGGTGAAGCAGAACACCTGGTCGTGGAACAGTTCCAGTTTGGTGTGTTCGAGGAATTCTTCCGGGTTCGAACCCTCGGCCAGCAGCTCGATCGTGCGACGGAGCCAGGCATAGGCGGTCGATTCTCGCGACAGCAGTTCTGTCGGTGAGCCGACATTGTCCTTGTAGAGCGCGTGCGCGGCGATGCCATATTCCGCGATTTCGTGCATCGCGACGGTCCGGATCTGCAATTCGACACGCTGCTTGCTCGGACCGATCACGGTCGTGTGGATCGAGCGATAGTCGTTCCCTTTTGGTGTCGAGATGTAGTCCTTGAAACGCCCCGGCACCATTGGCCACGTGCTGTGGACGATGCCGAGTGCCTGATAGCAGTCAGCCAATGTCTTGACGACAACACGAAACCCGAAAATGTCGGACAACTGTTCGAAGCCGACTGATTTGCGTTCCATTTTACGCCAGATCGAATAAGCGCGTTTGCGCCGTCCTACGACCCTCGCCTCGATGCCGCGGTCGGCAAGCTTTTTGGTGAGCTGTTTCTCAATTTCCGCGATCAGGACTTTGCTGCGTTCGGTGAGCGAATTGAGCCGCGCGGTCACCACCTCGTAGGCTTCCGGATACAGTTCCCGGAATGCCAGATCGTCGAGTTCCTCGCGCATCTCGTGCATGCCCATGCGGCCAGCAAGCGGCGCGTAGATTTCCAGCGTCTCTTCCGCGGCGCGCCGGCGGGCTTCGGGCGGCATGTACTCAAGCGTGCGCATATTGTGCAGGCGGTCGGCGAGTTTGATCAGCAGCACCCGCACATCATCGGCGATCGCCAGCAGCAGCTTGCGGAGGTTCTCCGCCTGTTTCGCCTCTTTGGTAACCAGATCGAGCTTTTTGAGCTTGGTCAGCCCCTCGACCAATGTGCCTATGTCATGTCCGAAGAGGCCGTCGATCTCGGCACGCGTGGCCTCTGTGTCCTCTATGGTGTCATGCAACAACGCGGCTGCAATGGTGGCGTCGTCGACCTTGAGGTCGGTGAGGATCGCGGCCACTTCGATCGGATGAGAGAAGTAAGGGTCGCCAGATGCGCGGCGCTGCTCACCATGCGCTTTCATCGCATAGACGTAGGCACGATTGAGCAGCGCCTCGTTGGTGCTTGGATTATAGCGACGCACCCGCTCGATCAGGTCGTACTGCCGCATCATTGGCGGCTTTCGCGGCTGGGAAGGCTTTTCAGCGGCTGGTTTTGTGGCAGCAACGCCGCCGACAGCCGGCGGACGCGGGCCCCGGATTGGGGCCTGCTTTTGCATGCGCGGAAGGTCAGAGCGCGTGCGCGCCATATCTGCTGCCTCGCAGCTACACCGAATGATACCGCCTCAAGATATCACGTGGTTTCGTCGTTGCCGCAAGGCTTTGACCGACTGGTTGATAAATAGCAGATGGCCCGGCTCTGGGCCGGGCCGTTATATGGAATTAACGCCAAAGCGAGAGGATTATTCGGCATCCTCTTCCGGCGGCTCCTCTGGGGGAGCCAGGCCTTCAAGACCCTTGAGGAGCTCCTCCTCAGTCATCCGGTCTGCCGTTACCTCAGTGTCGTCCGAGTCCACACTGGCGCCGGCACCAGCACCGATCAGCGGCACCTCGGGCTCGGGCTCATCAACTTCGACGTATTTCTGCAGGCTATGAATGAGATCTTCCTTGAGATCGCCAGGCGATACGGTGGTTTCCGCGATTTCTCGCAGCGCCACGACCGGGTTCTTATCGTTATCGCGTTCGACGGTAATCTGCGAACCGGATGAAATCATGCGCGCTCGGTGACTTGCCAAGAGGACGAGATCGAAGCGGTTCTCAACTTTGTCGATACAATCTTCTACGGTGACACGGGCCATTGGCTCGTCACTCCATTTGGAGGAACTTGTCCTGAATTGGCCTGCTAGGTATCCTCTGCCGAATGGAATTTCAAGCATTTTTGTCTTGGTTTAGCCGCAACCCTCTGTTACTCGACCATTGCGAGAGCGTCGGCAGGCCGATGGCCCTGGATTTTGTCGGCACGGCGTGATTGCGCAGGCGGCAGCCCAATTGATTGGAGATGCTGCAATGCTCTGTTAACGGCGATCCGAAACCGCGCTCGCGGCGCATCCCGCGTTGCGTGCCCGGAAGGATCTGGAAGTGGCAAATAACGAATTGTGAGAGAAACCCATGACCGTACCCGGTGAAAAAATCGCTTTGTTTATTGACGGCGCCAACCTTTACGCCACCGCAAAGTCTCTCGGCTTCGACATCGATTACAAGCGCTTGCTTCGTGAATTTCAGTCGCGCGGCTATCTGTTGCGTGCGTTCTATTACACTGCGGTAATCGAGGATCAGGAATATTCATCGATCCGCCCATTGATCGACTGGCTTGATTACAACGGCTATTCGGTCGTCACCAAGGCGACGAAGGAATTCGTCGACCAGACGGGACGACGCAAAGTCAAAGGCAACATGGATATCGAGCTTGCGGTCGACGCCATGGAAATAGCGGGCACGATCGATCACATGGTGCTGTTTTCCGGGGACGGCGACTTCCGTTCATTGGTCGAAGCCGTACAGCGCAAGGGCGTGCGTGTGACCGTCGTGTCGACCGTCTCTACGCAGCCGCCAATGGTGGCCGACGAACTGCGCCGGCAGGCCGACGTCTTCGTCGATATCATTGAACTGCAAACCAAGATTGGACGCGATCCGTCCGAACGCCCCGCACGCGAGGGGCGCCCCCCGCGTGAAGATCGTTCGGCGTCGCATACTCCTCAATTTCTGCAAAGACCGCCGACCACACCGCAACGCGCGGGTGTGCCTGTCGGCGCTGACGACGACGACGAATCCTTCGAATAGTCGGCACAATGGTTGGGGTAGACGGCAAGCCGGGGCGCGACTGCCCGCGTTGCCCACGACTTGCCGTATTCCGCAAAACTTGGCGTGGCAAGGAACCGGAATGGTTCAATGCACCGGTTCCCTCTTTCGGGCCGATCGATGCACGTCTGTTGATCGTCGGCCTCGCGCCCGGCCTGCAAGGCGCCAATCGGACCGGCCGTCCATTCACCGGCGACTATGCCGGCGTGCTCCTTTACGACACCCTCGGCAGGTTCGGCTTTGCACGCGGCAAATACGGCGCGCATCCTGACGATGGACTCGAGCTGGTTGACTGCCGGATCACCAATGCGGTGCGCTGCGTCCCGCCCGAGAACAAGCCGACACCGGAAGAAATAAGAACCTGCCGCGAATTTCTGACGCCCACCATCGCCGAGATGGCAAAACTGCGCGCCGTTGTCGTGCTCGGTCGTATTGCACATGAAAGCACGGTGCGCGCGCTGGGCGGCAAACTGTCCGACGCCACATTCAGTCACGGCGGGCGGCACGAGCTCGGCGCTGTGACACTGTTCAGCAGCTATCACTGCTCGCGTTACAACACGAACACGGGCGTGCTCACGCCGGAAATGTTTCAGGATGTATTTGCAAACGTTCGCCGCTATCTCGAGGCCTGAAGCCAGGCGATGACTTCCGCCGCGTTCTTGTCGGGCGGGAAAACCGGATAGAAAGCCTTGGTGATTCTGCCATCGTCGATCACAAGCGCCATTCGCTTGAGCAGGGTCATGCCGGCGACGGAAAATGTTGGCAGCTTGAGCGCCTTGGTCAAGGTCAGTTTCGCGTCCGACAAAATTGCGAACGGCAGATGCAACCGCGTCGCCGCCTCGCGCTGATAAGCGGTGTCCTGGGTGGAGAGTCCATAAAGTTGCGCCACGCCCAACCGTCCGAGCTCGCCGAAATGATCGCGAAATGAGCAGGACTGCGGCGTGCAGCCGCGCGCACCTGGTATCTGATCCCAGCCATCGGGCGGATCAACGCCTGGTACGCCCGTTCGCGGATAGATATAAACAACAGTGCGGCCCTTGAGCCTCGACAGATTGACCGCTTCGCCCTCGGTCGCCGGTAACGTCACGTCGGGCAGTTTCATGCCCGCCAGATGCTGCGCTGCTCCGTCGTCCTGCGGCACCGGGATATCCGGCGGGAGGAATTGCGGGTTATGCGCACCCGGTGCTTCGGTCATTTCGCTTCTCCATAGCTCATAAATTCCATGAGCGAGCCATCGGGATCCCGAAAATAGACCGACGTGCCTGGCCCCTTTGCTCCAAAACGCTGCATTGGTCCGCGCTCGACCGCTATGCCGTGCTTTTTCAAATGCGTGATCGCACTTTCGATTGGCCCCTGCCATTCGAAGCAAAGATCGCTGTTGCCGGGCTGCACAGGCAACCGCGCAACCTCAGCCGGTTTGACGCCTGGCCCATGCACGTTGAGCTGCTTGTCGCCGAACCGATATGCCCAGCCAACCGGCCGTTGCACCAGTTCGGCGCCCAGCACCTCACTGTAGAACTTGTTCGAACAGGCCCAGTCAGAGACGTGGATCACGCAATGATCGAGTTTGGTCGGAACAGCCACGGGTCACCTTTCATGGCGCATGATTTTCGCCGAAAACCGGTGCCCATTTTTCGGAATCATGCGCTAACCTTTCATCCGCATCAGTCGCCCACGTTCGCGCTCCCAGGAGCG
>Ga0335085_10002679_pt1 | contig 32614 bp, 23 predicted proteins | sample Lox_Sample_45_FD_206712 | JGI IMG/M metagenome (GOLD analysis project Ga0335085, IMG submission 206712) | Soil microbial communities from Loxahatchee National Wildlife Refuge, Florida, United States - Lox_Sample_4.5 | ecosystem: Environmental > Terrestrial > Soil > Wetlands | place: USA... | reverse complement strand
GATCCGGTCGAACGCGTGGGTCCAGTTGGTCAGGTCGATGAACCGCGCGTACGGAATGGAGCCCGCCGCGTATTCGTGGCCGCGGTAGGTCTGGGCGAGATAGACCCGATGGGTGTGGGCGGGGTCGCGGAGGAGGGGCGGAGGCCGGAAGAGCAGCCGGTCCACCACGGAGAACATCGCCGTGTTGGCGCCGATGCCGAGGGCGAGCGTGAGGGTGACCGCGACGGTGAAGGCGGGCCGGTTGCGGAGGCCGCGGAGGGCGTAGCGGAGGTCCTGCGCGAGGGCATCCCAGCGTCCGCTCATCCCTAGTAAGACGCGGGGAGGCGCGGGATGGTTGCGACTGCCAACATCATGGGGCAAAGCATCTTAGCCAAGCCCGCTCCCGGCGCGAAGAATCTTTCGCGGCTGCGGCGCTCCGGGCTGCACGCATGTTATTCGACTCCACCAGTCCCCAACGGAGCCCATATGCAGAAGATCACGCCGTTCCTCTGGTTCAACGACAACGCCGACGAGGCGATGCGCTTCTACTGCTCGGTGTTCAAGAACTCGAAACCCGGCAAGGCGGGGGGAATGCTCGTCACCTTCGAGCTCGAGGGGCAGGAGTTCTTCGCCCTGAACGGCGGGCCGCAGTTTCCGTTCACCGAGGCGGTGTCACTGTTCGTCAAGTGCGAGAATCAGGCGGAGGTGGACTACTACTGGGAGAAGCTGCTGGCGGGAGGAGGGAAGCCCTCTCAATGCGGCTGGCTCAAGGACCGCTTCGGTCTCTCCTGGCAGATCGTGCCCAACCGCCTGGGGGAGCTGCTGGGGGACAAGGATCCCCAGCGCGCGTCCCGCGCGATGCAGGCGATGCTGAAGATGAGCAAGATCGTCGTCGCGGACTTGGAGCGCGCGGCGGCGGGCGGTTAGGGGGTCAGCGGCCGAACACCGACACGGCCGGCAGGGCGTTTCCGGTGGAGTCGAACAGCGCGAGCGACCCGCCGTCGAACACGAAGAGCCCGTTCGTGGGGATCGCCTCCGGATACCACCAGAGGACCCCGGCGCCCCGGCTCCCCGGCACGGCGGCGACGGCCTGGCCCAGGTCCGACAGGAACTGCGCCTGACCGAGACGCGTCACCGGCCAGGTCATCGCGCCGGGATCGGTGACCGATCCCTCCCACCCACCTGCCCGCCACGGGTATGACGTCTCCACCACCAAGACCGGCTTCCCATAGCGCATCGCGGTGGCGTTCAGGTTCTGTTCCAGGGCCTGGAGCGTTCCGTGCCAGAACGGATAGTAGCTGAGGCCGATCACGTCGTAAGGAACGCCGTACGCGTTGATGTGGTCGAAGAACCACTGGGTGGCCGCCTGGTTGCCGCCCAGGGAATAGTGCAGCAGGATGCGGACCGAATCGCCGGGGGAGAGGGAGTCGCGCACGCCCTGGATGCCAGCCTTCAAGAGGCCGGTGAACTGGGTCCACTGAGTGACGGTGTCGCCCGTCCCGGTGATCTGTCCCAGAGGCCAGAGGATCCCGGCATCGATCTCGTTGCCGACCTGCACCACGTCCGGCAAAGCGCCCTCGTGTTTGAGCTGCGCCACCACGCCGGCCGTGTAGCGCTCCACCTGGGCCGCGAGGGAGTCGTACCCCAGCGCCGCCCAGGCGGCGGGCGTGGTCTGGTGGCCGGGATCGGCCCAGGTATCCGAGAGATGAAAATCGAGCAGGAGCTTGGCGCCCGCCGCCTTGACCCGGGCCGCGAGCGCGAGGGTGTAGGGGAGGTCGTTGACCTGCACGTCCGAGTCGTTCGGGTTCACGAAAATCCGGAGCCGGAAGGCGTTGGCGCCGTGATCCGTCAGGATCGCGATGGCGTCCCGGACGTGCCCGGAATCCCGGAATACGCTGCCCCCCGATTCGATCCGCTGCAGGGCCGAGATGTCCGCGCCCACGTAAGGAAGGGCGGGAATCGCCACCGGCGGCGTGGGGGGCGGCTCGGTCTGGTCCGTGGTGGCGTCGTGGCAGGCGACCACGCCACCCAGCCAGACGAGTCCCGCCACGCGGAAGGGGCTCACCGCGCCGCCGGAATGGAGGGCGGCCGGTCACCGGACCGCACGGGAATGCGCATCTGCCCGGCCGCCAGGCCGGAGGCCGCCGCCGTGACGACCATCGTTCCCGCACCCGCCGGCCGGAGAATCGCGAGGCCGCGTCCGTCGTAGGCGGCCCGGCGGTCGGTGTGGTAGGGGTCGTGGTTCTTCAGGTCGGCGTTATCGAGCGCCACGAGCGTCCCGCCGGTCACCGTCACCTGGACCACGGGGTCGACGTCCGGCACCGCGTTTCCCGCCGAGTCGACCACCTGGTACCAGACGAGCGCGACATCGCCCGGGGCGGTGGTCACGGTGTCCCGTGCGGCGGTCAGGCGAAGCGCGGCGGCCGGGCCGGTGGTGCGGACCTCGGCGTGGCAGCGAACGGCGCCACCGCGGTCCTTCCCGACCGCCGTCAGCACGCCGGGCTGATAGGCGACGTCCCATTCGAAGTGCAGGTCGCTCGTGGTGGCCTGGACCACGGGGAGGGCGTAGCTGTTCCAACCGCCCGACGTGCCCTGGGCCGGGAATTCCTTCCGCTTCTCGCCGAGCGACTTGCCGTTGAGGAACAGCTCGACGCTGTTGCAGTTCGTGTACGCCAGCACCGGAATGATCTGTCCCTCGCGCCCCGGCCAGTTCCAGTGCGGGAAGAGATGGAGCACGGGCTGGTCGGTCCAGAGGCTCTGATACAGGTAATAGGAGTCCTTGGGCCGTCCGGTGATGTCGAGGATGCCCGACGGGAAACCCTTGAAGGGCCAGAAGGCCTCGCCCAGGTAGTCCACGCCGGTCCACATGAAGTCGCCGGAGAAGTAGTCGTGCAGCGTCACCCACTTCCAGAGCCGCTCCGCCTGGATCATTCCGGACGTGTAATTGGGGTGGGGCACCGTGGAGTCCGACCCGAGCGAATAGCGCTCATCGAAGCTCTCGAAGATGTTGCCGCTCTCCGTGCCCACCATCTTCCACTCGGGATGATCGTGCCGGTCCTCTTCGGCGAAGAGCTCCCGGCGCTCGTGCCACCGGTCGACGTAATTGTAGCCCACGACGTCCTCGGCCTCGAGGAAGGCGAGCAGGGCGGGATGCCCGTCCGCGTCGATCTGGTCGTTGCCGGTGGTCACGGGCCGGGTGGGATCTTCCCGATGGAAGATCCGGACCAGCCCCTTTAGGACCTCGACGCCCGCGGGGGTGGTCTGCTCGCCGATCTCGTTGCCGGCGCTCCAGAGCACGATCGACGGGTGATTCCGGTCCCGGTGGACGAAGTCCGTCACGTCCCGCTCGCCCCATTCGGCGAAGTACTTGTGATACCCCTCGGGAACCTTGCCGTAAGTCCACTCATCGAAGGCCTCCGCCATCACCAGGAAGCCGAGGCGGTCGCAGAGGTCGAGGAACTCGGGGGCGGGCGGGTTGTGGGAGGTGCGGATGGCGTTCACCCCCGCCGCCTTCAGCATCCGCAGCCGGTACTCCCAGATGGCCTCCGGCACGGCCACCCCGACGGCGCCGCCGTCCTGGTGGAGGTTCACGCCCCGGAGCTTGACGGTCTTCCCGTTCAGGACGAAGCCGCGATCCTTGTCGAAGAACGCGCTCCGGATCCCGAAGGGCGTGGTGACGACGTCGGTGGCACGGCCCCGGACGGATACCTCCGAGCGCAGGGTATACAGCGTCGGCGAGTCGACGGACCACAGCGCGGGGGCGGTGATGGCGAGTGACTCCGCGGATTCCCGGGTTTCCCCGCCGGGGAGAGTGACCGTGTCCTGACGGGACGCCACCTCGCGGCCGGCCGCGTCGACGATCGTGGTGCGCAGGACCGCCGCCGCCGCGCCCGCGGCCGCATTCTCGATCGTGGTCCGGACGGCCACACGGGCCCGGGCCGAGTCCACCGCCGGCGTGGTGACGTACACGCCCCAGCGCCCGACGTGGACCGGGCTCGCGATGGTGAGCCACACGTGGCGGTAGATCCCGCTCCCCGTGTACCAGCGCGAGCTCGGCTGGCGGGAGTTGTCCACGCGGACCGCGACGACGTTCACGCCCGGCACGAGGTGTGAGGTGATCTCGTAGGCGAACGAGCTGTAGCCGTAGGGCCGCCGGCCCAGGTGGAAGCCGTTGATCCAGACATCGGAGTTCATGTAGACGCCGTCGAACTCGAGCCAGGCGAGCCGGCCCTTCGCTCCCTCCGGCATCCGGAACCCCTTGCGGTACCAGCCGATTCCCGTGGGGAAGTACCCGCCCCGGCCGCCCGCGGGCGCCTGCTGATCGGGCGTGCCTTCGATGCTCCAGTCGTGCGGTAAGTCGAGCCGGCGCCAGGAATGATCGTCGAATCCCGGGGCCTCCGCCCCCGCCGGATCGCCGAGGACGAACCGCCAGCCCGGGTCCATCGAGAGTCGCTGGCGCTGGGCGACTGCGGAAGCCGGCGAGGCCAACAGAACGGCGAGGGCGGCGGCGAGGGTGCGGTTCATGGGCGTCTCAGTGGGTAGGCCGGCCGAGGAGGGAGTCGAGGAGCGCGAACGGGCCGGCAAACGCCGGCCTCGCCACGCGCGGGCGAACGTCGAGGGTCATCACCGGCATCGAATCCGTGTTGTTCGCGGGCCAGACCGGGAGCCCGCGCGCCGCGGGCCGGCCGGTCTTGATGAAGGCGGCGAAGTACGCCTGCATCGCCGCCGAGACCGCGGAATCGTCCGCCGTCCAGCGGTAGACGTGGTTGGTCCCGAGATTGCCGAGGGCGTACTCGATCTCCGCCGAGTGCACGGCGCCGCCGTCGCCCCGGGAGCGCGTGTAGTGGTACACGTACACCGGCCGCTCCCCGGTGCGCCCGGCCAGCCGGGCCCACGTCCAGGTGCTCAAGGCGGTGAACCGCGCGCTCGCGAGCAGGGTCCCGGATTCCATCACCTGATTCGAGTCGCCGCCCGGGAAGGCCCGGAGCACCGCGTCGGCATCCGCCCCGTACAGCCGCCGCACCGCGGCGGCGTATCGGCCGGGAGTCGGCGCGCTGTCGCCCAGGATCCCCTGCCAGCCTGACTCCTTCGCGTTCCAGCCCACGAGCAGGGGCACGTGCGCCTGGCGGCCCCCGGCCAGCGTCGACTCCGGCAGCTCGGTGAGGGCCCAGCCGTCCCGGTCGATGGGGAACCGGTGCCCGGCGCTCCGTTCGAGCAGGGTGGCGGCGGGGAGCGCGCGGAGGGCGGCGAGAGAGGAGTCGCCCATCTCCCGCGCGAACGCGACCCCGTCCTGCTCGGCGCTGTCGAGGGACACGGGGGGGATGGTGGGATTGATGAGGCCGCCGCTCTCGCCGATCGCCCCGGCGATGAGCCGGCGCGAAAGGGGCGAGACCATCAGGGCGTTCACGGAAATGGACCCGGCGGATTCTCCCGCGATCGTGATCCGCGCGGGGTCGCCGCCGAAGGCCGCGACATTGTCGCGCACCCACCGGAGGGCGGCGACCTGATCCAGGAGCCCGTAGTTCCCGGAGGACCGGTGCGGGGACTCGGCGGTCAGGGCCGGGTGCGCCAGGAACCCGAACACGCCCAGGCGATAGTTGGCCGTCACGACGACGATGCCCCGGCGTGCCATCGCCTCCCCGTCGTACCGGAACTCCGAGGCATCCCCCGCGACGTAGCCGCCGCCGAAGAAGTAGAGGAGGACCGGGAGCCGCGCCGCACGGTGCGGCGGGGCCCAGACGTTCAGCGTGAGGCAGTCCTCGCTGTCGCCCGGGGAGCGGAACTCCATGTCCGAGAAGATCCGGGCCTGCACGCAGCGGGGGCCGAAGCGGGAGGCGTCCTTCACGCCGGTCCAGGGAACAACCGGCTGCGGGGCCCGCCACCGGAGGGACCCGACCGGCGAGGCCGCGAACGGGAGGCCGCGGAACTCCCGGATGCCCGAGGGGACGACCACGCCGGCCACCCGGCCGCCGGTGACCCGGACGACGGGGGTCTGGGCCGACGCGGGGCGCGCCGCCGCGGCGAGGGCCAGCGCCAGTCCGAGACGCCCGGGTGTCACGCTCAGGTCTCCTTCACGCGAAGCATCAACAGGGCGGCGACGAAAAGGGAGGCTCCGCCGACGACGATCGCGTACAGGGTGTCCCCGCCGAAGTAATGCCTGACGAGGGCTCCGAGGATGGCGGCCGCGACGATCTGCGGAATGACGATGAAGAAATTGAACACGCCCATGTAATAGCCGAGCTTGGCGGGGGGCAGCGCGCCGGTGAGGATGGCGTAGGGCATGGACAGAATGCTGGCCCAGGCGATGCCCACCCCGACCATCGAGAGCAACAGGTACTTGGGATCGCCGATCATCGTGATGGAGAGCAGCCCGAGGGCCCCGCAGCCGAGACAGACGATGTGGGCCATCTTGGGCGAGGACCAGCGGGCGAGGGGCGGAATGCCGAACGCGACCAGGGCCGCGACGCCGTTGTAGACCGCGAAGCAGACGCCCACCCAGTTGGCGCCCTCGTTGTAGAGCGCGGACGTCGGGTCGGTCGTGTGATAGATGTGACTGGTCACCGCGGTGGTCGTGTAGATCCACATCGCGAAGAGCGCGAACCAGGAGAAGAACTGGGCCCAGGCCAGCTGCTTCATGGTCCCGGGCATGTTCCACAGATCGCGGAGGATGGTGGTGAGCGCGCTCGAATGATCTTCCGCGGGCTTGCCGCCCGCGAAGGCGGCCATCTCGTCCGGCGAGTACTCCTTCGACGACACGACGGTCCACACCACGGCGGTGAGGAACGCCGCGGCGCCCAGGTAGAAGGACAGGCGGACGGACTCGGGGATCTGCCCCGCCGGCGCCTCGTTGCTGACGTGGAACCAGTTGGTGAGCATCCACGGGAGGAGGGACGCGACCACCGCCCCGGTGCCGATGAAGAAGCTCTGGAGCGCGAACCCCGTCACGCGCTGCGAGGCGGCCAGGTTGTCGCCGACGAACGCCCGGAACGGCTCCATCGAGATGTTGATCGAGGCGTCCATGATCCACAGCATTCCGGCCGCGACCCACAGGGCCGGCGAGTTGGGCATCACGAGCAGCGCGAGCGAAGCGAGGATGGCGCCGGTGAGGAAGTAGGGCCGGCGCCGCCCCAGCCGGTTCCAGGTCCGGTCGGAGAAGTAGCCGACGAGGGGCTGTACCAGGAGCCCGGTGGTCGGCGCCGCGATCCAGAGGATCGGAATGTCGTCGACCTTGGCGCCGAGGGTCTGGAAGATCCGGCTCACGTTCGCGTTCTGGAGCGCGAAGCCGAACTGAATCCCCAGGAACCCGAAGCTCATGTTCCAGACCTGCCAGAACGAGAGTCTGGGTTTCTCCATGTCCCCCTCGAGGTTACCCTGCGCGGGCCTGCGCGAGACGCCGGATCACGCCTTCAATCTCGGCGTCCGTGAACACTTCGTCGAGCAGCTTCCGCATCGGGCGTTGCCAGTTGGGGTGCGCCGCGGAGGTGGTTCCCGGCAGGTTCACGCCCCGGTCCTCGAGCCACAGGTCTTCGAGCCAGGGCACCACGAGCGGGCTCTCCGAGCGGCCCAGCCATTCGAGCACCCGGCCCAGCAGCTCCCGGGGACGGTCGGGAGAGCCCCCGAAGCGCCGGGCGATTCCCGCCGCGTTCCGCGCGCGCTCGTCCCGGACCTCCGCTTCCGCCTCAGGCTTGAGGAGCCCGGTGCGGAGCCGGTCCCCGATGTCGTTGCCCTCGAGCCACCCGGCGAAGGTCGGCGTGTCGTGGGTCCCCACCAGGGCCACGTCGCGCGCCGTGGGGGGCGCGGGATCGACGTCGGGCTTGAACCAGTCCTGAAATTCCGCGAGGTACATCCCCCAGATCTTGCGCCGCGGCAGCGCCTCGTCGATCTCGGGGGGCACGTTGCCGAGGTTCTCGCCGACGATCTCGCACTGGTGGCGGTGGGACTCGAGCGTGAGCACGGCGAAAAGCTCCTCCGCCGGGTACGACACGTAGGTGCCCTGGTCCAGCGCCATCCCGTTCGGGATCCAGTAGAGCCGGGTCCACGCCATGATGTGATCGATCCGGAGCACGCCGGCGAGCTTGGCCTGATGGCCGATCGAGGCCGCGATGTAGCGGTGCCCCTCCCGGCGCGACGCCGCCGGCAGCACGGGGGAGAACCCCCAGTCCTGCCCGCTCGGGAATCCCCGGTCCGGCGGGGCCCCCACCGCCATCCCGTCGCCGAAGAGTTCCTGGCGGGACCAGGGGTCGTACCCGTCGGGATGGACACCGACGGCGAGATCGAGACCCAGACGCATGCCGGCGTGGTCCAGCCTCCCGCGCAGATCGTGAATCTGCCGGCGCGCCAGGCCCTGCGCGACGAGATGAAAGCGCTCCTCCTCGGCGTCGACCTGGTCCGGCGCCAGGGCCCCCGAGCGGGCCGGCGCCGGCCAGTCACGCCAGTTCCGGCCCAGCCGCGCCTGGGCGCCCCGGAACCGGGCGTAGCGCGCGAGCTCCGGATCCGACTCGGCCGGAGCGGGGATCGCGGCGAGGGCGGCGCGGACTTCGGCGCCGGCGCGAACCACGTCCAGACGATCGGGGGCCGGAGCAGGCCGGTGGGCGTCGCCGAGGTCGAGAATGAGCTCGGACCAGAAGAGGCGGCTGATCGGAGAATAGGGGCTTGGTTCGGGGGGCGGGGAGTTGAACGTGGGGAGGAGGGGCAGGACGGTGACGAGGTCACCGCCCCGGTTTCGCACCCAGTGACACAGCGACTCGAGGTCGGCCAGGTCGCCCACGGAGCGCGACCGGGACGAGCGCAGCGCCGCGAGGTGGGTCCCGATCCCGAAGCTCCGGCGGTTCTCCCCGCGGCGCCAGGCGGTGCTCGGCGCCGCGATCACGGTCGCCGTCCCGCGGCCGTTCGCGGTTTCGACATCGAGGTGGTGATACCCGGGCGGGAGGGGAGCGTCGAGTGGGGTCGGGGCGCCGCCTTCGAGGCGAAGCTCCACCCGGGCCTCGGGCGGAAACGTGAGCGCCGGCAGGGCGCCGTCCCACGCGACGATCACGGGCGGGATGACCTGTTCCCGCAGCCCGGCCCGGACCGCGGCCAGGGCCTCCCCCGCGTTCGCCGGACTGGTCACCGGAGCGCCCAGAGCGCCGCAGACGCGGACCAGGGTGTCGGGGGCGACCGTGACCGGGCGGGCGAGGCCGTCCACGTAGGAGGTGCGCACCCCCAGCTCGGCGGCGAGCGCGTGGAGGCTGGTCAGGTCCTCCATGGCGTCAGGGGAGCGCGTGGATGCGGATCGCCTGTCCGCCCCCCGGGGCCAGCACGATCGTCAGCCGGGTCCGGGAGCTCACCGCGCGATGGGTGATCGCGACCGGCAGGGGGTTGGTCCGCCAGTCGGCGCCGGGGCCGTCGGCGTAGATGTCGGCCACGTAGCGCTTCCCGGGCGTGAGAAACGACAGCGGCACGTCGAGGGTGCGGCCGTGCTCGTCCGTGATTGCGCCGAGGAACCAGTCCTGCCCCCCGCGCACGCGCCGGGCCACGGCGACGTAGTCGCCGATCTTCCCCGCGAGCACCCGGGTGGTGTCCCAGTCCACGGCCACGTCCTTGATGAACTGGAACGCCGGCTGGCCGGCGTAGTTCTCGGGCAGGTCGGCGGCCATCACCAGCGGCGAGTAGATCACGACGTAGAGGGCGAGCTGTTTCGCGAGCGTGGTCCGGACCCGCGGCTCCTCGAGCGTGTGCGCGTGGCCGGAGGAGCGCTCCAGGATGTCGAAGATGCCCGGGGTCTGGTCGAAGGGGCCGTCCAGCATCCGCGTGAAGAAGAGGATGGTTTCGTGCTCCGGCGGATTGCCTCCGTCTCCACTCCAGGCGTTGTACTCCTGCCCGCGGGCGCCCTCCCGCGACATGAAGTTGGGCCAGGTGCGCCGCTCGCCGGTATCGTGCATCGGCTCGTGGGCGTCCACCATGAGGTGGTGTTTGGCCGCCTCCTCCACCACGTGGCGGTAGTGCCGGACCATCGTCTGCGAGTAGTGCGAGTCTCCGTTCCCGATGGTGTCCGTGACGTAGCCGGTCTTGATGGCGTGGATGCCCAGCGATTCGTAGAGCGTGTAGGCCGAGTCCATCTGGCGCTCGTAGTTGTCGATGCCGCCCGAGGTCTCGTTGTGCACGATGAGCTGGACCCCCTTCGACTCGGCGTATCGGGCGACTTCGGCGAGGTCGTAGTCCGGATTGGCCTTGGTGAAGGAAAACGCGTTCCGGTTCTTGATCCAGTCGCCGTCCCAGCCGACGTTCCAGCCCTCCACCAGCACGCCCCCGAACCCGTTGGCGGCCGCGAAGTCGATGTACTGCTTGGCCCGGGCCGTGGTGGCGCCGTGCTTCGGGCCCGTCGCCCACGTGTACAGGCCGATGTGCATGCCCCACCAGATGCCGACGTACTTCATCGGCTTGATCCAGTCGCTCGGGGGCAGGGAGTCGGGGGGATTGAGGTTCAGTCCCAGGACCGAGGGGGCGATCCGGGTCAGCGAATCGGCCACCTGGACGGTGCGCCACGGCGTGACGAAGGGCGTGTGCCCCCGGACTTTCACCCCATCGTGCATCGGCGCGAGCGCGGCCCGCAGGGTCCGCCCCTCGGAATGGGGCCCGGCCAGGAACATCCGGGCGTAGTTCTCGAGATCGGCCTCGTGGATCACCATGATGGTGTGCCCGTCCGTCAGCTCCATCGTGAGCGGGGTCTGCACGCTGTCCAGGAGCGACACCGGGCTCGAGGAAAAGAGCATCTCGGAGCGGTCCATCCGGGGCCGGTTGGAAGGGATCCACCAGGCCTTGGCGTTGTCCGCCATCGCGAATTCGGTCAGCTCGTCCGTGATCGCGAAGTCGCCCAGGGCGGGCTGGGCGGGGAACTCGTACCGGAAGCCGATCCCGTCGTCGAAGGCCCGCACCCGCACCGTGAAGCGCCGGCCGGGGGGAACGGTCTCCTCCACGGTGAGTGCCAGCTCGTCGTAGTGCTCGCGGACGCGCGCGACCTCGCCCCAGGGCTGGGTCCAGGTCTCGTCGTGCGTGTCGCGGGAGGAGTCGACGACGCGGAGGGAGTCACGCAGGGGTCGCGCGCCGGCGAACTGCATCCCGAGCACCGAAGGCTGGATGAGGGGCTGGCCGTCGCGGCTCAAGGCGTAGGTCAGCCGGCCCGTGCTGTCGAGCTGGAGGGTGACCTGGTTCCGGCCGTCGGGGGAGGAGACGCGGGACTGGGCCGAAAGGGCCGGGGTGGCGGCGAAGAGGATCCAGACGAGTGGAGTGAATGGCTTGTGCATGGGGCAAGAAACTAGGGCGGGGGCGGGAAACCCGCCATCGCGCTCCGTGTTCAACGCCGGGGATTCCTGGTAGATTTCTCCGGATGCGATCTGCCCTCCAGCTGCTCCTGATGCTGCCCGTTGCAACGGTCACCGCCCAAACCGCCCCGGATACGTCGTGGGTGACGCGCAGCGCCATCTACGAGGTGTACGTCCGCGACTTCTCTCCCGCGGGGAACTTCCAGGGCGTGATCCGCGGGCTGGACCGGATCCAGGCCGTCGGGGCCGACGTGATCTGGCTGATGCCCATCTATCCGGTGGGCGAGAAGAACCACAAAGGGCTCCTGGGGTCCCCGTACGCGGTGCGGGACTACCGCGGGATCAACCCCGCCTTCGGCACCGCGGCGGACTTCCGGGAGCTGGTCGGGGCCGCGCACGCGCGCGGGATGAAGGTCATTCTCGACTGGGTACCGAACCACACCGCGTGGGACAATCCCTGGATCACGGAGCACCCGTCCTACTACGTGCACAACGCCCAGGGCGAGATTTCGGTCCCGCTCGATCCGCAGGGGCATCTGACCGACTGGACCGACGTGGCCCAGCTCGACTACAAGAACCCCGAAACGCGGAGCGCGATGATCGCGGCGATGCGCTACTGGATCGACACCTACGGGATCGACGGATTCCGGATGGACGCCGCGGGCTTCGTGCCCGATCAGTTCTGGCAGGAATGCGTGCCGGCCCTCCGCGCGGCGGCGAAGCGCCCCATCATGCTCCTCGCCGAATGGGGAGACTTGAAGATGCACCGCTTCGGATTCGACCTGACTTACGCCTGGGACTCCTACGGCGGGCTCAAGAGCGTGTGGCGGGGCAAGCCGGCCTCGGCCTGGGTGTCGGCGCAGGTGGCCGATCAGGCGGCGATGCCGAAGGGCGGAGCCCGGATGCGGTTCACCACGAACCACGACGAAACCGCCTGGGACAAGCCCCCGGTGATTCTGTTCGGAGGGTCGGCGGGCGCGCGCGCGGCGTACGTCGCCGAGGCCCTGCTGCCGGGGCGGCCCCTCATCTACAACGGACAGGAAGTGGAGTCGCCGCAGACCCTGGGGATCTTCGTGCAGGACTCGATCATCTGGAATCAGCCCGACACGACGGCCCTGCCGTTCTACCGGCTGATTCTCCACCTCGATCGCACCGACCCGGCGTTCCTCAAGGGTCCCCTGGCGGCTGCCGCCACCAGCGACTCCGACGACGTCATCGCCTACACGCGGGGACCGGCGCTCGTCGTGGTGAACGCCCGGAACCACCCGGTCCGTGCGGTGGTGCCGGGATACCGGGTGTCGGGCGCCAAGGACCTGCTGACCGGCGCCACCGAGACGGGAGACACCCTCGGCCTGCCGGCGTACGGAGCCGTGGTGTTGGAGCGCTGACCGGCCGGCCCGGTCCCCTACTTCCGAATCAGCTCCAGCACGAGTGCCGAGCGCGGATCGAGACTGAGGGCCGCGAGTCGCCGGTCCGGACCGACGACGATCGTGCCGCGGCCGGTCCCGAGCAGGTCCCGTGACGCGTAGCGCCCCGCCGCCAGGGGCCCACCGTCGATCGTCACCGTCTTTCCCGCCGACGCGAGGTTGACCACCACCAGCACGGTCTGTCCCGTCGATTGCCGGAGGTAGGCGGCGACGCTCGAGTCGCCGCTGGCGAGCGGCGTCAGGCGTCCGTCCGTGAGCGCCGCGCTCGCCCGCCGGGCGTGGATCAAGCTCCGATAGAGGTTCAGCATCGAGCCGGACGCCGTGTCCTCCACCGTGACGTTGACCGTGGCGGTGTCGGGCTGGAGCGTCTCCCAGGGCGTGCCCGTCGTGAACCCCGCGGCGGGTCCCGGCGTCCACTGCATCGGCGTGCGGATGCGGGGATCGGGCTTGTCGCCGGTCATCCCGATCTCCTCGCCATAATAGACGAAGGGAAGGCCCGGCAGGGTGAGGAGCAGGGTGGCGGCGAGCCGCGCGCCCCCCACGTCCCCTCCCAGCAGCGTCACCGTCCGGGAGTCGTCGTGATTCCGGAGCAGGGGGGCCCAGCGGTGATCGGGCACCGCCTGCTGGATGCGCAGGTATCCCGACAACAGGTCCCCGACGGTCCCGCGGTGCACGGCCGAGAGGAGGTCGTTGGACAGCGTGAAGGTGAAGTACGAGGTCAGCTGGTCGGGATAGTAGGTGAGCAGGGTCTCCAGCGGGTCCCACACCTCCCCGACCGTATAGGCGCCCGGGGCCGTCCGCTGGATGTGGGCCGCGTACTCCCGTAGGTAGGCGTGGGTCCCCGGGCAATCCATCAGGCACGCGCCGTCCTCCACCAGGTACTGCACGGCGTCGAGCCGGAAGCCGTCCACGCCCATCTGCTGCAGCCAGTAATCGGCGATCTTTTCGCCCTCGGCGCGCACCGCGGGGTTGTGATAGTCGAGGTCGGGCATCTCCGCGGAGAAGATGCCGTAGTAGTACTCGTCCCGGTACGGATTCTTGTGCCAGGCCGGCGCGCCCCAGGGGCCCTTGCCGCCGTCGGTGGGCGAGAAGATGTACCAGTGCCGGTACGGCGACGTCGTGTCCCGCAGGGCGGCCTGGAAGTCGGGATGCTCCGACGACGAGTGGTTCAGCACCATGTCGACGATGACTTTGATGTGGTGCCGGTGCGCCGTGCGGACCATCGCCCGGAAGTCGTCCGCGGTCCCGTAGGCCGGCTGCACCTTGTAGTAATCCGAGACGTCGTACCCGTGGTACGAGGGGGACTCGGCGACGGGCATCAGCCAGATGCAGGTCGCCCCCAGTGAATCGATGTAGCCCATCTTCGCCGCCAGGCCCCGCAGGTCTCCCACGCCGTCTCCGTTCGCGTCGGCAAACGAGCGCACGAACACCTCGTAGCACACGTCGCGGTCGGACCAGTGCCGCGCGGGACGTTGGGCCGCCGCGACGGACGCGCACAGCGTGAGGGCGAGCACGGCCGGAGACGGACTTCGCATCAGGGAACCTCGGTGGCGGTGTCGATGGCGACGGCGCTGTTGGCGGTGAGGTGCAGGGCGATGGTGTGGGTCGAGTCCACGGTCACGGTGGCGCCCACGCAGGTGGTCCCGCTGCGTCCGCCGGTCAGCAGATCGCAATAGGAGCCGGGCGCCATTCCGGTGGTGACGTTCGGGGCGATCGCGGTATCCTCGCGGCTGATGGCCACGAAGCCGAGGGTGCCGCGGGAAAAGGCGATGGCGTTGGCGCCGTCGTCCCACCACCCGGTTTCCGCGGTCCCCGCGACCAGCTTCCGGAAGCTCACCATGTTCAGGATATAGGGGTCCCGGTGCTCGCAGACCCACTGGCCGTCCACGGCGGTCTCGAGGCTCGCGGCACAGGTGACGTCGTCGGTGTGGCCCTGCGCGTCCGACGGCGGCCCCATGCTGTTCTCGGCGGGGCGCTGGAACGCGAAGCTCGAGAGGATCTTGGGGTACCCGTAGGGCTGCGCGAGCATCCAGACGTTCGCGAGCCGGAAGATCTGGCCGTCCCGGTAGCTGATGCGTCCCACGTCGTGCTGGGTGTCGTGGTTCTCGAGGAAGACGACCGCCTTGTCCGACGGCATCAGGCCCCAGGCCGTCTCGGAGAACTGGTTGCCCGGCGTGCCGTTCGGGTTGAGCTGGGCCAGGTACTGGCCCCCATTCTGGAGAAACTTGTCCCCCACGCCCTGGAAGGTGAACTCCGTGATGTCCGCGGCGCCCCCCGACGAGTAGGCCTCCCCGAAGAAGTCCCGGGGGCCGAGCGCTTCGCCGGGGCCGGTGCTGACCTCGAGGAAGTAGTACGGAATGGGCTTGCCCTGGGCGGTCATCGCGGAGTCCACGATGTGGAAGATGCTGTCGAGCGAAACCTGCTGGATGTGCTTGGCGGCATCGATCCGGAAGCCGGCCACGCCCATCTGGGCCAGCGCAATCAGGTAGCCGGCGATTTTTTGCCGGACCGAGTCCTTTTCCGTGTTCAAGTCGGGCAGGCTGAGCAGCTCGCAGTCCTGCACGTTGGCGGCGTCCGTGTAGTCGGTGACGACGCAGTAGGGATGGAAGTCCTGCGGCGTGTAGAGGCCGGGGTAGCTGTACTTGGAGTAGTGGGTGCCGTTCGAGCCCACGCCGGGGCTCGGGGAGTTGGTCATGTGGTTGATGACGGCGTCCACGTAGATCCCCACGCCCGCGGCCGCGCACCGGGTCACCATGTCCTGGAACTCGGCCCCGGTTCCCGACCGGGAGAGAGCGATGCTGTAGCTCACCGGCTGGTAGCGCTCGCTCCAGTCGTAGGTGGGGGTGATGCTGTGCTCTTCGGGCGGGGACACCTGGACCGCCTTGACGCGCGCGGGGCCCAGCACGTTCTCGCACTCGCTGGCGATGTCGGTCCACTTCCACTCGAAGAGATGCACGAAGACGTCCCCCGCGGCCATGTGGCCCGACGCCCGGTAGGTCTGCGGCAGGGTCGGGCGGGGGGGTGGGGGATTGCCCTGGGGCGGAGTGGGGGCCGCGGCCTCCTTGCAGGCGGTGAACGCCAGGAGGGCGGCGCAGAGGGCCGGGAACAGACCGGGGCTCCGCCGGTGAATCGGCGGAGCCCCGGGGACCGACGGAACCGCGTTACCGATGCTCAGTAACCGGTGTTCTGCTTGAGGTTCGGATTCGCGATCAGCTCGTTCGCCGGGAGCGGGTACACGTCCAGGTGCGAGTTGGTCGCCACGCCGGTCGAATCGGACCCGTACGCATTGGCGCCCTTCCAGGCCCAGATGTAGGTCCCGCCGGTGAAGAGCCCGTAGCGGACCAGGTCGGTCCGGCGGTGCGCTTCCCACATCAGCTCCCGGCCGCGCTCGGCCAGGATGGTGTCCACGGTGAACGCCCCGCTCGGCACGCCGTGGAGCGTGTCGCCGTACGCGCGGGACCGCAGGGAATCCACGTATCCCAAGGCCGTCGCCGCCGAGCCGCCGCCGCCCCGGATGTTCGCCTCGGCGTAGATCAGATACGCCTCGGCGAGCCGGAACATCGGAAAGTCGGTGTCCGCGAAGGGCGGGTTGGAGCCGGTGCCCCCCGTGGACGTCTTGTTCGTGTACTTCGGATTCGGATACCCGTCTCCGAAGGTCGAGAGACTGGCCACGCCCTCGACCCAGGCAGTGTCCTTGTAGATCGTCGCCCCACGGACGTCGCCGGCCGAGTAAAGGTCAACGGCTGACGGCTTCATCCTGAGCCCGTACCAGCACCCATCTACGCCGTAGTTGCCGGCGCTCATTGAATTGCCGCAGGCCGCGTGGATGATGAAGTTGGTCGAGCCGTAGGTCTGGGTGTGCTGACCGTCTTCGGCCACCGCGAAGATGAGCTCGGGCGAGATGTTGTTGTCGGCGGTGAAGTTGTTCTTGTACACCGGATTCAGCTGATAAAGCCCGGAGTTGATCACGTTCGACGCCGACGTCAGGGCATTGGCGTAGTCCGCGGTTCCGGTGTACACCCCGGCGTTGAGGTAGAGCTCGGCGAGGAGCATGTCCGCCGCTCCCTGCGTCGCCCGGCCGTACGTGGCCGCGTCGGGCGCCGGGCCCGCCACGGGCAGCTGGGTCCGGATGGCGTTGAGCTCGCTCACCACGTAGTTGTAGAGCTCGGTCCGCGTCGCCTGCTTCGGCGCCGCCGCTCCGATGGCGTCGTTCTCGGTGACGAGGGGGATGCTCCCGAACAGATCCAGGCCGTGCCAGTACGACAGCGCGCGCATGAAACGGGCTTCGGCGCGGTACGTCTGGATGGTGGTCTTGAGGCTCGCGCTGACGCCCCGCGAGGCCAGGGCGGCGTCGCTCGTCTGCCGCAGGAACTCGTTCACCATCCCTACCTGGAAGTAGATCCGGTAGTACATCGCGTTCACGAAGGTATTGGAGGCGTTCCACCCCTGCGTGTTGATCTCCGGCAGGGTCTGGTCCCCCCAGGCGATGACCGCTTCATCGGTCGGCAGCTCTTCCAGCTCCCAGTAGAGACGCAGGTACTGGGAGAACCCGCCGTCGATACCCTGGATGTCGGTCGAGCCGTCGCCGCCGTTCTGGCCGCCCACGGCCAGACCGAGGTAGATCTTGGCCAGGAACTCCTTGTAGGAGTTTGGATCCTGGAAGAAGTTCGCCGTGGTCAGCGTACTCTGCGGTGCCACGGTCGGATCGGTGCAGGCGCCGCCCACCAGGGCCAGCGCCGTCGCGATGCCGAGGACCTTCCATCCGTTGTTGCGCATATGCCCGCTCCGCTCCCTGTGGGTGCCCTTCTCGAGCGGCGTCTCAGAATTGGACATCGAGGCCTCCCGTGAAGGTCCGCGACCTGGGATAAATATTGTTGTCGATACCGTTCAGTCCAGCGGTGGGATCCACCCCGGAGTATCCGGTTATCGTGAAGGCGTTCTGGACCACCGCATACAGCCGCAGCCGTTCGCCCTGCCAGGGGAAGGTGTAGCCCACCGAAATGTTGTCCATCCGCAGGAACGAGCCGTTTTCCACGTAGTAGTCCGACAGCAGCTGCTGGGTCTGGAAGCCCGTCTTGAGCACCGAGCTGTTCAGGTTGTACGGGGAGGATCCGTCCGTCAGCTCGCGGTAGTCGCCCACGTTGGACGCCACGTTGTTGTACACGTAGTTCCCCAGCCAGGCCCGCAGCGTGAAGCTGAAGTCGAACCGGTGGAACGTCATGTTCGAGGTGAAGCCGAAGATCCAATGGGGCGCCGGATCGTGCTCCGCGACCGTGTTGTAGCCGCGCGCGCAGGTGGCCGTGTCGCCGCCGCCGGGCTTGAGATACACGCCCTCTTCCGGCTTCCCATTGCTCTGATACACCTGCTGGCAGACGAAGAACGAGTGGACGGGCTGGCCCGGCTGGAGGACCTCCACCGTGCTGCCCACGCCGCCCGCGATTCCCGAGGTCGGATCGAGAATGTAGTTCGACGCGCCACCCGGGATGTTGGGGTTAATGCTCAGCAGCGTGTTGGTGTTGTGCGAGACGTTGAAGCTGGTGTTCCAGGACAGGCCGCCATTGGGCGGCGCGTCGAGGAGGTGCGCCGTGACGTCGAAGTCGAAGCCGGTGTTCTTCACGCTCCCGATGTTGGTCAGCACGTAGTTCGACAGGTTCGACCCGGCGGCCACCGGAACCGTGAACAACAGGTCGTCGGTGTGCTTCGAGTACCAGTCGATCGACCCGGTGAAGCGCTGGCCGAAGATCGAGTAGTCGGCGCCGACGTCCCAGGTGGCGGTGGACTCCCACTTCAGGTTCGGGTCCACGGCGCTGGGCCGGAAGGCGCAGACGAACTGGCCGCCGATCGGGTACTCGGCGGTCGCGTTGCAGGCTCCATAGGTCGACACGAACAGGTAGTTCGGGAAGGCCTGGTTGCCGGTCTTGCCCCACGAGCCGCGGAGCTTCAGGTCCGAGATGAACCCGACGCTCTGCATGAAGGGCTCCTGTGAAATCCGCCAGCCCACGGAGGCGGCGGGGAAGGTTCCCCACTGATTTCCGGGGCCGAACCGCGACGAGCCGTCGCGGCGGACGCTGGCCGAGGCCAGGTACTTGTCGTTGATGTTGTACCCCACGCGGCCGAAGAAGGAGATCAGCTTCGAGTCCTCGACGTCGACCGACGTGATCAGGGTCCCCGCCTGCGGGATCGCGGCGTCGCCGAAGGCGTTGGTGCTGATCTGCGTGGCGCTCACCGTCGGATACCGCGCGGACGACTGCGAGAAGGAGTACCCGCCGGTGAAGTCCAGGGCGCCGGGGCCCAGGAGCGACGGCGGCTGGTAGTCGAGGTAGGTCTCGAGCAGGGTGTTGCCCTGCTGGCTCTGGGCCTCGTAGAACGAGCCGTCCGAGCCGTTCTTGGTCTGCTGGTGGATGTCGTTGGCGTAGAAGCTCACGCGGTCGGCGTAGGTCACGTCATAACCCAGGCTCACCGTCGCCGTCAGGCCGCGGAGCGCTTCCCAGTTCGAGAAATCGTACTTGGCCTGGAGGTTGCCGACGCTGCGATAGGTGGTGCCGTGATCGGTCGCGTTGTTCAGGATCTCGAGCGGGTTGTCCGCGGAGGTCAGCGAATTGCCGGGCCAGTTGTAGTAGCCGGTCGCCACGTTGGTCGCATCGAAGACCGGTTGGGTGGGACCCATCTGCGCGGCGTTCGACAGGACCCCGCCCGGCGTATACGTGTCGTAGGACCGGGCTCCCTGCACGCTGGTCTTCAGGTCGAGCCGATCGTTGTAGAGACGCTGATTGTAGTTCACGCCCACGTGGATCTGCTGGGTGGACGACCCCTGGATGACGCCGTCCTGATCGAGGTAGCCGACCGACAGGCGGTAGTTGTTGCTTGCCCCGGAGCCGGAGAGGGCGGCGTTGTGCGCCTGGCCCATCCCGGTGCGGTCGATGAGCGAGAACCAGTTGGTGTTGGCGCTCCCGAGCTGCGAAACGGCCCCCGGCGCGTACTGCGTCACCGCCGCCCGGAACTGCGCCGCGTCCAGCATCGAAGGAAGCCGCGTCACCGACGCCGACGAGAAGGACCCGCCGTACTCCACGCGCGCGCGGCCCTGTCCCGACTTGGTCGTGATCAGCACCACGCCGTTCGAGGCGTTGGTCCCGTAGATGGCCGCCGAGGCGGCGTCCTTCAGAATCGTGATGCTCTCGACGTCGTCGGGATTGAGGAAGTTCAGAGGGTCGCTGCCCGCCGAAATCCCGCCGCCGTTCCCGATCGGCACCCCGTCGACCACGTAGAGGGGCTCGGAGGATGCGTTGACCGACGCCGTACCGCGCACGCGGATCGAGAGACCGCCGCCGGGCTGGTTGTTGTCCACCACCTGGACGCCCGAGACCTTGTCTTCGATCAGGCTCTGCGGGCTCACGACCGCGCCGGGGTTGAAGCTCGAGTCGGTGATCTGCTTCGTGGAGCTGGTGAGATCGCCGGCCTTCTGCGTGCCGTAGCCGATCGAGACCACCTCGGCGAGCGTGATGGCCTGCGCTTCGAGCGCGAAGTCCACCTGCGCCGTGTCGTTGCCCTGCAGGGTATAGGGCTTGGCCTGGGGCGCGTACCCGATGATCCGGGCGCGCACGGAATCCGATCCCGCCGCCACACCGGTCAGCTGATAGCTGCCGTCGGCGAGCGTGATCGCCCGATGGGTTCCAGCCGACACCGTCACGCCCGCGAGCGGCGCGTGGGTCGCGTCGTTGGTGACGACGTGGCCGCGGATCGTCCCGACGGCCTGTGCCGAGAGCGTGGCGCCTCCTCCAATGAGCAGGAGCGCGGCCGCGATGAACCGTCCTAGTCTCATACCCTCTCCTCTACGCCGTTAGAGCCGACAACACCCGGTGTTTTCCGGGCCCTGAGCGGGGAGTGAAGTAACGCTCCGGTAACATTCTGTCAAATGGCCGGACCACCCTTGTGAGCCGGGTGTAACAGCGTCCTTTTCATCACTTAAGGGCATCTTCACGATCGGGAAGTTTGCTCGCTCCTGAGGGACACCCAATGGCCGCTTCGATGCTTTTCGCCGCCCTGCTCGCCGTCGCGCCGGCTCCGGTGCCCGCCGCCCTCGCCTGCTGCACGGTCACCATCCACGCCCGCGTGCCGGCCGGCACGGGCCCGGTCTACATCGGCGGCTCCCTCCCGGAGCTCGGCCCCTGGCACCCGGACGGCAAGCGGCTCGACGGCGACGGCACCGAGCGCACCGTACGGCTCACCGTCCTCCCCGGTACGGTTTTCGAATACAAGTTCACGCTCGGCTCCTGGGACCGCGAAGCCCTGACCGGCGGCAGCAATCTGGAACCCCCCAACTTCCGGCTCGTCGTTTCCGGCGACACCACGGTGGTGCACGACCTCCCGGCCTTCAAGGAGGGCGTGGACGCGTACATCGCGGATTGGAAAGGATCGGGCGTTCTCGGGCGCCTGGTCTACTGGACCGACGTCAAGTCCCGCTTCCTCACGCCCACCCGTAACGTCGAGATCTGGCTCCCGCCCGGCTACGACCAGGACACGTCGCGGCGGTATCCAGTCCTCTATATGTCGGACGGGCAGAACCTGTTCGACCCGCGGATCGCCTACGGGGGAACGGACTGGGGCGTCGATGAAGCCGTCGTGCGCCTGGTGCAGCGGGGCGTGATTCCCCCGATCATCGTGGTGGGGGTGTGGAACTCCGCGGACCGGTTCACCGAGTACTCGCCCTGGCACGGCGCGCCGACCTACGCGCGCTTCCTCATCGAGGAGCTGATGCCCCGGGTCAACCGTGAGTTCCGGACCCTCACGGGGCCCACGCACACGGCGGCGATGGGGTCCTCGATGGGCGGGCTGCTTTCCTTCTATCTGGTCACGCATCACCCCGAGACCTTCGGCGCCTGCGGGTGTATGTCCACGCACTTTCCCCTGTCTGAGGCGGTGGTGCGGGAGATGGTTCCCGGCATTCCGACGTCCCCCACGCCCGACACGACCCCCTACCTGATCCGAGACATCGCCGCGGGCCTGAAGGCGCCGCCCGAGGCCCGGTATTGGTTCGACCGGGGCACCCTGGGGCTCGACTCCGCATACGGGCCGACCTACGAGGCGGTGCGGCGCTGGCTGCTGGCGCAGGGGCGCGTGGAGGGCCGGGACTTCGTCGTGCGCACCTACCCGGGCGCGACGCACAACGAAGCGTCGTGGCGCGCGCGGCTCGACGATCCGCTCACGTTCCTCTTCGGGGAGCACCGCTAGACGAACGGCCGGTGTGATCGCGGTCACCAAAGCTTGGGGCGGGCGCGCTGGCACCAAACCGGAAGACCGGGGGTAGGGCACACAAGCCTTGCTCTGGAGACACCGATGAAACGCCATGCCGCAGTCCTGACGATCGCCCTCGCGTGTGTCGCCGTTCCGGCGCTCGCGCAGAGCGGGATGACCATAAAGGCGGGAGCGTCGTTCGGAAACGTATCGAACCGCGGACTCCTGCCGGGGAACCTGGGCACGCGCACCGGATTCGCCGGCGGACTCTCCCTCGCCCTTCTGGGCGGGGATCCCCTGCGTCTCAGCATCGAGGGCCTGTACGCCCAGCGGGGTGTGGGCAGCTCGAGCGACACGAGCTCGCGGCGTCTGGATTACATCGACGTGCCGGCGTACCTGCGGTTCACGCTCCCCACGCCGGGGATCGCGCCCTTCGCCTACGCGGGTCCGCAGGTGTCGTTCGAAGTCCGCTGCCGGGCGGGAATGAGCGCGTGCCCCGATGACGGGCGGCCCAAGACCACCTACGCCGGCGTGATCGGCGCGGGCGTACGGCTCGGCCATCCCGGACTGAGCCTCGAGGGTCGCTACGTGTACGGCCTCACCGACCTGAAGCTCAACACGGTGACCAGCTCGTCCAGCTACCAGACCCGCTCGTTCCTGCTGCTCGCCGGGATCAGCTTCTAACCGGGAGGGATGCGGCGGCCCGGGGGCCGTGTACATTCAGACAGCGCTCAACCGGAGATTTCCGATGATCCGACCGCTGTTCACGGCTCTCGTCGCCGCGGGGTTCGCCGCCGCTCCCCTCGCCGCCCAGGGCTTCACGCTGACGAGCCCCGACGTCCAGGCCGGCCAGATGCTCGCCAAGGCCCAGGTCTACGGTGGCATGGGGTGCGGGGGCGGGAACCTCTCTCCGGCGCTCTCGTGGACCGGAGCCCCCGCGGGCACCAAGAGCTTCGCGGTCACCGTCTATGATCCCGACGCACCCACGGGCTCGGGCTGGTGGCATTGGGTGGTGTACAACCTGCCGGCCACGACGACTTCATTGCCGCAGGGCGCCGGGGACCCGGCCAAGAGCCTCCTTCCCGCCGGGGCGGCGCAGGGCAACACGGACTTCGGCTCCCCCGGGTACGGCGGCGCCTGCCCACCGGCCGGAGACCAGCCGCACCACTATCACATCACGGTCTATGCGCTGAACGTCGACAAGATCGACGTACCGGCGGGCGCCACCGCCGCGTACATCGGCTTCAACCTGCACGCGCACGAAATCGGGCGGGCGGAGCTGACTGCGCTGTACGCGCGGTAGGGCGTTGAATCTTTGAGCATGGACACCAGCGGGGCCGCGTTCGACCGCACGCCCACCGGCGCCCAGCGCGTGATGCTGTACACCGCCGTCATCGGGGTGGCGGCGCTCGCGGCCGATGGGCTCACGACCGCCGCCGTCCAGGTCAGCATCGCCTACGCCATTCCGGTGGTGCTCGCGGCCTGGGCCGGTTTTCTCTGGTTCGGCATTCTCCTCGGCGCCTTCATGACGTTCGGGCGGCTCTTCCTCGAGGTGTGGATCTGGCATTCGGACCCGCTGCGCTGGGTGGGGCTGATCAACGTCGCCATCCGGCTGCTGGTCCTCACCATCCTCGCCCTGCTCGCCTATCGCGGCGGGAGCCGCAGCCGAGCCCTGGCGGCGGTCCTCGGGACCTTCGGCCGGCTCCTCCCCCTCTGCCAGCAGTGCGGACGGATCCAGGACGGCGAAGGCACCTGGCGCACCGCCGAATCCTATCTCGTCCACCCCGCGGACCTGCCCGTGGGCTCGCGGAAATCGGGGGGGCACACGCTCTGCCCCGACTGCGAGCGCCGGATCTTCGGCGAGTTCGACCGGCGCGCGGTGCGCCGGTGGCTCACGGGACTCCTCGTGGGCGTCGCCGCCAGCATCGCCCTCGTCGTATGGCTGATTTCCCTCCTGCACTGACGGCCGCGGGCGGCACCGCGCTGCTCGTGATGGACGTGCAGCAGGGCATCGTCAGCCGGTTCGCGGGAGACCCGGCCTACCTGCCCCGGCTCGCCCGGGCCATCGCCGCCGCGCGGAAGGCGGGATTGCGGATCGTCTACGTCACGGTGTCCTTCCGCGCCGGGCATCCGGAAGTGAGCCCGCGAAACAAGGCGTTCGGCGCGCTGACGCAGGGGGGCGGGTACGTGACGGGCGACGCCTCCACGGCCGTGCCCCCGGCGGTGGCGCCCGCGTCCGGCGACATCCTGGTCACCAAGCGCCGGGTGAGCGCCTTCGCGGGCAGCGACCTGGAGGTGGTCCTGCGCGCCGGGTCCATCGAGACCCTGGTGCTGACCGGGATCGCGACCAGCGGGGTGGTGTTGTCCACCCTGCGCCAGGCCGCCGATCTCGACTACCGCCTGGTGGTGCTCGCGGATGCCTGCCTCGACCAGGACCCGGAGGTGCACCGGATCCTGGTCGAGAAGATCTTCCCGCGGCAGGCGGACGTGCTCACCGTGGACGCGTGGGTGAGCCGGCTCTAGCGGGGCTCACTTCGCGCTCCAGCGGTTGTTCGTCGTATCCGCGTCCACCCAGATGCCGCCGTCGATCGTGACCGACTCGACCTTCTTGCGGCCGGGCACCGTGATGGTGGCCGCGTCCAGGTGCCGCTCCCACACCGCCGAGGTCTCGTGCAGGGAGTCGGTGGTCCCGTCGCCGTAGCGCACGACCAGGTCGAACGGCGCCGGCATCCCTCCGATGTTCGCGACGGTCACGGCGGCGCCGTGCGGCGCCGCCCGGACGCCCGTCACCCCCAGATCGATGTAGGTGTTCGAGAAGTACCAGGCCTTCCAGAACCAATTGAGATTCCGCTTGGTGAGGTCGTTCACCGAGTAGAAGAAATCCCACGGGATGGGGTGCTTCCCGTGCCAGCGATCCATGAAGCCGTGCAACGCCACGCGGAACGCGGAGTCGCCCAGCAGGTCCTTGAGCGCCAGGTAGCCGAGGGCGGGCTTGCCGTAGGCGTTGTTCCCGTAGGCCTGGCCGTTCTCGGCGTCGTTGGGCGTGATGATGGGCAGGTCCTCGAGCGGTGAGGGATCCCGGGCCCAGCCATTGACGCGGAACTGGCGGAAGAACTGGGCCGCCCGCGCCGGACCGAGGTCGTTCTGGCCGATCAGGTACTCGAAGGTCACGGCCCAGCCCTCGTCCATGAACGCGTACCGGCTCTCGTTGATCCCCATGTAGAACGGGAAGTAGCTGTGCGCCATTTCGTGCTCGACCACGAAACGCGCGAACACCGTGTCGCCGAACGAATTGTCGTTCACCATCATCGGGTACTCCATGTCGGCCCGGCCCTCGACGACGGTGCTCTTTTCGTAGGGGTACGGCACGCCGGGCCAGTGACTCGAGAGCCAGCCCAGCGCGTGCCGGCCGAACTGCACCATGTGGTGATAGTCGGCGGCGGTGTCGTTGTAGGCGGCCTGGACGCCGGCGCGCCGGCCCGTCGCGCTGTCCACGACGACGGATCCGCCGTCCCAGTCGTAATGATCCGACACCGCGAAGGTCATGTCCGGGACGTGGGTGGCGGTGAAGCGCCAGGTGTGATCCCCGTCGGGCCGGGTCACGCGGCGGGCCGCCAGGTCCTCCGGGGTCGCGATCCGCACGGTTTCGTCCGAGGTCATCGACGCCTTGAGACGGTCCGCGAACTCGGGGGCCAGGACCGCTTCGGGATCGGCCAGCGTGCCCGTGCCCCAGACGATGAAGTTCGCGGGCACCGTCACCGACACGTCGTAGTCGTTGAAGTCGCTGTAGAACTCCTGCAGGTCCGTGAACACGGTGCCGTCCCACCCGTCGTAGTCGTCGTAGACGTCGACGCGCGGGTAGAAGTAGGCGATGAACGCGGTGGTGGAGTCGAGCATCCCCTCGCGGTTGCTCACCTGGGAGAGGTCGTAGTGCCAGCTCACGCCGAGGCGCACCGAGTCCCGGGGGGCGAGCGGCGCCGCGAGGCGGACGCCGTGGAGCGTGTAGATCTGCGCGTCATCGCCCCAGGGGCGCGGGGCGCCGTTCACCGTGAAGGAGTCGACGTGGACCCCGGACGTGAGGTAGTCGTCCCCCGCGGGGAACGCCCGGGGCGCGCCGGGCTTGTGGATGTTGGCGATGAGCCGGAACACCAGGGTGCGCAGCGTGTCCGGGCTGTCGTTGAAGTAGGTGATCTGCTCGGTGCCGGTGAGCGTGCGCGCCGGGGGCGCCACGTGGATGGCGATGGTGTAGCGTCCGTGGTTCTGCCAGTAGTTGGGACCCGGGCGCCCGTCCACCGCGCGCGTCCCTTCCCGGTAGGCGCGGGCGACGGCGCGGGGCGTATATAGAGGAAGCGTGGGGGTCTGGAGGATCAGCGGGGCGGCCAGGGACGCGAGCACGAGCTTCGGGACGAGGACCATCGGCTGACTCCTGGAGAAAGGACTGGACGGCCGGCGGGGCGGATCTTCGCCCCGCCGGCCGTACGGTGGGCGCCCCCCGTTGGGATTCAGGGAGGCGGCCCGAGGGCTAGATGCCCAGGTTGAGCCGGACCTCGATGGTGCGGGGCCGGCCCACCGAGGCGCCGCTGAAGAAGGCGCCCTTCAACAGGTACTGGTGGTCGAAGGCGTTGTCCAGGTACACCTCCGGCCGGAGGATCGTCGAGCCCAGCGGGAAGGCGTATCCCGCGCTGGCGTTCAGGATGAAGCTCGGCGAGACGTGCGCGTCCGAGTTGAAGTCGAAGAGGCCGGTCCCAAAGCTCGCGGTGTCGTTTCCGTTGGTCAGCCCGGTCCCGTAGATCCCGGTGGCGCTCAGGTAGAATCCGCTCTTCGAGTACAGGGCGTTCGCCACGATCGAGACCCGCTGGTCGTGGTCCAGGTCGAACGCGCTCGACGGCGGTACCGAGGGGAAGAACCCGCCGGTCACCACGCCGTATCCGTAGGCGTGGTTCAGGGCGAAGTTGAGGTAGCCCGACAGGGGTCCCTCCGGCCGCACCTCCACGACGGCCTCGATGCCGGTGATGCGTACGTGCTCGATGTTCACCGACGTGGTGATGGCCGACCCCGGCACCGTGTTGTCGTCGATCCCCGGGTCGCTCCGTTTGTAGTAGCCCGAGAGCTTGGTCACCACCCCGCCCGGATACCGGTGCACGAATCCGACTTCGAAGAAGTTGTCCCGCTCCGGCAGGGTGGGCTGGGCCGCCACGCCGCCCTGTGCGTCGCTCGTGATGGCGCGGAGGTCCTCGACGTTGGTGGGCAGGAAGAGCCGGCCGTAGTAGACCCAGAAGGTGTTGGCCGGATCGGGGAAGTAGCTCAGCTTGATCCGGGGCGACAGCTGCCGCTGGGTCCCCGCGAACGGCGCCGTGTGAGCGTCGAAGCGCGCGCCCGCCCGCAGCTCCCATTTGTCGGTGGGGGATACGGCGGTCTGCGCATAAACTCCCACGTCGCCGCCCGAGAGGCCGGAGTTGGCCGCGGGTCCCGGGTTCCCCGCCGAGTCCACGGTGCTGAAGTCCTCGTGCCCGCCGGTGGTCTGCACCAGCGTCCCCGCCTTGAATTCGAGGCCGTGATGGGGGCGGACCGTGTAGTCGAGCTTGAGGCCCACGGTGTGGAAGTTCCGGTTCTCCTGGAGGTTGTAGGGCGTGGTCGTGTCGGGATAGAGGATGAACGACGGCTGATCGGTGGCGCCCGGCGTGTACCGGAGGGTTCCGTCCCGGTAGAACGCGCCGACGAACAGCTCGTTGGCCTCTTCGACGTCCGCGCCGGCGGTGCGGTGGCGCCAGCCGAGGTTCACGAAGCCGTTGACATCCTGCTGATGGTCGTCGATCGACACGCCGCCGCTCGAGTCGAACGGCACCTGGAAGTTGGTGCGGGACCGGTTCACGTCGAGGTTCACGACGTCGCGGTCCGACGGCACCCACTGCACCTTGCCGAACCCGAAGAGGTCGGCGCCGTGATTGTGAAAGTTGATCGGAGCGCCGGTGGTCGTGTCGAAGATCACCGGCTCCTGCCGCATGTTCGTGACCTGGCTCGACCCCGACAGGAAGAACCCGAGCTTGCCGGCGTTGCTGCTCAGGGACAGGGCCTCGCCGCTCGACAGGTACGACCCGGCGTAGCTCGAGGCGTCGAGATGAAAGCCCCCCGTCGGGATCCGGGTGGTGACGTTCACGATGGCGGAGTTCTTGTTGCCGTACTCGGCGTCCCATCCGCCGGTCTGGAAGTCGATCCGGTTCACCACCGACGGATCGAAGAGCTCGTTCAGGCTTCCCGAGATGCCGGAGGGGACCGGGATGCCGTCCACGTAATACGTGTATTCGGCGTGCTGGCCCCGGATGTGCACTTCCCCGGTGGGCGCCCGCGCCGCCCCGGCGATCGACTGCTGGATGATCTGGGACGTCGTGTTGGTCGGCGCGCCGTGGTAGTCGTTCTGCTTGTAGATCTGGTCTCCGCTCCGCGTGTCCACGGCGATCGGCTCCGTGGCGGTGACCGTGATGCCCTTGAGATTGAGTGGGGCCGACGCCAGGGCGACGGTGAGGATGGAGGTCGGCGCGCCCGCGGTGACCGTGTACGGGCGTTCGGCCGGCCGGTATCCCAGGTACCGGACGCTGACGGTATACGACCCGCTGGGGAGGTTGTGCACGGTGAAGCGCCCGAACTCGTCGGTGGTCGTGGTGGCGACGACGTCGGCGCCCCGGAGTACGCGCACTTCCCCTCCCGGAAGCGGTTTGCCGGTGGCGCTGTCCGTGACGACGCCGGTGACGTCATCGCCGGCGGGGGCCGCCCGGGCCGCCCGGGCGGCCCGCGGGACCGCGGCCAACACGGCGCATGCGATCAGAAACGCGATACGGTGCTGCGGCATGAGTCTATCCTCGCCAAAGGATTCAGGAAATGCGGACCGCGCCGCGCGCGGCCCGGGCAGTCGCGAGTGAGCGACGCCCCGCCGGTTTCGGTGGTGGCGAAAGCGGACTGCGGCTGCTGAATTGGTCCCCTCGGCGTCGCCGAGGGGCGGAGCTTAGGCGAGGACGGGAGGGGCCCGGGCGCGTCGGCTCGCGGGCTGAATGACCGACGGGGCGGGGATCCGGTCGGCGACCGGGATGAGGTAGGCGGGGGGCTCGGGGAGCCGGACCGCCTGATCCTGCGGCAGAGGATTGAGGGCCGACAGGAACTGGCAGAGCGCGCAGTTGTCCGGATGCACCAGCGTGCAGCTGGCGCTGGACTTGGACTCGACGTGGACCGGCGCGACCGGAGCGGCGTCGAGCCGCGCGTCCGCGAGCGCCACGGTCGCCGGCAGGGCGACCTGGAGCAGGGTGCAGAAGGCGGCGAGCGCGCGCATCCGGGTCCGCATCGGTCTGCAGTCTAGGCGGCGGGGTCCGGCGCCGCAATGGCCCGGAGCCGCGTCACACCAGACCGCGGGTCACGTCGAGACAGCGGTCGATCTCGTCCGCGGTGTTGAAGAGGGCGGCGGCGACGCGCACCTGGCCGTCGCGCACGGTGACGTCCACGGCCGCCTTCTGGAAGGCGGCGCGCACGTCCGCGGCGGGCTTCGCGCAATAGAAGGTCACGATGGACGACCCGTTCCCGGCGGGCGTGAAGAGCCGGTGCCCCTGCCGCGACAGTCCGTCGTGCAGCCGGGCGGCGAGCCCGATGGTGTGCCGCCCGATGCGGTCCACGCCGACCTGCTCCAGGTAACGGAGCGCGGCCGAGAGCTCCCGGACCGGCCCGAAGGCCCGGCTGCAGTAGTCGAAGGTCCGCGCGGTCCGGTTCAGCTCGTAGTGATGGTCGGGGAGCTCCTTCTCGATCTGGAACTCGCCGTAGCGGTCGATCCGCAGCCGGTCGAGCAGCTCCCGCCTGACGAAAAAGGGCGCGACCCCGAATCCCGCCAGCATCCACTTGTAGGAACCGGCGCAGATCGCGTCCACGCCCGCGGCCCGGACGTCGACGGGAAACATCCCCACGGCCTGGATGGCGTCCGCGTAGAACACGGCACCGTGCGCGTGAGCGAGGTCCGCGATGGGCCGCATCTCGTGCCGGAATCCGTTCAGGTGCGATACCCACGCCACCGAGACGATGCGGGTCCGGCGGTCCACGAAGGGCTCGAAATCGGCCGCGGTGACGGCGCCGTCCCGGTGCGGAACGATCCGGAGCTCGATGCCCCGCGACTGCTCGAGGGCCCGGTAGAGCACGAACTCGGTGGGATAGTGGAGCTCGTCCACCACCACGTTGTCCCCCGGCTTGAGGTCCATCCCCTGCGCGATGACGTTCTCGCCCTCGGCCGTGGAAAAGAGCAGGCCCACCTCGTCGGGGGTGCCGTTCACGAGCTTGGCGAACTGGGCCCGCAGCGTCCCGTCCGCGCCCAGGAGCTCGCCCACCTCGAGCGGGCGCTTCGACTTGTTCACGAGGAATTCGGTGCCCGCGGTGACCACCGGCGTCGGGATCGGCGCGATGTACGCCGAGTTCAGGTAGGTCCGGCCGGCCGTGATGGGGAAGTCGGCCCGGACGCCGAGCGGGTCGTCCGGGGTCCGCAGGGGAAGCCGCGCGGCGGCGAGCGTGGCCGCGGTGGTCGCGACGAAGGAGCGGCGGTCCATCGTCACTGCGCCGGCACCGTCACGTAGTAGTTCTCGTCGACGGTGGGGAGGGCCCCGGCCGGGCTGACCGGCAGTGTCTGCCAGGAGTCGGTGGGACGGAGGAGCCGGGTGCCCGAGCCGGGGATCTGCACCCGGATCGGCAGGTCGAACCCCGGGATCACGTTGGACCACCGGTACGACAGCGTGGTGCCCTCCACTCGGTAGTCGAGCTCCGGGACCCGGGTGGTGCGCAGGTACTGGTCGAACACCTTGCCCAGGTCCACGCCCGCCTGCTGCGAGATGTACGCCTCGACCTGGCGGCTCGACACGGTCTGATGCCAGAAGGTCCGGTTCAGGCCGCGGAGAATGCTCCGCCAGCGGGCGTCGTCGTCCACGACCTGCCGGATGGTGTTGAGGACATTGGCGCCCTTGAAGTAGAGGTCGCCGTGGTACCACCGGCCGACCCCGTGCGGCCCCACGATGGGATACCGGTTCTGAATGCCTTTCCGGAGCCCGATGAGGTAGGCCTCGCCGGCGGTCTTCCCATCCTGGCATTCCGTGTAAAGCCCCTCCGCGTAGGTGGCGAAGCCTTCGTGGATCCACTGATCGGCGACGTCGTTCGCGGAGACGTTGTTGCCGAACCACTCGTGGGCGCTCTCGTGGATGACGATGTAATCCCAGGCGAGGCCCAACCCCGTGCCCGACAGGTCCCGGCCGAGGTAGCCCTTGAGGAACTTGTTGCCATAGGCGATGCCGCTCTGGTGCTCCATGCCGAGGTACGACTGCTCGATGAGCTTGTAGCCGTCCCGGTACCAGGGGTAGGGGCCGAACCAGTGCTCGAAGCACTTCAGCATCGGTATGGCCTGCTTCCACTGGCCCCGGGCCGTGTCGGCGTGGTAGGCCATCGGCCAGAAGTCCAGGGACAGCGCGCCGTCTTCGCCCTGGAGCGTGTCGCTGTAGTGGGTATAGAGGCCCGCGTTGATCGCGACGTCGTAGGTGTTGATGGGGTCGGCGACGAACCACTCGTAGGTGGTCGTGCCGTCCGCGTGGTGGACGGTGCTCCGCAGGCGGCCGTTCGAGACGTCGATCAGGGGGTCGGGGACCGTGATGGCGATCCGTTGGCTGTCCGGTTCATCGCCCGCGTAGTCCTTCACCGGCCACCAGACGCTGGCGCCGATGCCTTCGTCTGAGGTCGCGAGCCAGGGATGGCCCAGCGAGTCGTGCGCCCAGAGGAAGCCGGCGGGCCGCGCGCGGCCGGCGCCGGGCTGGCCGTGGTAGTACGCCGTCAGGGTCTTCGTGTCGCCCGCCCGCTGCGCGGTCCGGAGCGTCACGAAGAACGCGGCGCCGTCCCGTCGCCAGGTGAGCTTCCGCCGGTCCTGCACGACGCTGTCCATCTCGAGGGGAGCCTGGAGATCGATTTGCATTTCGCGGGCGGGAGCGAGCACGCGGTAGGTGATGCCGTTCCAGCCCCGGATGCTCGAATCGGCGGGGTTCACCCGGACGTGGAGATCGTAGAACGCGGCGTCCCACCAGGCCCGCGCCGGCCCGTTCGAGCCCCGGAGGGTGTCGGCGTGGGTATAGACCGTGTCCAGGTTCTGGGCGGCGGCAGGGACCGCGAAGAGCGGAAGCGCGAGCAGGGCGGCGAGGCGGCGCATGAGGAGTCCGGGAAGAGGGACGCTAGGGAGCGGCCGGATCGGTTCGGCGTCCGAACGAAGACCAGATCGCGGCTCCCGCCACGAAGATGTTGGCGACGACCACGGGGTTCGAGTGGATGAGGGCGCCGTAGGTCATCCAGACGACCGCCCCGACGCCCTGCACCCGGCGCAGGGTCGCCGGGTGCTTGAAGAGGTAGGAGCTTACGAACACCGCCGTCGCCAGCCAGCCGACCCACTCCGCCATCGCCGCCCCCGGTTCGCGTATGAAAGCTCCGGCCATAAGATATCGTCGTGGCCGGCAGGGGTGTCGCAAAACCGGCCCCCGGGTGTCGCAAAAGCGCCCTAGGCTCACCCCCCCCTCGCCCCTATCGTAGGCCCCCCGATCCGAGACCGAAGGAGCCCCCCGTGCGACGTCCCGCCCGTTGGTGCGTGATCCTCGGCCTTGCCGCGCCGGTCCTCCCGGCCCGGGC
>Ga0335085_10002675_pt1 | contig 32671 bp, 28 predicted proteins | sample Lox_Sample_45_FD_206712 | JGI IMG/M metagenome (GOLD analysis project Ga0335085, IMG submission 206712) | Soil microbial communities from Loxahatchee National Wildlife Refuge, Florida, United States - Lox_Sample_4.5 | ecosystem: Environmental > Terrestrial > Soil > Wetlands | place: USA... | reverse complement strand
GGTTCAGTGTCGAGGATCCCGATGGCGATCAGATCCTCATGGTGCAGTCCGCGCGGTAAGCAGGCCCGTTGAGCCGCCGGCTGGAATCAAAAATGACGAGGTGAGGAGTACGGATGAACTGGAACAAGTGGATTCGGCAGACCCACCGCTGGCTTTCCATTGCTTTTACGGTAGGCGTCATCATCAACGGCGTGGCCGTGTCGCGAGGGAAATACGCTGCCTGGGTGGGCCTCCTCGCGGGGCTCCCGCTGGCTGTGCTCCTGCTAAGCGGTCTTTATCTGTTTGTGTTACCGTATGCCACGAAGTGGCGCCGTGCCCGGTCAACCACCTGAACCGGGGAGAGGAGGAACCTTCATATGAAAAAGACTGTTTCGGCAGAATCGGCCTCTGCACTGATCGACAAAAAGATCGGAGAACTGGGGGACTGGCGCGGGAAGATGCTCGCGAAAGTGCGCGCCATCATACACGCGGCGGACCCTGAAATCGCCGAAGAGGTGAAATGGAGGGGCACTCCCGTCTTCTCCCGAGGCGGCATCGTCTGCACGGGAGAGACCTACAAGGACCACGTCAAGCTCACCTTCGCCAAAGGAGCGGCGTTGCCGGACCCCGCACGCTTGTTCAACTCCAGCCTCGAAGGCAACGTCCGCCGCGCCATCGACATCCACGAAGGCGACAAAGTCGATGCAGTGGCCCTGAAGGAACTCATTCGGGACGCGGTGGCGCTCAATCTCAAGGGCAGAGACTCCTCACGGAGAGCGAAATCCGCAAATCCGTAGGGCAACTGCGTCAACCCATCGTGACTGGACGGCCATGCAATGTATTGACAAAATCTCAGATTAGACATAATCTAGATCAGGTGGAAGCGGAGGCGATTAGAAGGTCCCTGGAAGGCTGCGGCTTGCGGTGCACACCGCAGCGGTATGCCGTCATGGCATTCCTGATGGAACACACCGGCCATCCAACAGCCGCGGAAATCTTCGAGGCTGTCAATCGCGTGGATCCGCGCTCGTCGAGGGCCACAACATACAACAATCTGCGGGACCTGGTTCAGGCTGGTCTGGTGCGGGAAGTGGCCGTGGAGGGCCGTGCTGCCCGATTCGATGCGCGCGGTCTCCGCCACCACCACTTCATCTGCGACGGGTGTGGCAATGTCGAGGACATCGAGTGGTACGATGTGCCCCGGCCCGCCTCAGGCTCGCTCGGCAAACGCACTCTGCGCGAGTGCGAAGTCATCTTCCGCGGGTTGTGCACAAAGTGCGCTCCGCTGCACGCACGAACCGGTTCGTAATCATCACAGTCTCTTTTGTTACTCGAAGGAAGGAGCATCACTTGTCAACTGAATCCAAATGCCCGGTAATGCATGGCACGCGCAGACACGCCGCGGCCGGACCCACCAATGCGGACTGGTGGCCGAACCAGTTAAACCTGAAGATCCTGCACCAGAACTCTTCTTTGTCAAACCCGATGGACAAGAGTTTCAATTACGCGGAGGAATTCAAAAGCCTCGATCTGGATGCCGTGATCAAGGACCTCCACGCCGTTATGACCAACTCGCAGCCGTGGTGGCCGGCCGATTTTGGACACTACGGTCCTCTCTTCATCCGCATGGCATGGCACAGCGCGGGTACATATCGAATCGGCGACGGACGCGGCGGCGCCGGCTCCGGCACGCAGCGTTTCGCTCCGCTCAACAGCTGGCCGGACAACGTGAACCTCGACAAGGCCCGCCGGCTGCTGTGGCCGGTCAAGCAGAAATACGGCCGGAAGATTTCCTGGGCGGATCTGATGATTCTGGCTGGGAACGTCGCCCTGGAATCGATGGGGTTCAAGACTTTCGGTTTTGGGGGCGGACGCGAGGACGTCTGGGAGCCGGAAGAGGACATCTTCTGGGGGGCTGAGGGAAAGTGGCTGGCCGACGAACGCTACCGGGGCGACCGGCAGCTCGACAATCCTCTCGCCGCCGTGCAGATGGGCCTGATCTATGTGAATCCCGAAGGACCCGGCGGGAACCCGGATCCGATCGCCGCCGCGCGCGACATCCGCGAGACCTTCGCGCGCATGGCTATGAACGATGAGGAGACGGTCGCGTTGATTGCCGGCGGGCACACCTTCGGCAAGACGCACGGCGCGGCCGATCCGACGAAGTACGTCGGCCCCGAGCCCGAGGCCGCTCCGCTCGAGGACCAAGGGCTCGGCTGGAAGAACACCTTCGGCCGCGGCTGCGCCGGCGACGCCATCGGCAGCGGTCTGGAAGTCACCTGGACCACCACGCCGACAAAATGGAGCAACAACTTTCTCGAGAACCTGTTCGGCTATGAGTGGGAGCTGACGAAGAGTCCGGCGGGCGCGAACCAGTGGAAGCCCAAAGGCGGCGCAGGAGCAGGAACCGTTCCCGCCGCCCACGATCCATCGAAGCGGATTAGTCCCAGCATGCTCACGACGGATCTCTCGCTGCGCATGGATCCCGCATACGAGAAGATCTCGCGGCGTTTCCTCGAACATCCCGAAGAATTGGCGGACGCATTCGCGAAAGCCTGGTTCAAGCTGACGCACCGCGACATGGGCCCGATCTCTCGTTACCTCGGCCCGCTCGTTCCCAAAGAGCCGCTGATTTGGCAGGACCCGGTTCCGGCAGTGGATCATGCGCTGATCAACGAGCCGGATGTTGCCGCTCTGAAGGCAAAAATTCTCGGGTCCGGTTTATCGACCTCGGATCTGGTGGCGACCGCCTGGGCATCGGCATCGACCTTCCGCGGCTCCGACAAGCGTGGCGGAGCGAACGGCGCGCGCATTCGCCTGGCTCCACAGAAAGACTGGGAAGTGAACCAGCCCGCGGAGCTGGCGAGGACGCTGGCGAAGCTGCAAACGATCAAAAACGAGTTCAACGCATCGCAATCCGGCGGGAAAAAGGTATCGCTGGCCGACCTGATTGTGATGGGCGGCGTTGCGGCCGTCGAGCAGGCGGCGAAGAAAGCCGGCGTCGACGTGAAGATCCCGTTCACCCCTGGCCGCACTGACGCCTCTCAGGAACAGACCGACGTGTCGTCCTTCGGTCCGCTCGAGCCGACGGCGGACGGATTCCGAAACTACTATCGTAACGGCCACGGAATTCCGGCGGAAGAAATGCTGGTGGACAAGGCGCAGCTGCTGACGCTCACCGCCCCGGAGATGACGGTGCTGATCGGCGGGATGCGCGCGTTGGGCGTGAATTCTGGCGGATCCAGACACGGCGTGTTCACGGACCGGCCGGGTACGCTGACGAACGACTTCTTCATCAACGTGCTCGACATGAACAACAAATGGCAGCCTGCGGCCGACGACGTGTACGAGGTGCGCGATCGCGCCACCGACAAACTGAAGTGGACCGCTACACGGGTAGACCTGGTATTCGGTTCCAACTCGCAGCTTCGGGCGCTGGCGGAAGTGTACGGCTCCGATGATGCGCCGGAGACTTTCGTCAAGGACTTCGCTGCGGCGTGGACCAGGGTGATGAACCTCGACCGCTTTGACGTAGCCTGAGCGAACTAAGAGCGCGTCAGTCATGGGGGCAGGACCCTGCCCCCATGAAGAACCTGTGTCAATCTACTTCGGCAGCTCGGCCGTGCCTGTCACCGTAAACTTGCTGGCCTGAACCGAAGCCGCGTCCTGAGGTTGTGCGCCAGCGAGGGAGACGGTGTATTCACCGGGCATGATGACGCGTGTGCCCTTCTCGTCAACCTGGCCGAGGAATCGCGGATCGATGGTCAGGCTGACGTGAGCGGACTGGCCAGCAGCCACATGCACGCGTTTGAATCCCGCAAGCACCCGCAACGGGGTCTCAAAGCCTCGGGGCTGGGTGAGATAGAGCTGCACGACCTCATCACCAGCGCGGGCACCGGTATTCTGCACATCGGCTTCAACGGTGACTGGATCGCCTGCCTTGACACTCGGCGATGCGATCTTCAGGTCTTTGTAGGCGAACGTGGTGTAGCTGAGGCCGAAGCCGAATCCGTAGAGGGGCTTGTCCGCGAAATAGCGGTAGGTCCGGCCCTGCATCGAATACTGCTCGAACGGCGGAATCTGGCTCAGAGACGAATAGAAGGTCAGCGGGAGACGGCCCGCGGGGCTGTAGTCGCCGGCGAGCGTGTCCGCGATGGCAGTGCCGCCCTCCTCGCCCGGATACCAGGCTTCGAGGATCGCACTCGCGTGCTGCTGCGCCCAGTTGACGGCCAGCGCGCTGCCATTCTGCAGCACCACTACGAGCGGCTTCCCCGTGGCTGCCACAGCCTTCAGAAGTTCCTCCTGACTCGCGGGCAGATCGATGGATGTGCGATCACCGCCACTGAAGCCTTCCAGCTTCACGGGCATCTCTTCACCTTCCAGCGCCGGCGAAAGGCCGACGAAGGCGATAACCACATCGGACTGTTTCGCCGCTGCCACGGCTTCGTTGAGAAGGGCGGCCGCGGGAGCCTGCCAGACGAGGTCGATGCCAGCGCTTCCCGTTCGGTGGAAGTATTCGAGGCGGATCTGATGCGGCTTGGTATCGGCGAAGGTAACGGGCGCTTCCACCACGCCGCCGCGTTCGCCGGTCTTCTCGCCATTCTCAACCACCAGCTTGCCGTCGAGATAGAGCTTGAAGCCTTCGGCATTCTCGCAGGCATAGCAGTAGTTGGCGCGCACGCCGAGTTTGTATTCGCCGGCCGCTGGCGGAATGAAGGTACCGCTCCAGCGCACCGAATAGTTGTTGCGCTGCAGACCCTTCACTGGAACAACCTTGTCCCAGTTGAAATTGATATTGCGGTCGGTGCGGGTCAGGGTGGGCGCCCCGGTGAGATCGGGCGAGCTGAAATACTCGCCGGTAAGTCCGAAGCCCGAGCCGCTGGAGGGATGAAGCGCCGTGTGCTCAATGGGCACGGCCAAACCCTCCACGAGCGTCGCACCCTGGGCGTAGGCCACCTTCGCCGACGAGAAGCGCTTTTCAATTCCGTTGAGCGGATAAACCGGTTCAGGCGGCGGACCGTTGTAGTTGCCCTGCAAGGACTGCACCAGCTCCGCGGTAGGACCCACTACCGCGATGCGTGCGATGCCGGCCTTCAGCGGAAGCGTGTGGCCCTCGTTCTTCAGCAGCACCATCGATTCGCGGGCTGCGCGCAGGGAGAGCTGGCGGTGCTCGGCCGAGTTGACCTCGCTGACAGGGATGCGCCCATAGGCATAGCTCGGGAGCGGATCGAACATGCCCAGCTTGAAGCGCGCGCGGAACAGCCGGCGCAGCGCGTTGTCAATTTCGGATTCCTTGATCAGGTTCTGATGAACCGCATCGGCGAGTGAAGGGTAGGCCTGGCCGAGGCCGAAGCCGCACTCGAGATCGGTGCCGGCTTTGACGGCCGCGGCAGCCGCATGGGGCATGTCGGCGCTATAGTGATGCCCGTTGAAAATATCGGCGACGGCGGCGCAGTCGCTGACCACGTAGCCGTCGAATTTCCAGGCATCGCGCAGGTGATCTTCAAGCAGCATGGTGCTGGCGCACGCGGGCGCGCCGTCGATGGCGTTATAGGCGCACATTACCGATTGCGCGTGAGCTTCGGTCACAGTAGCGCGGAAGGCCGGCAGGTAGGTGTCCTCAAGATCGTGCGGCGAAACGTCCACGTTGAAGCCGTGCCGCAGAGGCTCGGGGCCGCTGTGCACCGCGTAGTGCTTCGGCGTGGAAACAACGCGGAAGTACTTCGGATCGTTCCCCTGCATGCCGCTGACGAAGGCCACGCCCATCCGCGCGGTCAGAAACGGGTCTTCGCCGTACGTTTCCTGGCCGCGTCCCCAGCGGGGATCGCGAAAGATGTTGATGTTGGGCGCCCAGAAGGTGAGCCCAAAGAACTGCTCACGCTGGCCGTGCCGAATGGCGTCGTTGTACTTGGCGCGCGCCTCGGTGGAGATGGTCACGCCCATCCGATGGACCAGATCGGTATCCCAGGTGGCGGCCATGCCGATCACCTGCGGGAAATTCGTCGCGTATCCGGCGAACGCGACGCCATGCAGGCCCTCGTTCCACCAGTCGTATTTCGGAACGTCAAGCCGCGGGATGGCGACCGCGTGGTCGCGCATCTGCGAGACCTTTTCTTCCAACGTCATGCGGCCGATGAGATCGTCAACACGCTGTTCCAGCGGCAACGATGGGTTCAGGTACGGAAGCTGAGCATTCTCCTGGGCAGGCGCGGGGCAGACGAGCGCAAGACCGGCCAGGAGTCCGAATAGGCTGCTCATCAAACGAGGGCGGAGATCAGACATGGAGGCTCCCAAAGAGGACCATTATATCGGCCGGCTGCGCCGCTCAGTGGCAATGGCAGAGGTGATGAACGTGAGGGCCTTCAAGACGACCCGTGCTCAGCGCTGAGGAACCCACACACGGTACCGCGACCGTGCATCCCACGTGTTGCCCGCGGAAGAATAGTCGCAAAGGACGGCGCCGGAGGGCAGCGACCATGTCGCTTCCACCCCGGCCGGCGCAGCGACCTCCTTCAAGGCCGCGCGCCCTGCCGAAAGTGTCAGCGGCTCGTCAAGACTGCCGCCCAGCCGGAGGTCTTGCGCGAGCGCCAGAGGCCCGCGCAGGACCGCAGCGAATTGCTGTCCCCGGTCGGCGAGCGAGGTCACAGTGGCGCGCATGTCAAGCTGCAGGCGCACGTGGTCGCCGGGCATCCATCGCCGGTCGATGACCGCCCATGTTCCTGGGCGCACCTCGGAAACCGGTGTGCCGTTGACCGCGACAGCCGTTGATTCGCTCCACTGCGGAATGCGCAGGCGCAGGCGGAACGGCTCGGAGCGCGGCACTTCCATGAAGAGTTCAACGTCGCCGGATTTCGGATATTCGCTCTTGATTGCGAAACGAGCGGCGGCGCCTGAAGGCAACCGCAGTTTCCAGAAGCCTTCCGAATAGAGATTCACCACTGGCCCACGGGCATCCGCCATGACTGCGACTTCGGGCAGCATCATCAGACCGCGCGGACCGTTGGCGACACAGCAGTTCAATCCCATCCCGCACTGCAACTCGCCCAGCGAGCGCACGCCTGCCAGGGCGTTGTACTGAGCGAACGACGACCCGTCCGGCGTCATGGCTCCCGCCAGCGCATTGTATGCGGTCTTCTCGATCTCGTCGCCCCAGCGTGGATCGCCGGTGATGCGCAGCAGGCTGGCGCAAAGCTGCATCCAGGTGACGGCTACGCAGGTTTCCATCGAGCGGTCTCGCGGCTCAACTTGCAGGGCGCGTCCGCCGTACCAGCATTCGGCCGCCGAGCCGGAGCCGGCAACATTGATCTCCGTGTCGCGAATGCTCTCGGCGGTGCGTAGTGCGGCGTCGAGCCCGGGTTGCCATCCGGTTTCACGATAGAGCTCGATCAGGCCGCTGTAGCACGACATCATCTCGTAGGCCTTCTCACCGTTCTCCCACGACCACCAGTTGCGCGGTGGCGGATAACGCTGCCCGACCGGCACGCCCCCCAGGGCCTTTTCGACCAGTTGCGGGCCGCGCGGGCCGGACCAGCGATCGACAATGTAGCGTGCGTATTGCAGGTGGCGGTCGTCGCCAGTAGAGCGATAGAGCCGCACGATCGGTTCCAGAACTGAGCTTGCCGCCATGCCGCGGTAGAGACCCAGAGTGACAATGTCGGTGGAGAGCGGGCCGACCTCCATCATCAACTGGTCAGCGAGACGGCGCGCGCCGGTGAGGCAGGCTGTGTCGCCAGTGAGATCGTACGCCGCCAGCAACCCGAAGAGCGTGTACTTGCGCCCCCAGACATCCCACGCCTTCAGACGATCCTCAACGGCATAGTTGCCGATGTAGCCGTCGGGAGTCTGCGTGACAAGAAGTTGACGGGCGGATTCATGCAGGCGCGCGCGCCAGGCGCTGTCGCCGGTGTATTGGCACGCCGCTGCAGCCGCGAGGAACCACTTGCCCCAGAACTCGGTCTGCCAGCAGGTGCGCTCCTGACGATGACGGAACGGCTCGACGAGCCTCTCGACGTCCTGCGCGAAGATTCGGTTGCGAATACAGAGATCGAGGCGACGGCCGAGCGCGCCTCCGAGGCGAACGTCATGCAGCGGGAGGGGTGAGAGTGCATCTGCAACGCGCGGACGCGACGGGATTGCCCCAAGCGCCATGATCCCAAGCGCCTCGCGCCGGCTTAGCGAATTCAGAATCATCCACTCTCATCTTACGGTTTGCCCGCGGCGACGCGAATCATGTTACGCCCAGTGACCGCGGATTCTCCGCCGAGCGCCGAACGGCGCGCCGGCCACCGATGATCGATCCGAATAGTCCTGTTTCGATCATGCCTCGCGCACCGGCGGCCGGACCTAGATTCGCTGCACTGAGATCCCGCCGTTGGTGGTACGCACGCGGATCGTGCGTCCGCCCGAGCCCAGGTCGGTCTCGATCTGGCTGCCGATTCGGCCATGCACCGTAACCGGAAAATCAATGTTGACCCCGCCGTGCGTTGTCGAGGCTTCCAGATGGGCCGAGTAGTTCGCCGGAACAAGGAGCTTCACGCCGCCGTTGGTGGTGGTGACCGAACATTTGTCGCCATCCCAGTGGTCGCCGGCCAGTTCGATATGGACGCCGCCATTGGTGGTTTGGCCCTCGACGTCGCCGGCCACGCGCGTCAGCTTCACGCCGCCATTGGTGGTGTCGAAGTCCATGCGGCCGCGAACGTCTTCGATGTCGACGCCGCCATTGGTGGTGCGCAGGGTCAGGTCCGTCCGACGAGGAACGAAGATCTCGAAGCTGACGCCCCAGCCGCCGTCATGCCAGTTCCACTTCGGCCCGTCCGTCCGAATGTGGCTGCCGCTGACGACCACGTGCACCTCCGAGGCAATCCTCTTCGCTTCCTCCGGGTCTCGTTCCCAGACACGGGTCTGGCTGCGCACGAGAATCTCACTGCGGTCCCAGCCCTTCACGGAAATGCCGCCGTTCGCGCCACCGTCGACGGTAATCCCGCTTTGCGCGGAGATGGTAGTTTCGTGCATTTCACAGTACGAGTGGCGGTCCCAGTCGTGCTCGGAACAGTCGAGCTTCTTCTCCTGGGCCAGCGCGAACGGAGCGATCGCAAGCAGTACAGCAAGCAGGGTCTTCATGATGTCCTCTGCCCGTACATTACGAACCAGCCACGCGGGAGTTACCTCGCGATATCATGCTCGTGATGAGGCACGTCATCTATAGCATGCAGTTCAAGGGCCGGGTGGTGCCGGGCGGCGAGGGCGTCATGAAGAGCACTACCAGCGCCACCAGTTGCTCCATCCAGTCGGTCGTTGGCCCGGACGGTATCACCGGCACCTTCCACCCCGCCGAGGGCGGCCTGGCCTGGTTCGAATCGGAGGTGCGGCTGGCAGGCCAGCACGCCTTCACTGAAACCGGGACCATCAGCTTCGGCGAGGACGAGCACGAGCTGCGTTTCAGTACGGTCGGCCAGGGCCAGATGTCGCCCAGCGCCGATGATCGCTATTCGGCGGGCACGGTGACGTGGAAAGTGGAAGGCGGCGAAGGTCAGTTCGAGGGCGCATCCGGCTACATCACATCCAACTTCCTGGTCACCGAAGATGGTGAAGTGACGGATTATCAGTTCGGCGTTATCTTCTTGAAATAGAAGCGCTGAATGCTGTCCGGCATTGCCCGCATCGCTAGCTCCAGTTCCTTCACCCGCAGCAGCCGACAGCCGTAGTAAAAGACGGCCACCCCCAGCGGCATCGAAACAACCAGATCGATCAGATGAGCCAGGTGGCCCGCCCCCATGCGGGCGTTAATCAAGGTGCTGGATCCGTACACCACTGCTGCCATCACCGTGGAGGCGGCGGTAATCCTCAGGATGCTGGAGAGCAGATCGCGCCCGTACAAGCCCTGAATTCGGTGCCACAGAAGGAAGAAGAGAACAAGCGCGCCAAACAACGCCACGGTGGAGGTGGAGAGCGCCAGTCCCTTGAATCCGAGCCACTCCGACATCCGCGAGGCAGCAAAGTAGTTCACCACAATCGAGGCCAGGCTCACCAGTGCCGGCGTGCGCGCATCGTTGAGCGCATAGAACGCGGGGGCCACCACCTTCAGCGCCGAATAGCCGGTCAGCCCCACTGCGTAGCAGGAGAGCGCGAGAGCCGTCTGGTTCGTGTCATAAACGCTGAATCGCCCCCACTCGTAGATCGCGCCGATCATCGACCTACCCAGCAGCGCCAGCCCGATGGAACTCGGCAGGGTCAGCAGGTAGACCAGGCCGAGCGAGCGCGAGAGCGTCCGCCGGTACTCATCCATGTTGCCGACCGCGACGCTCCGCGAAATCGACGGGAGCGTCGCCGACGCAATGGCCACGCCGAACAGCCCGAGGGGAAACTGCATGAAGCGGAACGCGTAGCCCAGCCAGCTCACCGGCCCATTCATCGGAATGCGTGAGGCGAAGTTCGTGTTCACCATCACGTTGATCTGAACTGCGGCGCTCCCGATGATCGCGGGCCCCATGAGGTGGATGATCTGGCGCAGCTCGGGGTGGTTCCAGTTCACCGCGGGACGGAAGCGGAAGCCGAGACGCGCTAGGCTGGGAAGCTGGTACACGAGCTGAAGCGCCCCGCCGAGCACAATCCCAACCGCCATGCCCGTGATCTTGTCGATGTGCAGGTACGGCCCCAGTACAAATCCCGCCACCAGCCCGAAGCCAACCGAGCCCAGGTTGAAGAACGTGGACGACATCGCCGGCACGCCAAAGCGGTTGCAGGCGTTCAGCACCCCCATCGCCTGCGCCGCCAGCGCCACCAGCAGCAGGAAGGGGAACATGATGCGCGTCATGGTGACCGCCAGCTCGAACTTGCCGGGAACGTGATGGAATCCGGGCGCAAGCAGCTCCACCAGGGCAGGCGCGAAGACCATTCCAAGCGCGCATAGAATGCCGACGATGATGACGATGGCCGTGGCCACAAGATTGGACAGTACCGCGGCTTCCTGCCTGCCCTTCTTCGCCAGCACACTGGTGAAGGACGGCACGAATGCCGAGGACAGCGCACCTTCGGCGAACAGGTCGCGTGTCAGGTTGGGAATGCGGAAACCGAGCAGGAAGGCGTCATAGACGAAGCCGGCGCCGAACAGACGGGCCATCACCATCTCGCGGATCAGGCCCGTGGCACGGCTGAAGAAAACGGCAATGGAAACCAGTGTGGCCGAACGGACCACACTCTCCTGCGGGTGTTCCTTATGGTGACGCGTTGCTTCCCTGCCCTGTAAAGCCGTGGTCAACGGTATATTGCTCCAGTATAGATGGGGTTGTCCATCTGAACCCACCCCGTCTATTTATCAACACCTTGTAAGCGCCGTCGTCTCGTTTCGTCCACTTAGATACACCGTTTTCCATCCTCGTGGCTCCCCACGTCTGTCGATGGGTAGCTCGACAGGTCACTGGTGTTATGATCGTCGCCGTGAAGCCCGTCGAGTGCCGCTATTGTGGGGAGTCCTTCACCCCGTCACCCACCAAACCCGGCCGCATTGATGAGTGCCCCGTATGCCTCGTCAGTCGGTCGATGCACCTTCTGATGCCGACGAAGCGAGGTTCAGGACGCGCACGGAAATCCAGGCTCCAGAGGCTGTTTGAGGCGCATGGCTGTCCCGAGAACCAAGCCCGTTCAATCGCAACCGAACTGGAGACCATCGACTGGTCCGCACTCTGAGTGCGGGTGACAGGCCGGCATGGCACGGGCGAACACACGGCGAACATGATATCCTGTTCCGTGCCATGTCCCACCCCGATCCGGTGCTCTACGACCGGCCGCTCACCCGGAGGCAGGTGAGGGAACTTCACGACAGCATGAGCCTGCTCAGCCCGGCGCGGTTGTTCGGAGCCTACCAGCGGGCGCATGAGCAGTGCCGGATGACAGACGCAAACATGCCGCCGGCCAGCGCGGTGCAACAGCTCGTGACGGCGTGGAAGGTGATGAGGGAGAGGAGAATAGGGCGGGAGAGGCGCTAAATGAGCGCGCTATTGTGTTCGCGTCAGGTTTGCCCCGGAGGCGTTGTGTTCACAGGAGCGGGTTAAGTGATGCCTGCTTTTTTCAAGGCGGACGCGTATGCCTTGTCGGTCACCATGATGTGCCTGGCAAGCCAGTTCCTCAGGAACTGCATCAATGTGAGCGGGACTACCACGTTTCCGTTGCTCGCCTGCGCCAGAAGACGGCGGACTTCGGCCTTCATTGCCGTGTGCTTCTCCTTGTGGGCGTTCAGTTCCTCGTAGGCTGCCTTGGCCATCAGCCCCTCCTCGAACGCAAAGTGGGAATCGGTGTACTCAAGCAGGTCGTCAAGTAGCGCGGCGACCTCATCACTTTTCGACCCGCGAGACAGCACCTCCTTCATTCCGTTGATCATTCCCACAAGGTGCTTGTGTTGGGCGTCAATCGATGCCACCCCCACAGAGTAATCGTCCATCCAGGGCATGTAGTCCATCGAGAGCGCCTCCTTGCTGCTACCTGTTTCTTAGGTTGATATCGTCTGACCGCGCATCTCGGAGTAGGGCGCACACGCGAGCGGACTTCATGAATGTGTTCAGAGATTTGAGCGCGGTTCAGCGCTGTTGTGGAGTTTTTCAACGACATTTGCGTCCGGCTCTGCCGGAGGGGGGAATGGAAAGGCGCGGGGCCTCGGAGGAGTGGCCCCGCGCAGCGTACCGAAGAGATAAGTGCGCTGGGAGAGGAGACGGAAGTCAGCGGCGCTTCGTTAGCTGTTCAACGCCCTTATACGCCGACCGAAGCTCGTTCCCGAAGGTAGTCGCACAAGACGCGATCATGGCCGTCGAGGTGGGGACGGAGCCAGTCGCGCAGGATGGTGCAATCGGGCTGCCCACCATCCCTCCAACGCCGTCAGGATCGACGATCCCAGATCATCGCCGATAATCTGGACCATGAGCGAACTCTCCTGCCTGTCGCGACGCGTTCGGACGCTCAGGTGGAACGACTCCGGTACCATGTCGCCGAACGCCACCATGTAGAAGTCCTCGCCCTGATGCATCGCACAGAAACGCCGGGCGGCGCTGTCGAACTCCTCCGCGTGAACCCTGGTCAGAGAATGATCGAGGTAAAGCATGTCAGTTGGGGCTGAGCGAAGGAGCCCCGCTGAGTCGGGACTCCGGGCAAACAGCAGAGCCGGATGAGTGATTTCCCATGTACCAGCGTCTGCCGACTACAGAGTCCCGACGCGCAGGGTCAGCGCACGGACGTAACTGCGCCGCCAACCGAAAGACGCCAGGTCCGTCTATTTCCAATGTCAGGACCGGCACCTGTGGGGTTCGACCCCTAAATGTAGGACGAAACCCAATGGTATGCCTATCGGGTGTTTCACCTGTGCAAATAGCCGCAAATGAGGGGGCTTCAGTCTGTCAGCCGCTTTCACCTTGACCGGCTCCCTTGGCTGCCCACCATCCCTCAAGCGCTGTCAGGACCGACTCTTCAGGGTCGTCGTCCATAATGATCCATTATAGGAGCGCGCCGGCCAGAGCCTCGCTCAGAACGTCAGCCGTGCCTCCAGTTCGACGCGCCGGTTAGTATCGTTCGAAGCTCCGAAGCCGCCGACGATCGACGTGGATTGCAGGAAGTACGGCGAGGTGATGACGCCGTTCGGCGTCGCGAGATTCACGGTGTTGAAGAGGTTTCGCACACCGACGCCGACGCTCAGATTGTAGCGTCTGGAAGTGGCGGAATCAGCAAACATGCCGCGCATCGGGCCGAATCCGGGGCCGCCGCCCGGTCCTCCGCCGCCCGGACCTCCGTGACCGTGTCCACCGGGACCGCCGCCGCCCATTGGATTCATGCCGCCGCCTGAGCGTTCCGGTCCGAATCCGAACGTCTTGCTCACGCGCACGTTCACGCTGAACTGCGACGGCCCAGTCGCGCAATTACGCGGGATGAGGGTCTCGCCGGATTGCGGGTTCGCATCGAGCAGGCCGCACGGAGTGGCGATCCCCTCGCTGACGTTCGCGCCCGTAATCGATGGCCGCTCGTTAAACAGGTTGTCGCCGGACGTGTCCTCTCCCGTGGTCAGGTTGAACGGCATCCCCGACCGCCAGAAGATGAACGGACTCACCCGGATGTTCCAGCGGAAGTTCGCCGACCCTGCGAGAAAGACGCGATGCCGGATATCGTATGCGGCACGCCCGTAATCGGCGGCCAGATCGTACTGATCGGCGGGAAACGAGCCGGCTCCGTCGGTGTTGCTCTTAGCGTGCCCATAGACGTAGCTCCCGAACATGCTGAACATCGAACCCATCCGCACGTTCACGTTTGTGAAGAGCTGATGCTGGTTCAAAAGGCCGATGGATTCGTACTCGTTGATCTGACCGATATCCCCGTAGGGCCGTGTTCCGCTGTCCGGCTGGCCGGCAATGTAAGTGCCGGGCAGCGGCGCGTTGATATCGCGCGAGAGCAGCATGTGGACGCCGTGCGAGAACATATAGTTCACCGAGAGCGTCGCGTTCTTGCCCAGCTGGCGGTCTACACCGATGGCGCTCTGGACGACGTATGGCGCGCGCAGGTCCTTGGATACCTGCGTAATGCTGCTGTAAGCCGGGTTTGCCTGCAACTCGGCCAGCGTCGGCAGATTCGGGAAGAACGTGGGGTTCTTTACCGTGTACTGCTGCTCAAGGATGCCGTTGAAGCGCTCGGCGGCCAGCGTATATTCGGAGTTAAAGCGGGTGTAAAACAGGCCGAAGCCGCCGCGAATCACGGTAGAGGGGCGAGCCGACCCTTTGCCCGCCTTCGGCGACCACGCGAAACCGAAACGCGGGGCGAAATCCGACCAGTCGCTCACGTGTGTCTGCGCTTCCCAGCGCAGCCCGGTGCTGATGGTCAGGTTCGGCCGTACTTTCCAGTCGTCGGTGATGAACGGACCGACGTCCACTTGTGTGATGGAAGCCGCCGGATTGCCCACTGTGATGCCGAATTGCGTCGGTGTCGCGCCCGCGGCAAGAAGCTGCTGCGCCGAATAGCCCCTGCCTGAAAGAAGCAGGTAGCGTTGATACTGTTCTACCGACGTGAGCTGAACCGGCGTCGCCCCGGGAATCGGCTGGTAGTTTGCATCCAGCGCCGGTGCCAGGCCGCCTGCGAATGAGAACACTCCGTTGTAATTCGTCGGCGAAACGTTATCGTCGGTGATCGCGCGCACGCGAATCCCGAACTTCCAACTGTGGGCGCCGCTCACGATGCTGGTGTAGTTCTGGATTTCGTAGTGATTCTCCACATCCGTGCTGCGGCCCATCGTGGAGCCGCCGGTGGTGAAAGCGTCGGTCACGCTCAGCAACGGCGTCGCGTTCAGTGCAGTGTTGTCGCCGGTCTCGTGCCAATACTGAAAGCGCGTTTCGTTGATGGTCTTCGAGTTCAGGACCGCGGTCTCCGTGGCTTGCACGGTGTTCTGATTGCCGGTGGAATGATAGGCTGCCGAAGGAAGCGTATACGGTCCCAGACCGCGGTTCCGGCGGTCGTCGCTCTCCCACGAGTAGCGTAACGATAACGTGTTGTTGGTGGAGAGCTGGTAGTCGAGGCGCGGGCTCACCGTGGTGCGATGCTGCGGCGTCGGCAGGAACTGGTTCGCCCCCGCGGAGCCGGCCGGATCGAGTTCCTGCGCCAGCTCGAGCGCGCTCGGATACAGGATGTTGTCGTCGTTAATGTCGCGCCTCTCAAAGTCGAGGAAGAAAGACGCCTTCTTGCCCAGCGGACCACCCAGATTGCCGTCGTACTGGTTGGTTGAGAAGTCCGGCGTTTCGGGCGTCGTGAGGAACGGATTGCGAGCGTCGAAAGCCATCTGGCTGGTCTCAAAACGGAACTGGCCATGAAAGGTGTCCGCGCCCGGCTTGGTGAGAATCTCGATGCGCCCGTAGCCAAGCCTGTCGAATTCCGCCGAGAAAGGGTTCTGGTTGATGCGGATTTCGCGAATCGACGATTTTGGCGGAAGCCGCCCACCGGTAAACCCATCGATATAGATCTGGGCGCCGTCCGGACCTGCCGAAGGACCGGCCAGGGCCTGCAGGTCCTGTTGAAGGTCGTCGGGATCGTCAGACAACGCGTCCAGATCCTCCTGCTTCAGCACGATCGCGCCCGCGTTCGCGGATGCCTCCGTGCTCACGTGGGCGCCCTCCCCCTCGCCCCGTACCGTGACCTCCTGCTTTTCCAGCGTCACTCGCAACAACAGGTCGACAGTCTTCGGACCCGTGGCGACTTCAACGGCGGTCGGTTCGAATTGCTTGAGCCCCGGCGCCGACGCGACCACCGTGTAGGAACCGCTCGCGAGTCCCGCGACCGTGTACGCGCCATCGGCTGCCGAAGTGGTTTCCCGGATCACTGCACCGCTGGCGCTCACCGTGACCTTCGCCCCAGGGACCGCCGCGCCGGATTCATCCGTCACCTGGCCGCGAATGCTTCCCGTTGACTGCGCCAGCGCCATGCTCGCCAGCGCCATCGTCACGGTAATAAACAACAGAAGTCTCGACATGCGGATCCTTCCTCGGTTTATTCGGTTGGCATGCCGGGCATGCCGATATCAAGGTTCCAGCTACCCGCGTTTACGTTGCCCGATACGCGCGGAGCTGCCGCCAGCAGGGGTTCTACTCCAGCCAGCACGGTAAGAGCGGTCACTCGCGAAGGGTCGCTGCCCCTGCTGCTGGAAACCACCAGCGCGTCCCCCTTCTTCAGATCGGCTAAAGACAGCGGTGGCAAGCGCTCCAGCATCTGCTGCATGTCCCATTGACCACGTCCAGGCGTTCCGCCGGGCCCGCCAGACCCTCCGGGTGTTCCCGCGCCTCCCGGACCGTGCTGCCATCCGCCGCCAGCCGCACCCGCGCCGCCGGCCTGACGCTGCTGCCACTGGCCGCCGCCTGCGCCATTCCCGGGGGCGCCAGCACCTGCCGCGCCTCCGTTCAGACGTCGCGCAAGCATGCCCGCCACCATCTCGGGGAGCCGCCGGGCCAGCGTGCCTTCCTTAACCATGACGGTGACCGGCCGGGTCGTGAGCAGATCGGTGATGCGCACTGCGCCCGCGGCCGGATCCGTTGAGATCACCGTGCCGGCGATGGTCTGAAACGCGCCCGAAACAATCTCCTCCGCCGTCACGCGCGTGCCATCTTGGGTCTTGTCGCCAAGCGCACGCAGTTGATCGCCCGGCTGGATCTCCGCCAGCGTGCCAGGCTTCGCGTCGGCGAACTTCACCGAGTCCGGCGCATAGCGACGATACTGGGTGTCTGCGGAAACCTGAACGGTGATCGGCTTCGGCCCCTCGAGCGTACGCGTGTTGATGACAATCTCGTTCTTCGCGGCATCCACCGAGTTCACCGCTCCCGCCACACTGCGCCGCATCCACTCGGCGCGGTCCCGTGCATGCTTCTGCGCCAGATCGGCTTTCGTCATCACAATGACCGACGACGCGGTCAGAGTATTCGGCGTGTTGCCGGCTTCGCCGCGCGCCAGCATCCGATCCCCCGGCTTGATCGCGTCAAGCTGGATCGGGGTGGCCTTCTTCAGGTCCTTTTCGCCGGGCGGCACGCTGACGCAAAGGGCTTTTTCCGCGACGCTGACGGTCCATGTCACGCCCGCAGCGGTCTTCAACTGGATGCTTCGGGCGGTGGCATCCACGGCGGTCACTTCGCCCAGCGTTCGGGTGGATGGAGGCGATTGTGCCAGCAATGTGGCAACCGCCAGATACACCACCGCCATCCCCTGTACGGCCCGCATACAATGACAAGGCGACCACCGTCGCGGACGGGTTACGCGACAAATGTCAGATTCTGTAAAACCCAGCGCCTCAATCGTATAGAATGCTGTCAGGTTCCCTATGATCAGACCACGTGGATTCTTCATTTCGGTACTGGCGAGCCTCCTGATGCTCGCTTCCTGTTCAGGCCCGGCCACTCCACCGAAGACGGAACAGAAGCCCGCGGAGGCCGCGAAGCCGGCAGGACCTCCCGCCACCGGTTCCTTTAAGGTCCTGATGGCCACCAGCAGGGGCGATATCACCATTGAGGTGCATCGCGACTGGGCTCCGATCGGCGCTCAGCGTTTCTACGATCTGGTCCAGGACCACTTCTACGACAACGCCCGCTTTTTCCGCTACGTCCCGAATTTCGTGGTTCAGTTCGGGCTCGCCGCCGACCCAGCCGAAACAAAGAAGTGGGACAAACCGATCGACGATGACCCGGTTACCCATATTAACCGGAGCGGATCGCTTTCGTTCGCGACCGCGGGTCCCAATACGCGCACCAGCCAGATATTTATCAACCTGCGCACAAATCAGAATCTCGACGACCAGGGTTTTGCACCCTTCGCCCAGATCACCGATGGGATGCCGGTTGTGGAGAAGCTGTACAGCGGTTACGGCGACGCCGATGTTCAGGACGGCATCCGGCAGCGCGGCAATGCCTTCCTGCTGAAGAGCTACCCGAAGATGGACTACATCAAAACCGCGAAGATTATCTAGCGGGGGACAGGACCTAAAGCCAGCCTTTGTGCCGCGCCATCCGCGCGGCTTCGGTGCGATTGGACGCGCCCAGTTTGTTGATGGCCTCCGAGAGATAATTCCGCACCGTGCCTTCGGAGAGATTCAGCTTTTCCGCGATTTCCGCACCGCTGCAACCTTCGTCGGCCAGGCGCAGCACCTGACGTTCGCGGTCAGTGAGCGGATCGGCGGTGGCCGCCCAGGCTTCGCCCGCCAGCTCGGGATCCACCACGCGCAGACCCGCCTGCACCCGGCGCACCGCATCGGCCAGTTGCGCGGCCGGCGAATCTTTGAGAAGGTATCCGGACACGCCCGATTCGAGCGCCCGGCGCAGATACCCCTGACGCGCGAACGTCGTCACAATGATCACGCGCACGCTGGAGTGCCGCCGCTTCAGCTCAGCCGCCAGATCGAGCCCGGTCATCTCCGGCATCTCGATATCGGTGAGCAGCACGTCCGGCTTCAGCCGCTCCAGCATGCCCAGCGCCTCCACGCCGTTCCGGGCCTGGCCGACCACCTCGATATCGCCCTGGATCTCGAGCAGTGCCGCCAGCGCCCCCAGCACCAGCGCCTGATCCTCGGCAATCAGCACACGAATCATGTGCCCACCCTGCCTTGTTCGGGCAGCCGAAGGATGAGCCGCATGCCCTGCGACCCGTCGCGTTCCAGCGTTCCGCCCAGGGCCTCCACGCGCTCGCGCATGCCGCTGATGCCGAAACCCTCCGGGGCCGCCCCGCCGCGTCCGTCATCGGCGATCTCCAGTTCGCACCCGAAATAACGGCAGCGGAGTGCAAGCTGGCAGCTCTTTGCTCCAGCGTGGCGAACGACATTGGTCACCGCTTCGCGGATAGCCAGAGCCAGCACGCTCTCCTGCGACGCCGATACGGTGACCGGCTCCACCTTGGCATCGAACTCAATACCCGCCGCCCCCAGCGTCTCGCGCGCGTGCGTGATCTCCGCGTCGAGCCCCGCCGAATGATAGCCGCGTACCGCCGCGCGAACCTCCGCCAGTGCTTCGCGCGAAATACGTTCGACGTCGCGAATTTCATCGGCGGCGCGCTTCGGGTCTTTTTCGGCGACTTTCGCCGCCAGCTCGGACTTCAACACGATCACCGAAAGCGTGTGTCCCAGCAGATCGTGCAGATCGCGCGCTATGCGTTCACGCTCTGCGATGCGAGCCAGCCGGTCGATCTCGCCCTGCGCCAGCTCCAGGCGCGAATCCATTCGTCGTTTCTGGCGCAGGTCGATCATCACCGCACCTACCAGCGGGGTGAAGATCAGCGCCGGGACCCAGAAAAACGGGCTCAGGTACAGCAGCCAGCTTTCGACACCGGTCAGAACGAAAATGGTTCCGATCCAGCGCCACGCGATGGCCGGAGGGCCGCAGTCCGACACCGCCCCGGCCGCATAGATCATGAAGCAGCTCGCGGCGGGGTTCCAGGGGCCATACAGGGCACCCAGCAGACACATTCCTGCGGCCAGCCACACGGCGCCCGGTCCCTCAATCCAGTAGCTGGCGAAGTACAGCGGCAGAAAGATCACCACCGCGAGAACCATCAGGGCCCATTTGAGCGGCGATGTGTGTTCGAACGCCGGAACCAGCAGAAAATTCCCGATGTAAATCAGCCAGACATACGGCAGCCAGCCGAGGTGCCGGCTGGCCGGGAGGAACGGATATTTCTTTACCGCCGCGATCTCATCCGACATGGATGCGGTTCTCGTCGCGCCGCCACACCAGCCATCCGCCTGCAATCAGAATCGAGGTGATGCTGGCCAACGCCTGTACGTGCGATGCGATGCTGCCATGGCCGGTGGCACCGGCAAGCGCCTGGCTCATCTCGGACAGATGATAGGCGGGCAGCGCCTGGGCGATCTGCTGGATCGGATGCGGCAGAAACGGCAACGGCACCCAGAGCCCCGAACAGAACGCCATCGGCATCGCTACCAGATTAATCATAGCCGGGGCCGAGTTCGAGGTGACCACGTGGCCGAGCAGAAATCCCAGCGCGGCGAACGGAATCGCCCCGCCCAGAAATGCCGCCGCCAGTAAAGCCGCCTGGCCGATGCCCATTCGCACGCCGCCCAGCGTGAACGCCAGCGCGAACAGCGCGCTGAGGATAATCGTACAGAAGATCATCGCGCCGCAGATCTTCGCGATAAACCACCCGGCCGGCGGCATGGGACTGGCTCGCTTCACTTCCATCCAGCCCAGGTTGCGTTCGGTCGCGATTCCAGCTCCCAGGCCCAGCATCGGGGCGAACATCATGCCGAACACCGCCATGGTGCACAGCACGTAGACCGCCGCCCCCACATTACCGATCGTTCCGTTCCGCATCACGATGCCGAAGAACACATAGAACATGACAGGGAACGTCACCACCGAAACCGAGTAGCGCGGCACGCGCAGCAGCCGCAGAAACTCGTACTTGATTTCCAACAGAATCGTCCGCATGGTCACTTTGCCTCCGTAATAGCCAAAAACGCATCTTCCAGACCCGCGCCGGTCACTTCCAGATCGCGCATCTCCGGGTCCTCGGCGAAGAGCCGCCGCACCACGCGATCCGAATCTGCCGCGACAATCTCAGTGAAGACGCCGTCGCGCCGCACCGAAACCCGCTCAGCCATTGCCACGATTTGGGTATCATTCAGCGAGGTGATGCAGCGGATCTTCCGCGACGCCGCCCTCTGCCGGATCTCCGACGAGGTGCCATCGGCCGCCACCCGTCCCTGGTTCAGCACGACGATACGATCGGCCAGCGCATCCGCCTCCTCCAGGTAGTGCGTGGTCAGCAACACGCTGCCCCCGCGTGCCAGAAAAGAGCGGATGTGCCGCCACAACGCGCGCCGGCTGTCGACATCCAGCCCGGCAGTCGGTTCATCCAGCACCAGAATGTCCGGATTGCCGCAAATTGCAATGGCGAACAGGACTCGCTGCTTCTGCCCGCCGGAGAGCCGTCCGAACAAACGCCGCTCGATCCCCTCCAGCCCGGCGGCCTTCACCACCACGTCGAACGGCAGTGGGTTCGGGTAATAGCTGGAGAAGAGCTCGATATGCTCGCACACCCGCAGCGCATCGGGCACCCGGGCCGCCTGTAGCATGGCGCCCACCCGCTTGCGCGCATCGCGTTCCTGCGGGTCGCGGCCAAAGACGCGTGCCGCGCCGGAATCGGGTCTGGAAAGGCCAAGAAGCAACCGGACCGCCGTGGTCTTCCCTGCCCCGTTCGGTCCGAGCAGCGCCAGTAGCTGCCCGCGAGCGATCTCAAGGTCGATACCCGCCAGCGCGGTCACCGGCCCGAACCGTTTGGTCACGTTGCGAAGTTCTGCAATCACCATGACCCGATGGTCCGGCAATCGCAGCGGCCGCAACAGTGCAAAACGTCAGCGCGGGCGCGTGACAAATGTCAAATGACAAATGTCATGAATGCGGCTGGGCCGGCGTCGTCGTCGCCTTCTCTTTGTCCACCGCCACCGCCTGCGAGAGCGACACGTCCACCACCGTGCCGGTGTCGAACTTCACATCCGAGCCCCGGCGCAGCATCGCGATCAGCGTCCCCGCGGCGATGCCGGTCAGCCCGCCCACGCCGATCCCGCGGATCCCGCCGCTCAGCGCGCCTGCCGTCGAGCCGATCATCGCCCCTTCAGACGCGCCTTTCCCGACGTTCTCCAGATCCTTGCCCTTCTCGGAATCGTGTTTCACGGTGCCCGGCTCCTTCATGTGCGAGGAGTCGCTGCCGGGAACATTGTCGATACCGCCGGTCAGGTTCAGGCTGTAGCCGTTCTGATAGATCAGTGTTGAAATATGGAAGCGCAGTTCGGCCGTTCCCTTGATGCGACCGGCGCGCTTGACGCTGTCCACAACGCCCTGCACGTAGGTCCCCGGTGGAATCATCACGTTGCCATCCACCAGGACCGGGAACGTCGTGCGGGCGTAGATCGGGTCGCCCGGCTGCGCATCCTTGGTGGAGATCGGCTGCTGCAATTGGATGGGAATCTTCGTCCCCGCGGGCACCACCCAGGGCCCGTTGCCGGGCTGCGCCGGTACCTCGTCGCGCTTTTTCAATTTGGGCTGATCCCCGGGAGCCTGTTGCGCCATCAGACTAAGTGCGGTGACTAGTACCAGGACCGTCATGTTGTTCTCAACGCTATCATGACGCGGACTTTTCGGGGCGGGTTCCGTGTAAACTGGGACGGGAGAACCGGAGTGCCATGACCGTGAAAACCGGACAGGGTATCGCTGTGCAAACCAGACACGATAAGGCCTCCAGGCCGGGTGCGGACGAACTCGCGCGCGCATATCGCACCATGTATATGTCGCGGCGCATCGACGACCGCGAAATCCTGCTCAAGCGCCAGAACCGTATCTTCTTTCAAATCAGCGCCGCCGGACACGAAGCCATCCAGACCGCTGCGGGCATGGTGCTGAAGCCCGGCCACGACTGGTTCTATCCCTACTACCGCGACCGCGCTCTCGCTCTGGCCCTGGGCGTAACGGTCGACGACATGCTGTTGCAGGCTGTGGGTGCCGCCGCCGATACAGCTTCCGGCGGCCGCCAGATGCCCTCGCACTGGAGCTCCCCGAAGCTGCACATTGTCACCGGCTCTTCGCCCACCGGCTCACAGCTCGTCCAGAGCGTCGGATGTGCAAACGCCAGCCGCCTTCTGCGCCCCGATTCCGACGAAATCACCCTTGTCTGCACCGGTGAAGGCGCAACCAGCGAGGGTGAGTTCTGGGAGGCCATCAACGTCGCCTGTCTTGACCGGCTCCCTCTGCTCATCCTGATTGAAGACAACGGATGGGCCATTTCTACGCCAGTGGAACGGCAGTCGCCCGGAGGAAACGTCTCAGCGCTCATCGCCAACTTCCCCGGCCTCTCCCGTTTCGAGGTGGACGGCACTGACGTGGTCGCGAGCTGGCACGTGATGGAAGAGGCCTCAGCGTGGGTTCGTGCGAACAACGGCCCGGCAGTGGTACACGCGACTGTGGTCCGGCACTATTCACATTCGCTCTCCGACGACGAGCGCCACTACAAGACAAAGGAAGAGCGCGAAGAGGAACAGAAGCGCGACCCGCTGCGCAACTTCCCCAGATGGCTGGTCTCCGAGGGCATTCTCGACCGGCACGCGCTGGAGCGGATCACGCATGAAGTGGACGAGGAGATCGCCTCGGCCACCGACCGCGCACTCACAGCACTACCACCGCCTCCGGGTTCCGCCACCCGCTTCCTCTACTCGGAGGATATCGATCCCACCGGCGACCGTTTCGAGGCCGAGCCGCGTTTCGAGGGCGCGCCGCGCACCATGGTGGATGAGATCAACCTGACCCTGATCGAAGAGATGGAGCGCAACCCCCACGTCGTGGTCTTCGGTGAGGATGTGGCCGATTGCAGCCGTGAAGAGAGCCTCAGCGAGGTGAAGGGCAAAGGCGGCGTCTTCAAAACCACCGCTGGCCTGCAGATCCGCTTCGGCTCGGCCCGCTGCTTCAACACCCCCATCGCCGAGGCGTGCATCGTCGGCCGCGCCACCGGCATGGCCACCCGCGGTCTCAAGCCGGTCCCCGAAATCCAGTTCTTCGACTACATCTGGCCCGCGTTCATGCAGATCCGCGACGAGCTGGCCACGCTGCGCTGGCGCTCGCACAACGGCTTCAGCGCGCCCATGGTGATTCGCGTCCCCATCGGCGGCTACCTCAACGGCGGAGCGATTTATCACAGCCAGTGCGGTGAAGTGCTCATGACGCACAACCCCGGCCTGCGCGTGGTGATGCCCTCGAACGCGCTGGACGCCTGCGGCCTCCTCCGCACCGCCATACGCTGCGACGACCCGGTGCTCTTTCTCGAGCACAAGAAGCTCTACCGCGAGCCCTACAACCGCTCGCCCCACCCCGGTCCCGACTTCACCATCCCGTTTGGCCGCGCGAAGGTCGTCAAGCCTGGCAACCGCCTGACCATCATCACGTACGGAGCGCTGGTACAGAAGTCGCTGCTCGCGGCATTGCAGGTGGAACAGAAGAACCCCGACCATACCGTCGAGGTCATCGACCTGCGAACGCTCTCACCCTACGACTGGGCCTCCATCAAGGAATCGGTGGAGAAAACCAACCGCGTGATCGTCGCGCACGAGGACTGTCTCTCGTGGGGCTACGGCGCCGAAATCGTCGCACGTATCGCAAACGAACTGTTCTCGTCGCTCGACGCCCCCGTCGGCCGCGTGGCCGCGCTCGACACCTGGGTCGCCTACCACCCGCAGCTCGAATACGAGATTCTGCCGCAGGTGGAGAATCTGGTGAAGGAAGCGGAACGGCTGCTGGCGTATTGAGCCCTCGGCTATTTCTTTGTCTTTCGCTTTTCGAGCTTCACATCGCTGAGCAGCTCCACCTGCTGGCCGGTCTCCCGTTGGGCCGTCTCGATCACCTGTTTGTAGTCGCGTTTGTCCAGCCGCAATACGAGGGTCTTCGCCACGCCGCCGTCGTGATATTCAATCGTGAACCAGTGGCTCTTCGACGACGTCAGCATGAGGAGCGCCCCCGCCGCCAGTGCGACTGGCATCACGATGCCTCCCTCCTTGAACCTCTCGCGACTCGTAGACTCGTACGACATCTTGTCGACTTTGTCATACGGAATCGTTACCGGGTTCCCCCCTGTCGCATCCACGAATACCGACCTGCCCATAGGACTGAACCTGAGGCTGACGCGCGTCTGCTTTCCCTTCGCGTCGGCGAGCTTCGTTTCCGGGAAGACCTGCCCGGAAACCACGGCAGCCGTGGAAAAGAACAATAATCCGGCCGCAAGGAGCGTTCTGGTCATCTTCGGGCTCCTGTACCCCGCTAACACAGACGCACAACACCCCGGTGAAGGTCGCACCGGCGTCGCCCCGTCTGCGCGCCAACGCGCCCCCTGCGACTTCTTGTGGTCCTGCGAGCCGCGCCGTTACTTCTTGTCCTTCTTTTCCTTGTCGAACTTCACCTTGCTGATCAGCTCGACCTTTTTCCCGATCTCCTGTTCCGCCGTCAGGATTACCTGCTTGTAGTCGCCCTTATCCAGCCGCAGCACCAGCGTCTTCGGTATCTCGCCCTCGTGATATTCAAAAGTGAACCAGTGGCTTTTCGACGACGTCAGCATCACGATCGCGCCGGCGCCCAGCGACGCTACCATCACAATGGCCCCCTGCTTGATCCGATGGTGCTTGGCGTACTCGTAGGACATCTTGTCGATCTTGTCGTAAGGAAACGTCGCAATATTGCGGCCCGTCACGTCCACCACAATCGATTTGCTGGTGCCGTTGAATGTGAGGTTGGCATCGGCCTGCTTCCCCTTGACGTCGGCGAGCTTGGTCTTTGGAAAGGAAGTCTCCCCCGCCACCAGCGTGTTCGCCATTGAGAACAGTAGTCCGACTAAGAGCAGAGCTCTGGTCATACTCGGGTCTCCCGAAATGTCTGAGGTATGAAAGCAGACGTGTGGTGGAGCGGTGAATGTTGCACCGAATGCCCCGCGCCAATCGGCACACCACCCCCACAGCCATGCGTCGCCGGCCGACCCTTTACCAGTTGCGTCTGATTACAGCAATCATGTTCACTGTGGGAGCGTTTGTCAAGAATTTGTAACAGACGCACGGTCCGCCCGATGCCCGCCGAACCAGTGAATGGTACGGGTGCCTGCCAGTACTTCTCCGCCATGCTCCACGCCACGCGGGATCGCGTACTCCTCTCCTGCCCGCACCGGCACCTTCGCGCCATCGATGAGCAGCGTGTAGCAGCCCTGCACCACCAGCATGAATTCATCGAAATCGTGTACGTGAGCCGCCGATGACGCCGTCTCGCGGCACGTCCAGAAAGCCATCTGGCTTCCGTCCGCCCCGTCGAAAACATACCCCTCCACGCCCGGAGTCGCCTGCGCGCCCGGGGCGATCCGGTTCACCGGCCGCTTCATAAACGCGGGAAAGTCGTCCATGCCTCCAAGTGTCCCACCCTGTCCCGAAACCGGACACGGCCCGGCCCGCAACTCCCCCATTTGCAGGCCTTAGCCGTGGCGCGCAAATTGCCCTCTTCCCTGGCGAACCGAAATGCGCACCATCTGGCAGGATCTGCGGCACGGGTTGCGTGTCCTGCGCAACAGCCCGGGCTTCACGGCGGTTGCCGTGCTCACCCTGGCGCTGGGAATCGCCGCCGCCACCACCGTCTTCGGCTGGATCGACGCCACCGTGCGCAACGACGTTCCCGGCGTCGAGCGCGCCGGCGACCTCCTCCCGCTGGAGACGCTCGACCCGAGCGGCGACCCGGTCCGCGGCTCCTTCCTGAACTACCGCGATTTCCGCGACTCGCTCAAACTGGTGGCAGGCGTTGCCGCCTCCGACGACACCACCTTCAGTCTGGGCGCAGCCGACCAGCGCCGCGCGCAGCCCGTCTGGGGCGAACTGGTCTCCGGCAATTACTTCGCAGTGCTCGCCGTCAAGCCCGCCGCCGGCCGCCTGTTCGGAGCCGACGAGCTGGCCGACAAACCCGGCGCAAATCCAGTGGCCGTACTCAGCTACCGCCTCTGGCAGAGCCATTTTCACGGCGACCCCGCCGCCATCGGCAAAACCATCCGCCTCAACCGCCACGACCTCACCGTCATCGGCGTCACCGAGCCCGCGTTCCGCGGCTCCAGCAGCAGCCGGATCTTCGACGTGTGGGTGCCCATCGGCATGGGCGAAGAACTCGGCATCCTCGATCGCTACACCTTCACCGCGCGCGCCTGGCGCAACCTCTGGATGATCGCGCGCCTGCGGCCCGGCGTCCCCCTCGACCGCGCCAACGCCGAGGTTGCCTCCGTCGCACGGCATCTCTCCGCGCTCGACCCCGCCCATCTCACCGGCTTCGGCGCGATGCTGGCCCGGCACACGCCCGGACAGCTCCAGGTGATCCGCCTCCTCCGCATCCTGATGGCCGTGGCGCTGCTGCTGCTGCTCATCGTCTGCGCGAACGTCGCCAACCTGTTACTTGCGCGCGCCATCGCCCGCCAGCGCGAATTCGGAGTGCGCATCGCTCTGGGCGCCGCGCGCCGCCGCATCGTGCAGCAGGTGCTGGTGGAGACGTTCCTGCTCGCCATCGCCGGCTCAGCCCTCGGATTGCTGCTGGCGCTCTGGATGGCGGACGCAGCCATCCGCCTCGCCCCCAACGTCGGCATCCCCACCGCCGTTGACGTGCACCTCAACGCCCGCATCCTGCTGTTCACCACGCTCACCTGCGTCGCGGCGACGCTCGTCTCCTGCCTGGTCCCGCTCTGGCACGTGTTCCGCACCGACGTGAACGAATCGCTCAAGGAGGGCGGACGCTCCGGCGGTCCCGGCGCGCGCTCGCATCGCGTGCGCGGAGCGCTCGTGGTGGCCGAGGTCGCCTTCGCCACCGTCGCGCTTGTGGGCGCGGGCCTGTTCCTGCGCAGCTTCCAGCAGGCCGCCAACACCGATCCCGGCTTCGACAAGCACAGCGTGCTCGCCGCCCGCTTCTACATACAGACCAGCGGCTACACGATTCCTGAAATCCAGCAGTTCTGCCTGCGCCTGCGCGACCGCCTCGCCTCCACGCCCGGCGTCGCCGCGGTAAGCTACGCCGATTACGTTCCGCTGTGGGCCGGCGACGGACCCTACACACGCGTCGCCGTGAAAGGCTACACTCCGCAGCCCGGCGAGGACATGAACATCCGCCGCACCATTGTCTCGCCCGGCTACTTCGCTTCGCTGCGCATCCCGCTGATCGACGGCCGCGATTTCACCGACGCCGACACCCCCGATGCGCCGCCGGTCGTCATCGTGAACCGGACCTTCGCCCGCCACTACTTCGCGGGCGCGAATCCACTCGGCCGCGAGATCGCGGCCTGGGGCCAGCGGTTCACCGTGGTGGGCGTGGTAAAGGACAGCCGCTACTTCACCCCGACCGAATCGCCGCGGCCATATTTTTACGCCGCCTTCCGCCAGCGCTACGGCAAGGACTCCGAGCTCGCGTTCTTCGTGCGGACCGGCGGCTCTATGGCCGGCGCGGCCGCCGTTTTCCGGCACGAAGCCGCCGCCGTCGATCCCGCGGCAACGTACCTCGCCGTGCCGCTCACCACCTTCACCGACGTCTCGCTCTTCCCGCAGAAATTCGCCGCCAGCCTGCTTGCCGCGCTTGGACTGCTTTCGCTTGCGCTCGCAGCAGTCGGGCTCTACAGCGTCATGGCCTACTCGGTGACCCAGCGCACGCAGGAGGTGGGCATTCGCATGGCGCTGGGCGCGCGGCCCCATGACGTGATCCGGCTGGTGGTTCGTCAGGGTCTTACCCTGACCGTCTCCGGTCTGGCCATCGGAATCGCCGCGGCCCTTTCGCTGAGCCGGCTGGCTGCGGACCTGCTGGTGAACGTCAGCGCGGCCGATCCTGCCATCTTCACGGGCGCGGCTCTTTTCCTGGCGCTGGTTGGAGTGCTGGCCAGTTACCTGCCCGCCCGGCGTGCCTCCAGGCTGACCCCTCTGGACGCCCTGCGGTGGGAGTAGCCGTCACTGCCTGAGTTCCACCTCTTCGCCCGTCTCGCGTTCCGCCGCGCGGATCACATCTTTGTACTCTCTCTTGTCCAGCCGCAGCACCATCGTCTTCGACCCTTCCGGTCCGTGGTAGTCAATCGTGAACCAGTGGCTCTTTGACTCGGTCAGCATCAGCAGTGCACCCGCCGCCAGCGACACAGGCATGAGGAGACCGCCCTCTTTGAACCGGTCGCGTGAGGTGTTCTCGTACGACATCCGGTCGATGCTCGCGTACGGAATTGCGGCCAGATTCCCGCGACCCCCATCCACAAACACAGTTCTGTTTAACGGACTGAACCTCAGCCGGACGCGCTCCTGCTTCTCCTTCACGTTTACCAGCCTCGTCTTTGGGAAGACCTGCCCGGCAACCGGCGCGGTCATCGCCGCCAGAAGGAGTCCTGCGGTGAGCACTGCCCTGACCATGTTTGTCCCGTGGAACCTGACGCCTGCAGAACGCCGCGGGTTTCTGAACTGTCCAGTTCCGGCCCACCCGTTCACGAAAACGAACAGCTGTCCTCCGCACGGCGCTGATTTTGCAGCGTCGCGGGATGGCGGGCAAATTGCCCGCTGATGAACGGCGGTTCAGTCGCCCACGCGCGGCCAGCTCGACCCCTCTGGCTGCGTGTGTGATTTGAGTAGCGGTGGACCAGCCGCCGCTACTCCCTTCTTAGCTGTTGTAGACTCCGTCGGCCTTCACCGAGCGCCAGGCTTCCTTCTCGCCCGCCACATCCCGTTCATCCACCCGATCGTAGAGGTGCCGTGCCGTGGTCGTTCCCAGCCCCTGGTTGTACAAGCTCTCGAGGCCGAGTCCCTCGCGTAGATCCTCGGTGAAATCGTGCAGCGCGTGCAACTGATCCGCGCGCGCCGGCTGCTTCCGCCCACTGCGCGTCATCAGGAACATCTGATAGCCCGCGCTCACCAGCTCCGCGATCTCGCCGCCCATCCGAATGCCAGCCTTGCCCACATCGGGCATCCCGTCCGGCCCTTCCTTCACCACCGCCGCGCACTCGCCCCGCGAGACACGCACACCGCCGGAAGCATCGGCCTGAGTCGTGAACCCCGCCGCCGCCAGGGAATCGATGCGCTCACGAAACGTCAACACTTTCGGCTTTACGCGGTTGAAGAACATATCGATACTATATTGCCATGCCCTGTCTGCTAGCGCTCGATGAAGGCACCACCAGCGCCCGCGCCGCTCTCTACGACGAACGCGGCCGCCGCCTCGCTATGACCGCCGCTCCCATCCCCTGCGTGCACCCGCAGGCAGGCTGGGTGGAGCAGGACGCCCTCGACATCCTCGACGGGCAGATGTCCGCCGCCCGCCGCGTCCTCGCCGACCACAACGTTGCTGCCCGCGACGTCGCCGCCATCGGCATCACCAACCAGCGCGAAACCACCATTGTCTGGGACCGCGCCACCGGCCGCCCCATCTCGCCCGCCATCGTGTGGCAATGCCGCCGCACCGCCGATTTCAGCGCCGAGCTCGCGCAATCCCCCAACGCCGCCATCATCGCCGAACGCACCGGCCTCATCATCGATGCCTACTTCTCCGCGACCAAGATCCGCTGGATTCTCGACAATGTTCCGGAAGCCCGTACGCGCGCCCGCAACGGCGATCTGCTCTTCGGCACCGTCGATTCCTGGCTCATCTGGAACCTCACCAGCGGAGCCGCGCACGTCACAGACGTCTCCAACGCCTCCCGCACCATGCTCATGAACCTCGCCACGGGCGAATGGGACGCCGACCTCCTGAACCTCTTCGACATCCCCCGATCCATGCTTCCACGCATCGTGTCCTCCTGCGGGATCGCGGGCACGACCGCTGCCGAGCTCCTGGGAGCCGAAATTCCCATCGCCGGAATCGCCGGTGACCAGCAGGCGGCGCTGTTCGGACAGGCCTGCTTCCGTCCCGGCCTCTCGAAAAACACATACGGCACAGGATGTTTCGCCCTCCTGCACACCGGAGCGAATGTGCCGCACTCGCAGAACCGCCTCCTGGCTACCCGAGCCGCGTCCCCCAACTCCGACCCCGCCTTTGCCATTGAAGGAGCCGTCTTCGTCGCCGGCGCCGCCGTCCAGTGGCTGCGCGACAAGCTCGGCCTCGTCAACACCGCAGCCGAAACCGCCGGCCTCGCTCAGTCCGTCCCCGACACCGGAGGCGTCTGCGTCGTCCCCGCTTTCGTCGGACTCGGCGCACCCTGGTGGGATTCCGAAGCCCGCGGGACCATCACCGGCCTGACCCTCGGCACCACGCGCGCTCACATCGTCCGCGCCACGCTGGAATCCATCGCCTGGCAAACGCGCGATCTGGTGGAAGCCATGGAACGCGATACCGGCGAGCGCCTCCGTGAGCTCCGCGTGGACGGCGGGGCCACCGCCAACGATTTCCTGATGCAGTTCCAGGCCGACGTCCTCGGCCGTCCCATCGTCCGCCCCGTGGACATCGAAACCACGGCCCTCGGCGCGGCCTATCTCGCCGGCCTCGCCACCGGCTTCTTCCCGTCGCTCGAGGATCTGGAGAGCTTCTGGCAGAAAGAACGCGTCTTCGAACCGCGCATGCCCGAGTCGCAACGGGAAGACCTGTTCGCGGGGTGGCATGCCGCGCTCGCCAAAGCCCGCGCTCAGTAGCCCGTCCCACGCCTGCATGCAGGAGGCGTATAGTCAGGAGAGAATCATGTCCAAACGAACCCCGATCGTTCTCACTATGCTCACGCTCGCTCTGGCTACTGCCAGCGCCTTTGCCGCCACCGAAGAGGTGACCGTTGATACCGGCAAGCTCAAGGGAGTCACAGCCAACGACGTGACTTCCTTCAAGGGAGTCCCCTACGCACAGCCTCCTGTCGGCGACCTCCGCTGGCGTCCGCCGCAACCTGCGAAGCCCTGGACCGGCGTCCGCACCGCTTCCGAATACGGAGCCGATTGCATGCAGCTTCCCTTCCCTGGCGATGCCGCGCCTTTAGGCGTCAAGCCCGCCGAGGACTGCCTCTACGTCAACGTCTGGACGCCCGCCGGTGGAGCCGCGAAAAACCTGGCCGTCATGGTGTGGATCTACGGTGGCGGCTTCGTGAACGGCGGCAGCTCGCCCGCGGTCTATGACGGCAGCCAGTTTGCCAAGCGTGGCGTCGTGCTCGTCAGCTTCAACTACCGGGTCGGCCGCTTCGGCTTCTTCGGCTTCCCCGCCCTAACGAAAGAGAACCCCGGCGAGCCTCACGGCAACTACACCTTCATGGACCAGATCGCCGCGCTCCAGTGGGTCCGCCGCAACATCGCCGCTTTCGGGGGCAATCCGAAGAACGTCACCATCTTCGGCGAATCGGCCGGCGGAGGCTCGGTCCTGACCCTGATGACCTCCCCCATGGCCCAGGGACTGTTCCAGAAAGCGATCATGGAGTCCGGTGGTGGCCGCACCGGCCTGTTTCCGCCGCGCTACCTCGATCACGCCAGTCCCTCGGGGACACCCTCGGCAGAGACGCTCGGCGTGAACTTCGCGAAAAAGAACGGCATCACCGGTGAAGATGCCGCCGCGCTGGCCGCCCTGCGCAGGTTGCCCGCCGACACCGTGGTCGACCGTCTCAACATGGCCAGCATGTTCGGAGCGCAATCCACTTACGCCGGCCCCATGATCGACGGCAAAGTCGTGGTGGATACCCCCGAAGCGGTTTATAAAGCCGGCAAAGGCGCGAA
>Ga0335085_10002674_pt1 | contig 32691 bp, 35 predicted proteins | sample Lox_Sample_45_FD_206712 | JGI IMG/M metagenome (GOLD analysis project Ga0335085, IMG submission 206712) | Soil microbial communities from Loxahatchee National Wildlife Refuge, Florida, United States - Lox_Sample_4.5 | ecosystem: Environmental > Terrestrial > Soil > Wetlands | place: USA... | reverse complement strand
AGGCGCAAGTTCGCGCCTCCGCCCCGGTTCAGACGTTCAGCTTCAAGCCCTCGGACTGGCGCTTCTGGGGCGGCAGCAGGCGCGAGAGACTGTCGGTCAGCCGCGCGATCCGCGCGCCGAGTTCCTTCTGCTGGCGGCGGGATTCGAACAGCTCGTCGGTGATGGCGAGCGCGGCCAGAATGGCGGCCTTGTGGCTTTCGACCATCGGTCCGGCCTGAAGGACCCGGCGAATGGCGGTGTCGACGTGCGCGGCGACCTGGCGGGTGTAGTCGGGGTCGAGCTCGGAGCGCACCGTGTACTCTTCACCGACGATCGTGACCTTGACCGCGTTCTTGCGCGTGCTCATGGAATGGTCGCTCCCCCGTTGCCGCCGTCGTCCGCCTGTTCCTCGAGAAAAGCGAGCCGGGCGATCAAATCGCCGACGCGGGCGCGCGCGTGCTCGAGCCGCTGCTCCAACTCGTTGCCGCGGTCCTCGAGCTGCCGCGAGCGGCTCGGCGCATCGTCGCCCTGCTCCAGCGTCCGCAGCAGATCGGCCGCGCGCGATTCGGCCGCGAGCGCGCGGCGCCGCCAGGAGGCCAGCTCGGCCTCCAGGAGGCGCAACATCTCCTCGAGCGCTTCGAGCGCGGCGAGGTCAGGTCGCTCGGCGTCGGACATGATGCATACGCTCCACGTCGTCGAGGGCTGTGGCGAGTGCGGTGTCCACCTCGGCGTCACGCAAGGTACGGTCGGCAGCGCGGAACACCAGCCGCCACGCGACGCTGCGCGTCCCCGCCGGCAATCCCGCCCCCTGGTACTCGTCGAACACCCACGCCCGCTCGAGCAGCGGGCCCGCGCCGCGGACCAGGGTCGCTTCGATCGCCCCGGCCGGAACTCCGGCGGGAAGCACCAGCGCGACGTCGCGCGGCACCGCCGGCCAGCTGGGCAACGGCGCGACGCGCACATCTTCGCGCGCGGCGGGCCGCACGGCAACCTCGAAGCCGAAGATCGGCGCCGCCCACGCCGGCCGGTCGGCGGCAACCTCGCGAGCCCACCCGACCACCGCGCCGGACGCATCATGCACCTCGAGCGCATCGCCGTTCGCCACGATCGCCGCGCCCGGACAGGCCACCCTCACGACCGCCTCGAGCGCCGCCTTGACGTCGAACATGTTCGCATCGGGCGGCTGCGGCGCGCTCCAGTGCGGGGGCCGCGCGGCTCCGGTCACGACGCCGGCGACCCGGAGTTCCTCGTACGGCAGCTCGCCCTCGCCGCGCCGCTCGAAGGTGTGGCCGATCTCGAACAGCCGCACGTCGCGCTCCATCAGCCGCCAGTTGTGCTCCACGCGCTGCGCCAGCCCGTGGAGCAGGCTGGTGCGGAGGAACGCCTCGGCCTGGCTGAGGGGATTCACGACTTCCGGCGCGCGGTCGTCCTGCTTCGCGCCCAGCGACAGCGTCACCGCCTCGTGCAACCCCAGGCCGGTGAGCACGGCGCGCAGGCGGTCCGACGCGCGCTCTTCGGGCGCGTCGGGCACGGTGCCGGGCCGGAACGGCGCCATGTCCGACGGGAACCGGTCGTAGCCGACGATCCGCGCGACCTCTTCGATGAGGTCGATCTCGCGCTCCACGTCGGGCCGCCACGGCGGGACCTGCACCGCGAGGCGGTCGTCGCGCGGGCCGACGACGAACCCCAGCGCCGTGAGCGTGCGCTCGATGTCCGCGCGGGGAACGGTGGCGCCGAGGATCTGGGCGACCCGCGCGTCGCGCAGAAAAATCGTGAGCGGCAGCGCCGGCGTCGGGTACACGTCGAGCGGCGGCGCGGCGAGCGTCCCGCCAGCTACCAGCAGCAGCAACTCGACGGCGCGCTCCAGCCGCTGCGCGGTGGCGCCGGCATCCACGCCGCGCTCGAACCGGTGGCTGGCCTCGGTCGTCATTCCCAGCGCCTTGCGCGCCGCCCGGACGTGCTTGGGGTCGAAGTACGCGCCCTCCAGCAGCACGTCGGTGGTGGCCGGAGACACCTCGCTGTTCGCGCCGCCCATGACGCCGGCTACGCCTACCGCGTGATCCCGGTCGGCGATCACGCAAGTGTGGCTGGGGAGCGCGCGGTCCTGTCCGTCGAGCGTGGTCAGCCGCTCGCCCGGGCGGGCGCGCCGCACCACGATCTCCGGCCCCGCGAGCTTGGCCAGGTCGTAGGCGTGGAGCGGCTGGCCGTTCTCGAGCATCAGGTAGTTGGTCGTGTCCACCACGTTGTTGATGGGCCGCTGGCCGAGGGCGCGCAGCCGGCGGGCCAGCCACTCGGGCGAGGGACCGATCGTCACGCCGCGAATGACGGCGGCGGTGAACCGCGGGCAGCCTTCTTCGTCTTCGATGGTCACGCGGACGCCGGCGGTCTCGCCACTGGAGCCCGAGGCGCGCAGGCAACGGGGGACAGGGGATAGCGGATGGCTCACTCTATCACCTATCCCCCATCCCCCCAGCTTCACCGCCGTGCCCAATACCGCTCCCAGATCCCGCGCCAGGCCCAGGTGCGAGAGGAGGTCGCCGCGATTGGGGGTGACGTCGATCTCCAAGCGGGTGTCGGCGAGCGGCACCGCGTCGAGAAACCGGGTCCCCGGCGCCGCGGGCGTATCGAGTTCGAGGATGCCCGCGCCATCTTCGCCGAGACCGAGTTCCCGCGCCGAGCACAGCATGCCCTCGGAAACCTCACCCCGGATCTTGCGGCGCTCCAGCTTGAGGCCGCCCGGCAGCACGGTGCCGACCGGCGCGAACGGGTACTTGGCGCCGGCTTTGACGTTCGGGGCGCCGCACACCACGCTGAACGGCCGCTCGCCGCCGGCGTCCACCGAGCAGAGCGACAGCCGGTCGGCGTTGGGGTGCTTGCCGGCCTCGAGCACCAGGCCGATCAACACGCCGCCCAGGTCCTGGTGCAGCGGCTCGACCGCGTCCACCGGCGCGCCGAGCATCGCCAGGCGGTCCCGCACCTCCGCCGCGCCGAGCGAGGTGCCTAACAGCTCGTTCAGCCAGGCCAGCGACGCGTTCACGAGGCGTCCACGAATTGCGCGGCGAGCCGCACGTCGGCGTCGTGCAGCATCCGGATGTCCGGAATGCCGAACAGGTTCATCGCGATCCGGCCCGGCCCCATGCCGAACGCCCAGCCGGTGTAGCGCTCCGGGTCCACGTGCACGTTCTCGAGCACCGCCGGGTCCACCATGCCGCAGCCCAGGATCTCCATCCAGCCGGTGTGCTTGCAGGCCGGGCAGCCGGGGCCGTGGCAAATGCCGCATTCCACGTCCATCTCGCCGGAGGGCTCGGTGAACGGAAAGAACGACGGGCGGAACCGGACTTTGGTCGCGGGGCCGAACAGCCGGCGGGCGAAATGGGTCAGCGTCGCCTTGAGGTCCACGAACGTGATGCCCTCGTCCACCGCGAGGCCCTCGACCTGCGAGAACATCGGCGCGTGCGACGCGTCGAACGGATCGCGGCGGTAGCACATCCCCGGCATCAGCACGCGAATGGGCGGGCGGTACGCCTCCATCACGCGGATCTGGAGCGGCGAGGTGTGGGTGCGCAGCACGATGCCCGGCCCGAGGTAGAGCGTGTCGTGCATGTCGAGCGCCGGATGATCGTCCGGGAAGTTGAGCGCGGCGAAGTTGTTGCGCTCCGTCTCGGCTTCCGGACCGACGTACCGGACGAACCCCAGCTCCGCGAAGATCGCGGTGATGCGATCCAGGACGATCGTGACGGGGTGTTTGGCGCCGCGCCAGGAGCCGCGGGCGGGCATGGTCAGATCGGCGGCGTGGTCACCGGGCGCGGCCGCCAGGGCCTGCTCCGCCTCGGCGAGGAGCCGTTCCAGCGCGGCCTTGAGGTCGTTGGCCTTCTGGCCGACCGCGCGGCGCACCTCCGGCTCGAGGCCGGGCAGGTCCTTCATGGCGAGGGTCAACCGCCCCGCCTTCCGCCCGAGGTAGTCGGTGCGGAGCTGCTGGAGGGCCGCGGCGTCCGGCGCGGCGCGAATCTCCCGCTCCGCCTCGGACGCCAGGGCGGCGAGCGCGGCGAGCCGCGCCGCCGCGTCCGCCGAGGTGCCGCTCATGGCCTAACGCTGCGCCTTGGCGAGCTCGGCGAGCTTGCTGAACGCGTCGGCGTCGCGGATGGCGAGGTCGGCGAGGAGCTTGCGATTGATCTCGACGCCCGCCTTCTTGAGCCCGCTCACGAACTGGCTGTACGACAGGTCGTTGAGCCGCGCCGCGGCGTTGATCCGCGTGATCCACAAGCTGCGGAAATCGCGCTTCTTCTGGCGCCGGTCGCGGTAGGCGTAGCGCCAGCCGCGTTCCACCGTTTCCTTGGCCGGCCCCCACAGCTTGCTGCGGCCGCCGCGGGCGCCCCGCGCCTCCTTCATGATCTTGTTCTTGCGCTTGAGGCGCGTCACGTTGCTCTTCACGCGAGGCATGGCTCTCTCCTACGCCGAAAGGAGCAGCGTCAACCGCCGCTCGTCCGCACGGGAAGCGACGGTGCCCTTGCGGAGCTGCCGCTTCCGCTTCGCCGTTTTCTTGGTCAGGATGTGGCTCTTGAAGGCCTTGTGCCGACGCACCTTGCCCTTGCCGGTGAGCCGGAACCGCTTGGCGGCCGCCTTCTTGGTTTTCTTCTTCACGCTCGCTGCTCCTATTTCGGCGTCATCAACATCGTCATGTTCTTGCCTTCGAGCTTCGCGTCCTGCTCCACCTTGCCCACTTCGGCCAGGAACAGCGCGACGCGGTCCAGCACCAGCCTGCCGAGCTCGGGGTGCGCCATCTGGCGGCCCCGGAACATCATGGTCACCTTGACCTTGTTGCCCTCGGCGAGAAACTCCTTCGCATGCCGGCACTTGAAGTCGAAATCGTGATCGTCGATGCCGGGCCGGAACTTGATCTCTTTCAAGTCGATGGACCGCTGCTTCTTCTTCGCGGCCCGCTCGGCCTTCGCCTGCTCGAACTTGAACTTCCCGAAGTCCATGATCCGGCACACCGGCGGCCGCGCCAGCGGCGCGACTTCGACCAGATCGAGACCGCGCGCGTCGGCGGCGGCGAGCGCCTCATCCACGGTCATGATCCCGAGCTGCTCCCCGTCCGGCGCGATCACGCGCAGCGGGCTGATCCGGATCATGCGATTGACACGCAATCGATTCTTGTTGTCTTGCGGCGGCTTTTCGAAGATGGCCGTTTTCCCTCCTCGTCCGAGTGAAAAAACGAAGGACCCCGAGCATTCCCCGGAGTCCCAAGAACAGCGAGCGCCCGCTCGCGCGGGTCGCCCACATCCCAGAACCCTGTTCCACCACGCGCCAGTGACGGCGCGGGCCGGAGGGTGAGGAGCCGAAGCCCCTACTTGCTTGTCAGGGGTGAACTTAAGCGCGATGCCGGGGAAAAGTCAAAGGTCGCCGGCGGCGCCGCGGTCAACGGTGCCGGGTCGGGCGACGTACTACACGTGACGATGCGGGAGTCCCGAGCGTCGGGACGGTCCCGCTGCGGCGCACGGTCGCCGCCGAAGCAAACTGGCGTGGCGGAGGGTATTGCACCACATGAAGAAGACGCTGCTGATGGTCGCAGCCACCGGGGTGATCCTGGCTGTCGGCGTGGGCCTCACGCTGCGGCATCATCGTGACACGACCCATTACCGCCTGGTGCCCATCACCCGCGGCGACGTGGTCGCCACCGTGACCGCCACCGGAACCCTCAGCCCCGTGACCACGGTGCAGGTCGGCACCCAGGTGTCCGGCCAGATCGCGCAGCTGTACGCCGACTTCAACGACCATGTGCGGCGGGGCCAGCTCCTCGCGCTGCTCGACACCACGCTGCTCGCCGAGGAAGTGACGCAGGCGCGCGCGCAGCTGCTCTCGGCGCAGGCCGACCTGGCGCAGAAGCAGTATCTGCTCGCCCAGGCCGACACGCTGCACCGGCGCGGCCTGATGGCCGAGACGGATTACCGCACCGCGCTGTTCAACGAGCAGTCGTCGGAGGCCTCGGACATGTCCGCCCAGGCCAACCTCCAGCGCGCCGAGCAGAACCTGGCCTATACCGTGATCCGTTCGCCGATCGACGGCATCGTGATCGAGCGCGACGTGAACGTGGGGCAGACGGTCGCCTCGAGCCTCCAGGCGCCGCAGCTGTTCCTCATCGCGCAGGACCTGTCGAACATGCAGATCCTCGCGTCGGTGGACGAGAGCGACATCGGCAACGTCAAGGACGGGCAGAACGCGACCTTCACCGTCGAGGCGTATCCCAACCGCCGCTTCAACGGGACGGTGCGCCAGGTGCGGCTCCAGAACACGACCACCCAGAACGTCGTCAACTACACGGTCGTGGTGGGCGTGCAGAACCAGGACGGGGCGCTCAAGCCGGGCATGACCGCCACCGTGGACTTCGAGACGGCGCGCGCCGACAGCGTCCTGACCATCGCCAACGCCGCCTTGCGGTTCAAGGCGCCGCAGGAGCTGATCGCGGAAGCGATCGCCGCCGGCACGCTCGACACCACGCGCCACCGCCGGCCCGGCGCCGACAGCGCGGGCGGTCAGGCCGCGGGCGCCGGCGCGTTCCAGGCGCCGGGCGGCACGCGCGGCGGCCAGGGTGCCGGTGGCGCGCAGGCGTTCGGCGGCGGCCCCGGTGGCTTCGGCGGTGGGCCGGGCGGCTTCGGCGGCGGCCAGGCGGGTGGCCGGTCGTTCTCGAGCACGCGCGGCGGCTTCGCCCGTCTCTGGTACCTGAATGACCAGGGCGAGCCGGCGGTCACGGGCGTGCGCATCGGCATCACCGATGGCCAGAAGACGGAGATCGAAGGTCGCAACATCAAGGAGGGGATGCAGGTCATCGCCGGCATCCTGGCAGCGGGCGAGAACGCCGCCGCGACGTCCACCAATCCGTTCCAGAGTCAGCAGCAGGGGTTCCGCCGGCCGGGAGGCTTCTGAGCGTGAGCGGCGAGCCCGTCATCCGCGTCGAGGGCATCGAGCGTGTGTACTCGACCGGCCGCACCGCCGTGAAAGCCCTGCGCGGTGTCGATCTGCGCATCGAGCCGGGCGAGATGGTGGCGGTCATGGGGGCGTCGGGGTCGGGCAAGTCGACGTTGATGAACATCCTCGGCTGCCTCGACCGCCCCACGGCCGGCGCCTACTGGCTGGACGGGGTGCGGGTGGACACGCTGGACCGCGACCAGTTGGCCGACCTGCGAAACAAGAAACTCGGATTCGTGTTCCAGAGCTTCAACCTGCTCTCGCGCACCAGCGCCGCCGAGAACGTCGAGCTGCCCCTGCTCTACGCGCACGGCGAACACGCGGCCGATCCGCGCGGCGCCGCCCGCGCCGCGCTGGCGCGGGTCGGGCTGGGCGGCCGCGAGGACGCCAAGCCTAACGAGCTCTCGGGCGGCCAGCAGCAGCGGGTGGCCATCGCGCGCGCGCTGGTGACGAAGCCGGCTCTCATGCTGGCCGACGAGCCGACGGGCAACCTCGACACGCACACCTCCGTCGACGTCATGTCGCTGTTCCAGGAGCTGAACGACACCGGCGTCACCATGCTGATCGTGACCCACGAACCGGACATCGCGCAGTACGCCAAGCGCATCGTGGAGATGCGCGACGGCGTGATCCGCCGCGACGAGCCGGTGCGGGCGCGGCGGATCGCGCGCGAGGACCTGAGCAACCTCCGCGACCCGGTCGGGGCCGTGATATGACCGCCAAGCGCCTCATCACCATCGCGACGCGCAGCATCCTGCGGAACAAGATGCGCACCCTGCTGACCATGCTGGGCATCATCATCGGCGTGGGCGCCGTGATCGTGATGGTTGCCATCGGCCAGGGCGCCCGCGCCCAGATCCAGCAGCGCGTCCAGAGCCTCGGCACCAATCTCATCGTCATCACGCCGGGCGCGAGCCGGGCCGGCGGCGTGAGCCAGGGCGCCGGGTCGTTCAACCGGCTGACGACCGACGACGCCGACGCTATCCGCCGGGAGAGCCTGCTCCTGACCGGCGTCTCGCCGGTGATCATCGCGCCCGCGAACGTCGTGGGCGGCGTCGGCAACTGGCGCACGCCGGTCGAAGGCGTGTCGGTGGACTACCAGACCATCCGCAACTGGCCGGTGGCGTCGGGGAGGTTCTTCGACGACGACGACCAGCGGTCCAACCGCAAGGTCGCGGTGATCGGCAAGACCGTCGCCGACAACCTGTTCCCCGGCACCGACCCGACCGGGCAGTCGATCCGGGTCCGCGACGTGCCCTTCCAGATCATCGGCGTGCTGACCGCGAAGGGGCAGACGGCCGAAGGGAACGATCAGGACGACGTCATCCTCGCGCCCTACACGACCGTCCAGACGCGGCTCGCCGGGCACCAGTTCCTGCCGCAGATCATCGGGAGCACGGCCAACCCGAGCGACATTCCGGCCGCGCAGCAGGAGGTCGCGGGGATCCTCCGCCAGGCGCACCACCTCGCCGACTACGACGCCGACGACTTCACGGTGCGCAACCAGTCCGACCTGGCCAACGCGGCGCAGGGCACCACGGTGGTGATGACCGTCCTGCTCGCTTCCATCGCGAGCATCTCGCTCCTGGTCGGCGGCATCGGCATCATGAACATCATGCTGGTGTCGGTGACCGAGCGGACGCGGGAGATCGGCATTCGCATGGCGGTCGGGGCGCGCGGCGGCGACGTGCTGGCGCAGTTCCTGGTCGAGGCCATCGTGCTGTGCCTGGCGGGCGGCGTGATCGGCGTGGTGGTCGGCTTCGCCGGCGCCGTGATCGTCCACCGCACCACCGGCTGGGGCACCGCCGTGGCGCCGGACATGGTCGGGGTGGCCATCGGCTTCGCGGCGCTGGTCGGCATTTTCTTCGGCTACTACCCGGCGCGCAAGGCGGCCGCGCTCGACCCCATCGAAGCGCTACGCTACGAGTAGCGGCGCCTCCACGACGTCGGCGGGCTCGCTCGCCCAACCCTTCTTCTGATCGAGCCGCACCCGGGCCCGCGCGACGCGGGGGTCGTGCTCGAAGATCAGCGTCCAGCCTTCCCGCGCCGCGCGCGGCAGCAATTCCTTCTTGGTCGCCAGCGTGACCAGCGGCTCCACGTCGTAGCCCATGATCCACGGCCCCGGCAGATGCGCGGCGGTCGGCACCACGTCGCCCAGAAACAACGCCGACTCGCCTTCGTCCTGGACGAGAATGGACTGGTGATACGGCACGTGGCCCGGCGTCGGCACACAGCGGATTCCGGGCAGCACCTCGACCTCGCCCGTGATCAGCCGGAACCGGCCGGCCGCGGCGACCGGGGCGAAGTTGGGCAGCAGGTAGCTGGCGCGAATGCGCTCGTTGGGCGTCGCCGCGAAGTCCAGCTCGCCGCGCTGCGCCACGTACGCGGCATTCGGGAACGCCAGCCGCACCTCGCCCGCCTCGGTGGCTACCGTGTTGCCGCCGGCGTGGTCGAAATGCAGATGGGTGTTGATCACCCAGCGCACGTCGGCCGGCGCGTGGCCGGCCTCGCGGATCGCGTCCTCCAGCGCCGTGGGTCCGGGGTCGCCGGGATTCTCGATCCCGTAGATGTCGCGGAACTTCGCGTCGTCCTTGTTGCCGGCGGCGGTGTCGACCAGCACCAGTCCGTCCGGGTGCGCGATCAGCAGGCAGCGCATCGCCAGCGGAATCCGGTTGCGCGCGTCGGCCGGAATGCGGCGCTCCCACAGCGGTTTGGGCACCACGCCGAACATCGCCCCGCCGTCGAGGCGCTGGAGCCCGCCCTCGAGCGTCCAGCAGTCGAGGCCGCCGACCCGGAACGCCGCGGCGCGGCTCACCGGCCCAATGCCTCCAGCTCTTCCCACGTCCCGATGCCGCGATCGCTCGCGCGGCCCAGCAGCCGCTGCAGCACCGCCGCGGTCGCCTCGGCGTCGCCGGCGGCGCGGTGGCGCACGGCCGGGTCGATCTCGACGCCGAAGTAGCGCGTCACCGTGTCGAGGTTGCGGCGCTCGATCTCGGGCACCAGGCGCCGCGACAACCGCACCGTGCACAGCCGCGGCAGGCGCACCGGGAACTCACGCGCCCGCTCGATTTCGGCGCTCACGAATGCCCAGTCGAACCGGGCGTGGTGCGCCACGAACACCCGGCCGGCCAGCGCGGCGAGCACCTCGTCGGCGACGTCGGCGAAGCTCGGCGCTTCGGCCACCATCCCGTCGGTGATGTTGGTGAGGGTCTGAATGCGCCAGGGGATCGGGCGGCCGGGGTTGATGAGCGACGCCATGGCGAGCGCGCGGCGCGGGCCGTCCACGTGCACCACCGCGATCTCGGTGATGCGGTCCTCACGCCGCGGGCGCATCCCGGTGGTCTCGACGTCGACCACCGCGTAGCGCACCTGGTCCAGCGGGACGCCGTGCCACATCGGCTCGGGCACCAGCGTCCAGCGGCCGTCGATGTCGAACGTGAACCGCGGGTCCGCGCCGAGCAGTGCGGTGGCCAGACGCTCGGCCACCGTCCGGTTGGCCTGACCCAGCCCCAGCACGTCGCGGACGATGTCGAGCGGCGGCCGCGGCCCATCGCGCAGGTAGACCAGGGCGCGCTCCGTCAGCGTCGTCACGGGTCCTCGCGCACCAGCGGCATCGTCATGCAGCGCGGGCCGCCCCCGCCCCGCACCAGCTCGCTCCCGTTGATGGCGATGACCGCGCGCGCGTCCGCCTCGACCGGCTCCTCGCCGGTGAGGAAGCGCCGCGCCTGCACGATCCGGAATCCCGCCTTCTGCATTTCCCGCAGCGTAACCTCGTGCCGCCCGTAGCCCACCAGCACGCCCGGGCGCACCGACACGAAGTTGCACGCCGAACCCCACTGCTCGCGCTCCTGATCGGTGCGGTGCTCGCCGCCGCAGAAGATCGGCTCCAGCGGCATCCCGGCGTTGGCCAGCGCCGCGAACAGGTTGGGCTGCTCCTTGACGCCCGCCATGCCCTTGCGGCGGTGCAGGATCGCGAGCCGTTCCGGCCCCACGAAGTGCGGCGGCGAGACCACGCACTGCTCTCGGTCCGCCTGGGTGAAGATCATGTCGAGGTGGATCGCCGTCGGTTCCTTCGGCATCACCACCACGATGACGTCGGTGAGGCCGCACCGCTCGAACATCGTGTCGGCCAGGTTGTCCAGCGCGGCCGGCGTGCTGCGCTCGGAGAAGCCCAGCACCACGAGGTCGCGGCGCAGCGGGTGCACGTCCCCGCCCTCGAGCGAGAAGCCGACGCGCCGCTCGTCGGAGCCGTCGTAGAGGATGCCCGCGTTCTCGAAGGCCGGGTGGAACCGGAACAGCGCGGAGATCAACAGCTCCTCGGTCCACCGCACGTCGTAGCGCATCGAGCCCACCACCGCGTGCTCGCCCACCACCACGCCGGTATCGCGGGTGAAGAACAGATTGGGCAGCGGCGGCAGCGCGTAGCCGCGCTCGTTCAGGGCCGCCGCGATCGGGCCGGGCTCATCCTGCGCGCCGGCGATCATCACGTCCACCAGCTCCTTCACCGGCAGCTTGGCCAGCCGCTGGGCCAGCGGCTCCGAGGGCACCACGTCGAAGGTCCGCGCCACCAGCCGCTCGCGGACCTCGGGGCGCCGCAGCACCTCGGCCACCACGTCGCGCACCTGGAGCACCTGGCTGAAGCGCTCCAGCACCGCCACGAACCGGCGGTGCTCCTTGCGCGCGGACTCCAGGTCGATGATGTCGTCGTACAGGTAGTCTTCGCGGGTGCCGGGCGTGACGCCTAGCAGCTCCGCGCCGGGCGTGTGCACCAGCACCGACTTGAGCGCGCCGATTTCCGAGGTGACGTGAACCATCAGGCCCTCCGGCCGCTCGCCAGCGCGAAGGTCAGCGCCTCCAGCTCCAGCGCCATGTTGACGTTGGCGACCGTCACGCCCGCCGGCACGACCAGGGCGACCGGCGCGAAGTTGAGCAGCGCGCGCACGCCCGAGGCCACCAGGCGGTCCGCCATGGCCTGCGCCGCGGCCGCCGGCGTGCCGATCACCGCGATGTCCGCCGGCTCGGCCGCCAGGTCGGACTCGATCCGCTCCGCCGGACGCACGGTCTGCGCATCGAGCACCGTCCCGATCTTGGAAGGGTCCGCGTCGTAGATCGCGGCGATGTCGAAGCCGCGCGCCTCGAAGCCCGGGTAGTTGGCCAGCGCCGCGCCGATCCGTCCCGCCCCCACCAGGATCACCCGGTACGGCCGCCCCAGCCCGAGAATGCCGCGGATCCGGCGGGCCAGCTCGATCGTCGGATACCCGATGCCGCGCTTGCCGAATGACCCGAAAAACGACAGGTCCTTGCGCACTTGCGCGGGGGTGGCGCCACCCCGCTCGGCGAGCGCGCGGGAGGAGACCGTCATCCGTCCCTCACGCTCGCATTCGTCGAGGTACTGAAGGTACAAAGACAGTCGGCGGATCGTCGAAGCGGCTACGTGACGCACACGCGGTCTTGTGAAATGATTCACAAACTTAGACGCGCGGCAAACTCCGGGCAAGCGCCAGGAATTGCGCCGCACTCAGCATCTCCGCGCGGATCGTCGCCGGCACGCCCAGTGCCGCCAGCAGGTCGGCCGCCACCTCGCCATCCACGTCCCACGCCTCGCGCAGCGTGCGCTGGAGCTGCTGGCGGCGCCGCTGGAACGCCGCGCGGATCAGCCGGCGCGTCGCGTCGTGATCCGCCGCGTCGGGCAACTCGCTCGCCGGCCGCGGAACGATGCGCACCACGGCCGACTCGACCCTGGGCGGCGGACGAAACGCGCCCGCCCGCACGCTGAACAGCTGCTCGACGTCGGCCACCAGTTGGACGCCCGCCGACAGCGCGCCGTACGCCGCGCTGCCCGGCGGCGCCGCGAGCCGGGCGGCGACCTCGCGCTGGACCAGAAACACGATCTGCCGCGGTCGTGGCGGCGTGAGCGCGCGTTCGATGAGCGGCGACGTGATCTGATAGGGGATGTTGCCGCACACCACGTCCGCGGCGGGCCACGGCACCCGGAGCGCGTCGCCGGTGACGATGGTGACGTTGCTCCCGGCGAAGCGCTCCTCCAGATCGGCGGCGAGGCGGCGGTCGGCCTCGATGGCCACGACCGTCCGCGCGCGGCGGGCGAGCTGGCGGGTGAGGGTGCCCTTCCCCGGCCCGATCTCGAGCACGCTCGCGTCGGGTCCGGGCACGGCGGCATCGGCGATCCGGGCGAGGAGCCGGGGATCGAACAGGAAGTGCTGGCCGAGCCGCGCGCCCACGAGCTAGCGGCGCAACACCAGCAGGGTGCGGTCGTCCGCCATGGCTTGCGGGGAAAACGCCTCGAGGTCCGCGAACACGGCCTCGACGATCTGCTGCGCCGGCCGGTCGAGGTGTTCGCGGACGCAGTTCAGCACGCGCGCCTCGCCGTAGCGCTCGCCGCTGGTGCCGACCGACTCGTTGAGTCCGTCGGTGAACACGCACAGCAGGTCCTTGCCCTTGGCCCATTCGACTTCCGCGCCGAGCACGACGCGCTCGCCGCCCAGGCCCAGCGGCGGCGCCGTGGCGCCGAGCCGCCGCGGCTCGGAACCGTCGCCCGGCACGACGAACGCGTGCGGGTGGCCGGCGTTGGCGTAGCGCAGCGCGCCGCGGCGCCGGTCCACCACGCCGTAGAACAGCGAGATGTGCATCTCGGCGCGCCGCAGCTCGTCGCCGACGATCTCCATCAGGCGCTGGAGCGCGTCCTCCGGCGAGGGCGAGGCCATGGCGAGCACGCCGGCGGCGGACACGGAATGAGCCATGACCATCGCGGCGCGCAGCCCGTGACCGGAGACGTCGCCCAGCATCACGCCGAGCGCGTCGCGCTGGAGCACGATCAGGTCGTAGAAATCGCCGCCCACGAACTCGGCCGACTGGGAGCGCGCGCCGATGTCGCCGCTCTTGGCCAGCACCGCGGGCGGCGGCATCAGCGCCAGCTGGAGCTCGCGCGCCAGCTCGAGCTCGGTGCGCAGCCGCTCGCGCTGCCGCTCCAGGTCGGCCAGCCGCGCGTTCTCGATCGCCGCGCCGACCTGGTTGGCGATGGCGGTGATGAGCTTCTTGTGCCCGGTGGTGAACACGTCTTCGCCCAGCCGGTCGGTGAGATTGATGACGCCGACCGGCCGCGGCGTGCCGCCCGGCGGCGCGTACAGGATGGGCACCGACAGGTAGCTCTCGCCGCGGTAGCCGCGCGCTTCGTCGGTGGTGACCGGCGAGCCGTCGGCGCGCGGATCGTTGAACAGCGCGCGCTGTTCGCGGAACACCCGCGCCGCGATGCTGTCGGGATGGCCGATCGGGACCGCCGCGAGCCAGCTCTTCTCGAGTCCCCGCGCGGCGACGATCCGCAGCTCGTCTTTGGCGTCGTCGTAGACCATCAGCGAGGCCCGGCGCGCGCCCACCACGTCCGACACTTCGCGGATGATCGTCTGGGCGGCCTCTTCCAGCCGCACGGTGCGGCCGAGGATGTCGCTGATGGTGTAGAGGAGATCGATCTCTTCGTAGCGGGTGGACAGCTCGGCGACGACCTGGCCCATCTCGCGTTCGTGGGTCAGCACCAGCGCCAGCACGGCGGCCGCGGCGCGCGCCGGCTCGGCCCACACGGCGCCCGGCCCACCGCCGTCCGGCCCCACCTGGAGCCACACGCCGGCGTGCCCCGTCACCGGCTCGAGCCACGCCTCGCCCTTCGGCGTGACGATCGCGTGGCCGTGCGCGCCGGCCGCGTCGAGCGGCGGCCACCAGGCGCCCGCTTCCTCGGTGAGGCAGCGCACCCGCTCGCCTTCGCGGCGCCACACTTGGACGCGCCCGCCGGCGAGGCGCCGCAGCGGCTCGACGACGCGGTCGAGCCGCCCTAACTGCGGCGCAGGGTCATGCAGATGGAGTTTCCCTTGTCGTTGAAGCGCACCTCATCCATGAGGCGCCGGATGAGGAACACGCCGCGGCCGTCGCTGCGCTCGAGGTTCTCGGGCAGCGTCGGATCGGGGACCGCGTCGGGGTCGAACCCGGCGCCCTCGTCGGTGATGCGGATCTCGAGCGCGTCGGGCCCGTAGCGCGCCACGACGTCCACGACCTTCGAGCGGTCGCTGCGGTTGCCGTACAGGATGGCGTTCGCGAGCGCCTCGCACAGCGCGACGCGGACGTTGAACCGGATGGAGTGGCGGTCGCGGAACGCCGACGCCAGGTGCTCCGACACCACCGCGACCGCCTCCTCGACCAGCCGCAGATCGCTGGGCAGCCGCAGCGTCAGCTCGCGCTCCAGGCCGCCCCCGCCCGCGATGGGCGAGACCCGCGCCTGGAACGGCGCGGGGTGCGCCGCGCCCGTCAAAACGCGGCGAGCGCCTCGGACGCGCTGTCGCTGATCGCGAACAGCGTATCCAGCTTGGTCAGCTCGAACAGCGTGCGGAGGTCCTCGTTGAGGCCCGCCAGCCGCAGGTCGCCGCCCTCGTCGCGGATCTTCTTCGACAGCGACACCAGGACGCCCAGGCCCGAGGAGTCGATGTAGCCGGTGCGCGTGAAGTCGATGAGGAACTTGCGGTCGCCGGCCTCGAGCGCCTCGAGAATCTTCTGCTTCAGCTCCTGGCGATTGCCGACGATCAACTGCCCCTCCACCTCCACCACCACCACGTCGTTCCCGCTCTTCTTCACCGTGAAACTCATGAGCCCTCCGTTGAGGCGGACTGGAGCGCCGCGATCGCGGCCACCAGCACGATGTCGGCGGCGCTCGCGCCGCGCGACAGATCGCAGCACGGCCGCGCGAGCCCCTGGACGATCGGGCCGATCGCGACCGCGCCGGCAAGCCGCTGCACCAGCTTGTACGCGATGTTGCCGCTATCAAGGTCGGGGAAGATCAGAACGTTCGCCAGCCCCCCCAGCGGACCGCCCGGCGCCTTGCGCGCGTGCACGTCCGGCACCAGCGCGGCGTCGGCCTGCAGTTCCCCGTCGGCGGCAACGGCGGGCTCGCGCGCCCGGAACAGCGCCACCGCCTCGCGCACCCGCGCGACGCTCTCGCCTTCGGCGCTGCCCCGCGTCGAGTGCGACAGGAACGCGACCCGGGGCTCGTCGCCCACGATGCGGCGGCGGTCGCGCGCGGCTGCGAGCGCGATGTCGGCCAGCTGCTCGGCGGTCGGGTACTGGACCACGCCGCAGTCGGCGAAGGTCAGGACGCCGCGGCGCTCCGTGACCATGTAAAAAGAACTTGACACGGTGCGAATGCCCGGCGCAGGGCCCACCGCCCACAACGCCGCCTTGAGCACGTCGGCGGTCGAGTGGACCGCGCCGCCCACGGTCGCGTCGGCATCGCCCAGCGCGACCAGGCCGGCGGCGAAGCGCAGCGGGTCGGCCGCGGCGGCGCGCGCCGCGGCGGCGGTCGGCACGCGGTCCGGCTTGCGCCGCGCCAGCAGCTCGGCCACGGCGCCGAGCATCGGGTCGTCGGCCGGGATGCGCACCGAGACGCCCGGCGCTTCGGCCGCGGCCCACGACGCGGTGGCCGCATCGCCGAGCAGCGTGACATCGGCGAGGCCGCGGGCCGCGAGGTCCAGCGTCGCCTCGCGGGTCCGCGCATCGTCCCCCTCGCTCAGCACGACCCGGCGGCGCAGCCGCGCGGCGCGGGCGGCCACGTCCTCGATGAACGCCATGCGCCTAGCGGTTCCCGAACTTGGCTTTGAGGGCCTGCGAGACGGCCGGATGCACGAGATCGCCCACGTCGCCGCCGAAGCGCGCCACCTCGCGCACCAGCGACGAGGACAGATAGGTGAGATCGAATGCCGGCGCCAGGAACACCGTTTCCACGCCGGCGGCCAGTTTCCGGTTCATCAGCGCCATCTGGTACTCGTACTCGAAATCGGAGACGTAGCGCAGCCCGCGCACGATCAGCGTGGCGCCGATGTCGCGCGCGAAATCCACCAGCAGCCCATCGAAGGACCGCACCTCGAACCGCGGGTCCGGCCCGATGCAGGTGCGCGCCAGCGCGACGCGCTCCTCGAGCGAGAACAGCGGCCCCTTCCCGCCCGCCGACGTCACCGCGACGATCACGCGGTCGGCGAAGATCAGGCCGCGGCGAATCAGGTCTTCGTGGCCGCGGGTGATGGGATCGAAGGTGCCGGGATAGACCGCGGTGCGCGTCATGGGGCCTCGAGGAACGTGATCACGGTCGTGCCGTAGCGGCGGTGGTCGCCGCCGCCGACGTCTTCCTTCACATCGTGCTCCACTCCGAGAATGCGGGCGAACGGCCGCGCGCGGAAGGCCTGCGCGATCCGCGCCGCGTGGCCGGTGGTGTACGGCGGGTCGGCGAACGCCACGTCGTAGGCCAGCGGCGCCAGCTTCGCGGCGAACCGGAGCGCATCGGCGCGGTGCACCCGCCCGCTCGTGGCGCCCAGCAGCTCGAGGTTGCGGCCCAGCGCGGCCAGGCTGCGCTGGTCCAGCTCGACGAAGTCGCAGCTCGCCGCGCCGCGCGACAGGGCCTCCAGTCCCATGGCCCCGGTGCCCGCGAACAGGTCCACCACGCGCGCCCCGGCCAGCCGGTCGTGCACGATGCTCATCCACGCCTCGCGCACGCGGTCGGTGGTGGGGCGGGCGCGCGGATCGGCCGGCGGCTCGATGCGGCGGCTGCGCCAGTGGCCGCCGATGATCCTCACGCCGCGCCGGCCAGCGCCACGAGCCGGCCCTCCAGCTGCTCCTGCCCCTGCCAGTCGTCGCGCTCCAGCCGCACCGCGACCCGGAGCGGTCCGCCGGCCGCGCCGAGGATGCGCGTGACCTCGTCACGCCCGCCCCACGCCACCGTGCGCAGGCGCGCGCGCCCGTCGGTGATGGTGAACCGGCAGTGCTGTTCGCCGATCGCGCGCGGCGCGCCCGCCAGGCTCACGCCCTCCACGCCGAACACCGGGCCCGGATTGCCCATCCCTGTGGGCTCGAGCGCGCGCACCAGCCGCTCGAAGTCGAGCGTCAGCTCGGCGAGCGGCAGGACCGAGTCGACCCGCTGCGTCGGCACCAGCTCGTCGTGGCCGATCTGGGCCGCGCACGCGCGGTTGAACGCGTCCGTAAAGGCCGCCAGGCGATCGCGCCGCACCGTCAGGCCGGCGGCCATGCGGTGCCCGCCCCACTTCTCGAGCAGCCCGGCGCAGTCGGCCAGCGCCGCGTGCAGGTTGCAGCGGCCGGCGGAGCGACCGGATCCCTTGCCCACCTCGCCGTCGAGCGCGACGAGAAACGTGGGCCGCGCGATCCGCTCCACGACGCGCGAGGCCACGATGCCGATCACGCCCGGGTGCCAGCCCTCGCGCGCCAGCACCACGCCGATGTCCCGCGCCGGGTCGAAGTCGCGGTCGAGCTGCTCGAGCGCCTCCTCCAGCGTGCGCTGGTCGATCGCCTGGCGCTCGGCGTTCTGCCGCGAGAGCTGGGCGGCGAGGCGCGCGGCTTCGGCCGGTTCGTCGGAGAGCAGCAGCGTGAGGCCGTCGTTGGCATCGCCGATGCGGCCCGCGGCGTTGAGCCGCGGCGCGACGATGAACCCGATCTGGCCGGCGCGCGGCGTCGTGTCGGTGAGGCGGGCCTCGGCGAGCAACGCGGCGAGGCCGGGCCACTTGGTGGTGCGCATCATCTTGAGGCCGAGCCGCACGATCACCCGGTTCTCGCCTACCAGCGGCACCAGGTCGGCCACCGTGGCCAGCGCCGCGAGGTCGAGCAGGTGCCAGGGAAACGTCGCCCCGACGCCGGTCGCCCCGGCGAGCGCCAGGCCGAGCTTCCACGCGAGGCCGGCGCCGCACAGGTCGGGGAACGGATAGGCGTTGTCGGGGCGGCGCGGGTTCACGAAGGCCACCGCGTCGGGCCATTCGGGACCCGGCAGGTGGTGGTCCACGACGATCACGTCCATACCCGCGGCGCGGGCGGCGCGCACGTGCTCCAAGGCGGTGGTGCCGCAGTCGAGCGTCACCAATACGTGCGCTCCCGCGGCGCGGGCGGCGCGCACGCCGGCGTCGGAGAGGTCGTAGCCGTCGCGCAGGCGATGCGGAACGAACGGCACCGCGCGGCCGCCGGCGCGGCGGATGACGCGCGTCAGGATGGCCGTGGCGCACTGGCCGTCCACGTCGTAATCGCCGTGGAGGAACATCGTCTCCCCCTCGCGGATCGCGCGGGCGAGCCGCTCGACCGCGGCGGCCATGCCCGGCAGCAGCGCCGGATCGTGGAGGTGATCCGCCGCGGGGCGCAGGAAGCGGCGGGCCTCCGCTTCCGTGTCGTACCCGCGCTGCACGAGCAGCCGCGCGAAGCTCAGCGGGACGTTGAGCGCCGCCGCGAGCGCCGTGGCGGTCGCCTCGTCGGGCGAGGGCTCCACGCGCCAGCGCCGGTCGAGCTGCTCACTCCTCGGCATACAGCATGACGCCGCACACCTCGCAGGTCTCGATGGACTCGCCGTGATGGATGGCCACGCGGCGCTGGAGCGGCACGGCCGTCATGCAGTGGCCGCACGATTCGCTGCGAATCGGGTAGATCACCAGGGGCGAGCGGCCACGCCGGATCCGCTCGTAGCGCGCCAGCATCGGCGCGCGGACCTCGCCCGCCGCGACGCGCCGCTCGGCGAGCGCCTTCTCCACCTCCGCGCGGAGGCCGGCGCGGCGCTCCTCCAGGTTCGCGCGCGCCTCCGCCTGCGCGGCGATGACGGCGTCGTGCGACTTGGCCACGTCCTTCACCTTCTTCTCCGCCTCGACGATCGCGTCGCCGCTGCGCAGGAAGTCGGCCTCCTCCTTGACCAGCACGCCGCGCGCCAGGTCGATCTCGGCCATCAGCGTCGAGGCGTCCTTGGCTCCGCGGACGAAATCCAGCTGCTGGCGGCGCCGGTCCTGGAGCTGCTTGTAGCTCGCGATCCGCTGCTCCAGTTCGGTCCGGCGCGCCTCCGCGCCCGCCACGCCCCGCTCCGCCTCGTCGAGCGCCTTGCGGTACGTGCTCAGCTCCTGGTCGAGCGCTTCCTCTTCGGGTTTGAGGGCGTCGAGCGCTTTCTGCGCCGCGGTGACGGCTTTGTCCTTCTCCTGCAACGCCAGCAAAGCTTCAAGTTCGGGGTGCAATGCCTTGTTCCTCCGCCAATGAAATGAACGTCTCAGTACTTCGGTTCGCGCTCCGCCTTGAGCGCCTTGCGTTGCTGCCGCAGCGGGCCCGCGCGGGTCAGCGCGTCCCGCTCGCGGAGCAGCGCGAGCTTGTTGTCCTCGCTTGCCAGCTCGATCTCGCGCTGGAGCTGCGCGAGCCGGTCCTGCCGCGGCCGTTCGTCGCGGATCCACGCCACCGCGCCGCTGAACGCCGCCTCCGCGTCGTACGGCGCCGGCTCGGGCTGCGCGAGCGCATACCACAGCTCCAGCAGATCGTCGGGCGGCGCGGCGCCCCCGGCCGCGAGCACCTCGAAGATCCGCCGGTACCAGGGATGCTGGAAGTCCGCGGCGGCAAGCTCGCGCACGCCGCGCTCGGCGAACGCGGGATCGGAGATCATCGCCCGCGCCACCGTGCGCTCCGCCGGGATCTCGGGCGGGGCGACCGGTCCGGCGGGGCCGGCGGCCGAGACCGGCGGGCGCGGCGCGCCGGGCTGGACGGCGCCGACCCGCTGCTCGAGCACCTCGCGCGACATCCCGGTCCGCTCGGCGACCTTCCCGATGTACGCGTCGCGGATCAACGGGTCGGCCGCGGCGCGCATCGTCGGCAGCAGCCGGTCGAGCGCGAGCAGCTTGCCCCGCACGTCCGCCAGCAGTCCCTTGCGGTCGATCAGCTGGAGCTTGCGCTCGAGCACGTCGACGGACTTGCCCACCAGCTCCTGGAACGGCGCCGCGCCGCCCTTGGCCACGAGCGTATCGGGGTCCTCGCCGTCGGGGAGCGTCACCACGCTGACCGCCAGGCCCTGGCGGAGCAGCTCGTCGGCGGCGCGGAACGTGGACTTGAGTCCCGGGGTGTCGGCGTCGTAGGCGATCGCGACGCTCCTGGTGTAGCGCCGCAACACCTTGGCCTGCTCGCCGGTGAGCGACGTGCCTAACGGCGCGACCGCGTGGCCGATCCCCGCCGCCTGAAGGCGGATGCAGTCCACGTAGCCCTCGACCAGGACCGCGAGGCCCTCGGTCCGGATCGCGCCGCGCGCCCGGCTGAGCCCGTACAGCAGGCTCCCCTTGTGGTACACGTCCGACTCGGGCGAATTCAGGTATTTGGGCTCGCCTTCGCCCAGGATGCGGCCGCCGAAGCCGACCACCCGCCCGCGCACGTCGAGAATCGGGAAGATGAGCCGGCCGCGGAACCGCGCGGCCACGGTCCCGTCGTCGCGGGTGTGGGTGAGCCCGGCGCGCGCCAGGACGTCGTCGCCGATGCCGAGGGCGCGCATCGCCTCGAGCAGCGCGTCGCCCCGCGGCGCGTACCCCAGCTGGAAGTCGGCCTGAATTTCCTCGCCCAGGGTCCGCGAGGCGAGATACTCGCGGGCCGCCCGCGCGTCGTCGGACTCGCGCAGCCGCCGCGCGAACCACTCGGCCGCGACGCCGAGGGCCGAGTACACCGGCTCGTTCGGGTCGGGGCCCACCGCGCGCGCCTCGGGCACCTCGATGCCGACCCGGCCCGCGACCTCGCGCACCGCGCTCGGATAATCGAGCCCGAACTTCTTCATGTAGAACGTGAACACGTCGCCCGACTCGTGGCACACGAAGCAGTGGTACATCTGCTTCTTGGGCACGACCGAGAAGTTGCGGTGGGTGCCGCCGTGGAACGGGCACGGCCCGCGCCAGTCGGCGCCGGTGCGCTTGAGCTCGACGTGCTCGCCGATCAGCTGCACCATGTCGGCCGCGTCCTTGATCTGCTCGATCAGCTCGGTCGCGATCACGCGAGGTCCCGCGCGTGAACCCGGACCCGCCGGCCGCGGACCCGCACCGCGACGTCGTCGCCCTGGACGGTTTCGATCTCGCCCTCGATGCCTAACGAACGGATCCGGACCTTGACGCCCGGGCGCAGCCCCGCCGGGTCGCGCGGCGGCGCGTCGGCCGCCGCCGGGTCGTCGGCGCGCCGCCCGGCGTCCGGGGCGGCCGGCGCATCCGCCGCGGCCAGCGCGGCGATCTCCTGCTCCAGCGCCCGCCGCGCCTCCTTCTCGCGCCCCGCCCGCGCCTCGGCGAGCGCGCGCTCGACCTCGGCCCGCGCGTCGAGCAGCGCCTCGCGGGTGGCGCTCTTGCGCGCCCGCGCCAGCTCCTTGTCCGCGCGCTCCAGCTCGTCGCCGCGCTCCGCGAGCCGGCCGCGCAGCGCCGCCAGTTCGGCCCGCAGCAGCTCCAGGTCCGCCGCACGCGCGGTCAGCTCCGTCGCCTGCCGCTCCAGCGCCTGACCCCGCGCCTCCACGGCCGCCAGCGCCGTTTCCAGGCGGCGGTCGGACGCCGGCACCCGCGCTTCCGCGTCCGCCAGCACGGCGTCGGGCATGCCCAGTCGCCGCGCGATGGCCAGGCCGTACGACCGGCCCGGCGTGCCCTTGGTGAACCGGTACGTGGGCGCCAGCGTCGCGGCGTCGAACTCCAGCGAGGCATTCACGACGCCCGGCTGCTGCGCCGGCAGCTCCTTGAGCGCGCCCAGATGCGTGGTCGCCACGGTGACCGCCCCGCGCCGGGTCAGCGTGGCGAGCACCGCGGCCGCCAGCGCCGCTCCTTCCGCCGGGTCGGTTCCGGTGCCCAGCTCGTCGAGCAGCACCAGCGAGGCCGCGTCGGCTTCGGCGACGACCGCCCGCAGCGCGGCCACGTGGGAACTGAACGTGGACAGGCTCTCCTTGATGCTCTGCCGGTCGCCGATGTCGGCGAACAGCGTCGTGAACACCGGCAGCACGCTGCCCTCGCCCACCGTCGGCGGCACCCCACTCTGCGCCAGCGCCGCGGCGAGCCCCACCGCCTTGACCAGCACCGTTTTCCCGCCGGTGTTGGGGCCCGAGATCAGCACCGTGCGCTCGCCGGGCTCCAGCACGAGATCGAACCGCACTGCCTCACGCCCCTCGGCGAACAGCAGGGGATGCGCGGCGCCCCGCAGCGCGAGCGGGGCCGCGCCCGCGGCCACGATGCGCGGCGGCGCGGCGCGCGTCGCGGCCGCGAACCGCGCGCGGGCGTAGCAGGCGTCGAGCGCGATCAGCATCTCCAACGCCGCGTCGATGCCGTCGGCGTGCTCGCGCAGCCGTTGCGTCAGCTCGCGGAGGATGCGCTGCACCTCGCGCGCTTCTTCGGCTTCGATCCCGCGCAGGCGGTTGCCCGCTTCCATCGTTTCGGCCGGCTCGACGAACACCGTCGCGTGAGTCGCCGACTCGTCGTGGACGATGCCGCCCAGCCGCGCCCGGCCCGTCGCCCGGACCGGGATGACGTAGCGGCCGGCGCGCAGCGTGGGGGCCGCGTCGCCCGCCTTGTGCCGCGCGTCGATGCCGTTCAGGAGGCGTTCGAGGGTCGCGACGATCTCGCGCCGCATCGCCACCAGGTCGCGCCGCAGCCGCGCCAGCTCGCGCGATGCGCCGTCGAGCACGCGCCCGTCCGGGTCGATCGCCCGGACCAGCGCCGCCTCGAGATCGTCGGGCAACGGCGCGGCCTCGAGCACCTGGAGCGCGGGCGCCTCGCGCGACGCGCGGCGCAGCTTCGCGCCCACCGCGCGCGCGGCCGCGAGGCCGAGGCACACGGCCGCCAGCTCCGCGCCGTCCAGTACGGCGCCTTCGATGTGCAGGCGCGCCAGCGCGCCCGTGAGATCGGGGAACGGGACCGGCTCGACGTCCACGCCGTCGGCGAGCAGCCGCGCGAGCTCGAACACCCGCGTCAGCTCGGCGGTGATGCCCGCGACGGACACGCCCGGCGCCAGCGCGCACACGCGCGCGGCCCCGAGCGGGGTGACGGCGTACTGGGAGACATGGCCTAGTGTGGCGGGAAATTCGATCGCGGCGAGGGCGGTCTCCGCGAGCGCAACGGTCTCGTCAACCGACGGTGCGCTCGCCGTCCCCATGCCCCACCAGCGAACTACTCACTCCGGCTGCGGCGGCTCTTGCGGCGGGCGGCGTTCATCTTCCGCTTGCGCCGCTCGCTGGGCTTCTCGTAATGACGATGCTTACGCAGGTCGGACAGGATGCCCGCCTTCTCGCACTTCTTCTTGAAGCGCTTCAGCGCGCGTTCGAAGTTCTCATCCTCATGGATGATGACTTCCGGCATTCACAACCTCTGGGAAAGTAATGGCACGTAACTATCCAAGCCGTGGAAACTTAGCTTCGCGGCCCCCGACTTGGCAACTGACCCGTTGGTCAGCCCGGAGGCCACTGCATCCGGCGGCCACCCATGATGTGGAAGTGCAGGTGCGGCACCGTCTGCCCGCCGTGTTTGCCGGTGTTGACCACCACGCGGTACCCGCCGTGATCGACGTGCACCTTCCGCGCCACCTCGTGCGCCGCCCGCAGCATATCGCCGAGCAGCACGGCGTCGTCGCAGGTGGCGAGCGAGTCGTAGTGCTCGGTCGACACGATCAGCACGTGGTCGGGGGCCTGCGGGTTGGTATCGCGAAAGGCCACCAGCGAGGGCAGCCGGTAGATGATGTCGGCCGGAACCTTGCCGGCCACGATCTGGCAGAACACGCAGCCATCATGCGACTCCATTGTGCCTCCGGTGCGTCAGCCCAGCCTGGATTGGGCGGTGACGGCCAGCGCCGCCAGCGCCGCGGTATCGAAGCGGAGGGTCGCGCGGCCCAGGGACGTGGTCCGGAATCCGGCGCCCGTGAGCGCGGCCAGCTCCGCCTCCGTGAATCCCCCTTCGGGCCCGATGGCCCACTGCACGCCGTCCGACTCGCGCAGCGATGGCAAAGTAGCGCCTTCGGCGTCGGCGAGTAACCGCAGCACGCCGTGCGGCGCGGCGACGCGGACGGCATCGGCCACCGCCACCGGCGCCACGACGGCCGGCGCCCACGCGGCGCCGCACTGCTTGAGCGCCTCGCGGGCGCGCCGGTGGGCCTTCTCGACGTGGGCCGCCGTGAACCGGGTGGCGACCGCCTGCGCGTGCTCGGTGAGCAGCGGCACGATGCGGGTGGCACCCAGCTCGGTCGCCTTCTCGACCAGGTCGAAGAACCGTTCCTTGTCGCCCGCGCCCACGAGCAGCTCGGTCAGCGGCGGCGCGGCCACGGTCGTGGCGGCGACCACGCGCGCCGACGCCAACTCGCGCTCCAGCGACACGCGCGCCGTGGCCACGCCGCCGCGCGCATCGACCAGGCGCACCAGCGCGCCGTCGCCGACGCGCCGCACCTTGAGGTGCTGGATTTCGTCGGACTCGAGAATGATGACGCCGCCGGCCTGGAACGGCCCGCGCGCATAGAGCGCCACGGCGGGCGGCGCGGCGACCCGGCCGGTCATGCCCCCAGCGCTTCCTTCATGCGGTCCCAGAACGAGCGGCCGGTCCCGCGCGATGGCGCCTCGCCCTCGTGCTGCGCCAGTTCCTTGAACAGCCGCTCCATGTCGGGCGTGAGCCGCTCCGGCGTCCACACGGCGATGCGCACGTGCAGGTCGCCGCGGCCGGCCTGGCCCAGATGCGGCAGCCCCCGGCCGCGCACCCGGAGCAGCGTCCCCGACTGGGTGCCCGGGCTCACCGTGATCTTCTCGCGGCCGTACGGCGTCGGGACCTCGACCTCGGCGCCCAGCGCCGCCTGCGAGAACGCCAGCGGCAGATCGAACACCAGGTCGTCGCCGTGCCGCACGAACCGCGGATCGTCCTGCACCTCGAGCGCCACGATCAGGTCGCCGGGCGTACCGCCGCGCGGGCCCGCGTGTCCCTGGCCGCGCAGCGAAATGAAATTCTCCGACGACACGCCGGGCGGAACGTCGACTTCCACGGTGCGATCCTGACGGACCCGCCCGTCGCCGCGGCACGTCTCGCACGGCTTGTCGATGATCCGGCCCTCGCCGCCGCAGGTCGGACACGGACCGACCGTCACGAACTGGCCGAACACCGACCGCTGCGCTCGGCGCACCTGCCCCTGCCCGCCGCAGGTCGAGCACTTCTTGGGATGCGAGCCCGGCTTGGCCCCGCTGCCGTCGCACGTGTCGCAGGGCTGGAGCACCTTGTACTTGAGCGTCTTCCTGACGCCGGCCGCCACGTCGTCGAGGGTCAGCTGCACCGACACCCGCAGATCGTTGCCGCGCCGCTCGCGCGCGCGCGCCTGGCCGCCGCCGGCGCCGAACATCTCCTCGAAGCCGGCGAAGCCGCCGAAATCGCGCATGAAGATGTTGAGCGCTTCGCTGAGGTCGAAGTGGTGGAACCCGCCGCCCCCGCCGCCGCGCTTGAGCCCCGCCTCGCCGTAGCGATCGTACACGGCGCGCTTGTCGGCATCGCGGAGGACCTCGTAGGCCTCGGTGATCTCCTTGAAGCGCGCCTCCGCCGCGGCGTCGCCGCCGGTGCGGTCGGGATGGTACTGCATGGCGAGGCGGCGGTACGCTTTCTTGAGCGTCGCCTCGTCGCAGTCGCGGCTCACTTCGAGAATCGCGTAGAAATCGCTCATCGCAGCAGATCGCTCACCATGCGGGACGTGTGCTCGACCAGCGCCGCGACCTTCTCGTAAGGCATGCGGGTCGGACCGATCACGCCGATCACACCGGCCAGCGAGCCGGCGCTGTAGGGCGCGGTGACGAGGGTCAGGTTGGACAACGGGGCGGCCCCGTGCTCGCCGCCGATGGTGATGGTCAGCGCCTGGCTGCGCGCGCCGATCAAGGCGCGCAGCACATCGCGCCGTTCGGTCAGCTCGATCAGCTCCTTCATGCGCTCACCCGACTTGAACTCCGGTTGCTCGGCCATCACCGAGGTGTGGCCAAGCAGGATGTCGTCGTCGCGCGGGAGATCGAAGATCTGATCGCCGGTGGCCAGGAAGATGTCCAGCAGCTCACTCTCGGCCGGCGAGCTCGCCGAGTCGCGCAGCCGCTCGCCCAGCGACTGGCGGATTTCGCGCAGCGTCAGCCCGGCCAGCCGCTCGTTCAGCACCACGGCGATCCGGGCGAGCGCGTCGGGGTGCACGGTGCCGGGTACCTCGACGAAGATCGTCCGCACCAACCCGCTCTTGAGCCGCAGCACGAGCAGCATCCGGTCGCTCGAGGCGGCCAGCAAGTCGAGCCCTTCGAGCACCGCCTGCTCGATGGACGGCGCGACCGCGACGCCCAGCTCCTGCGTGAGCACACCCAGCACCTCGGCCGCGCGCCGCAGGACCGCGTTGACCACGCTGGTGCCGTCACCTTCCAGGCCGCTGCGGATCGCGTCCCGCTCCCGCACCGAGACTTTCGAGAACTCCATGAGCGCATCGACGTACAGCCGATAGGCGCGATCGGTCGGCACCCGCCCGGCCGACGTGTGCGGGTGGAACAGATAGCCCTTGTCTTCCAGGTCGCTCATGGCGTTGCGGATGGTCGCCGGAGACACGGCGAGCCCGAACCGCCGCGCGATGGTCCGACTGCCCACCGGCTCGGCGGTCTCCACGTAGCTCTGGACAATGGCTTCCAGAACCCGGATCTCGCGGTCTGACAGCGCTTCAGTGCTCATGGGTCAAATGTATGCCAATACTCAATTTAGAGCGACGCAACCAGCTCGTCCAGTCGCAGCCACCCCGTCATGGTCAAGTGCACCAGGAGGCCGCCGTCCTCGCGCGATGCGGTGGTCGCCCAGCCTTCCTCGCTCCATCGCCGCAACGCTCCCTGGGCTTCGCGCGCTTCACCCGCCGACAACTCCACTCCCCGTACCGTACGCAAGCCCAGATACAGGCGTTCCAGACGCCGTGCCGCGTCGCCGAGGTCTTCCCGCCCGCAGGCGGCGCTCTCGCCGGCCGTCACGTGGCGCAACCACGTGGGATACGACGGCGCGTTCCACCAGCGCGACGCGCCGTCGAAGCTATGCGCCGATGGGCCGAGGCCAAGGTACGGCGCGCCGCGCCAGTACGCCGAATTGTGCACGGCCTCGTGGCCGGGCCGCGCCGCGTTCGACACCTCGTAGAACGCGAACCCGGCCGCGGCGAGCCGTTCGTGGGCCAGGCGGTACTCGTCGGCGTAGCGCGCCTCGCTCGCCGGGTGCAGATCGCCGCGCGCGACCTGGCGCGCGAGCGGGGTCCCGCCCTCGACCGTCAGCCCGTACAGCGAGACGTGATCGGGCCCCAGGGCGAGCGCGCGCTCGAGGTCGGACTCGAAGCTGCGCTCCAGCGCCGCGGGCAACGCGAAGATGAGGTCGAGCGACACCGAGTGGATGCCGGCCTCCCGCGCCGCCCTCACGGCCCGCGCGGGGGCCTCGGCGTCGTGGGTGCGGTGCATCCACGCGAGCACGGCGGGCTCGAAGCTCTGCACGCCGATCGAGAGCCGGTTCACGCCGGCCGCGCGCCACGCGCGCGCCGCGTCGACCGTGACATCGTCGGGATTGGCCTCGATGGTGAACTCCTCGAGGTCGTTCGGCGCACCGACCACGCGCGCCAGCTCCGCGATGCCTTCGCCGCCCAGCAGCGACGGCGTCCCCCCGCCGATGTACAGCGTCCGCGCCTGCGCGGCGTCACCCGCGCGGGCGGCCTCGCGTCGCAGTCCCTCAAGGAACTCGGCCACCGGCACGGTGGGCCGAACCGCGATCGCGAAGTCGCAGTAGGTGCAGCGGCGCACGCAGAAGGGTGCGTGGACGTAGACGTGCGGGAAGGACGTCATGCGGGGAATCTAGGCGGCGCCGGTTGCCGCGCCGCCGCCGGGGCCGCGGCGCGGAGCAACGGGCCGGTCACGACGCCAGGGCGAACCGCTTGCCGGGCAGTTGGCGGACCAGGCCCTGCAGCTCGAGCGTGCTGAGCGCGGCGAGGAGCAGACCCGGATCGAGGGCGGCGCGCGTGGCGATGTCGTCGACGTGGACCGGGTCGGGCGACATGAGGTCGAACAGCGTCGCTTCGGCGCCGGTCAGCTCGGTCGGGACCGGCCGGGGCGCGGGCATCGGCGCGCCGCCTTCCGGTTGCGGTACCCCAAGCGCCTCGAGCAGATCGCGCGGCTCGCGGTACAGGTGAGCGCCCTGCTGGATCAGGAGGTTCGGTCCGTCGGACAGCGGGTCGCCGAGCCTTCCGGGCACCGCCCAGATGCTCCGGCCCAGCTCGTTCATCCACTCGACCACGTTCGACGTCCCGCCTCTCGGCCGGCCCTCCACGACGAGCACCGTCTCGGCGAGCGCGGCGATCAGCCGGTTGCGCCGCGGGAACGTCCATTGGGCCGGGCGGGTGCCGTTCTTGAACTCCGTGATCAGCGCGCCGCGTTCGGGGATGGCCGCGCGCAGGTCGCGATTCTGCCGCGGGTAGGCCACGTCGAGCCCGCAACCCAGCACCGCCACGGTGCGGCCGCCGGCGGCCAGCGCGGCGCGATGGGCCTGCGCGTCGAGGCCGCGCGCCATCCCGCTCAGCACCACCAGGCCGGCACGCGACACCGCCTGCGCCGCTTCCCAGGCCACGCGCATGCCGTAGGGCGTGGGATCGCGCGCGCCGACGATCGCCACGCACCGCCCGGACAGCGCCTCGATATCGCCGCGAAAAAACAGCCGGTCCGGCTGGGGGCGGACTTGCAGCGCCCGCACCGGGAACGGCGTCTCTCCCGGCACCAGCACGAGGTCCGCCGCGCTCACTCGGCTGCGCGCTCCGGCGCCAGGCGCCGCCAGCACGTCTCGAGAAACTCCTCGAGGCCGCGCCGCGCCACCGCCGACACGACCACCGAGGCGAACGCGCCGGGCACATCGGGCAGGACCGGCGGTTCGGCTTCGGGCCGCAGGTCTGCCTTGGTCCACACGACGCAGAACGGCTTGGCGGCGAGCGCCGCCGAGTGCCGACCCGCCTCTTCGCGCAGCAGGCCGACGGCCGCACCGAGATCCGGCGCGTCGAGCGGCACCAGCAGCGCGAGCAGCCGGGTGCGCTCGACGTGGCGCAGAAACTCCAGACCGAGGCCCTTGCCCTCGTGCGCGCCTTCGATGATGCCGGGGATGTCGGCGATGACGAAGCTGCGGTGGCCCGACAGCTGCACCACGCCGAGGTTGGGCTCGAGCGTGGTGAACGGGTAGTCGGCGATCTTGGGGCGGGCGCGCGTCACCGCCGCCAGCAGCGTGCTCTTGCCGGCGTTCGGCTCGCCTAACAGCCCGACGTCGGCGATGAGCTTGAGCGTCAGCTCCAGCCGGCGCCGCTCGCCGTCCTCGCCGGGCTGGAAGTGGTGCGGCGCCTGGCGCGTGGGCGTGGCGAAGTGCTGGTTGCCGCGCCCGCCCCGCCCTCCCGCGGCGACCCGCAGCCGGTCACCCGGCGCCAGGATCTCGCCGAGCAGCTCGCCGCTGTCGGCGTCCCGCACCTGCGTGCCGGGCGGCACCGGCAGCTCCACGTCGTCCGCCGTGCGGCCGGTCCGCTGCGAGGTCCCGCCCGGCTCGCCGTTGCCGGCCGTCCACCTGGTCCGGTAGGTGTAGTCGAGCAGCGTGAACAGGTTGGCGGCGCCCACCACGTACACGCTGCCGCCCGCGCCGCCGTCGCCGCCCGACGGGCCGCCCTTGGGCACGAACTTCTCGCGCCGGAACGCGGTCATGCCGGAGCCGCCGTTGCCGGCCTGCACGGACACCGTGACCTGATCGATGAACACTAGAGCCCCGGTTGCTTGGCGAGGATGTCCTGCCACAGGCGGCGCGCCGTGGCGGCGCGCTGTTTCGGCACCAGCGGGTCGCCATCGGCCAGGTCGAGCAGCGCCGCGACCTGTGGCGGTGTCGCCCCGACGTTGAGCGCGCCGCGCAGATGGGAATGCAGCTGGCGCGGCACGCGCTGCGGGATGAGCATTGCGGCGGCGCATAGCTCGCGCCGCGGCAGGTCGAGACCCGGCCGGCCGAGCGTGCGGCCGTAACCGTCGACGATCACCCATCGGTCGAGCGCCGGGTGCAACTCCGCCACGTGCGGCCGCAGCTTCGCGTAGTGATCGCCGTACACCGCGCGACAGGTGGCTTCTCCGCGCATCTCCCACTCCCTCCAGGCATCGTAGCGCCCGCCGTCTTCGCCGGCGCTGACCGGCTGGAGCCGGCGCAGCAACCGCGCGGCGACGAGCGCGCGCGGGAACCCGACGAACAACACCGTCATGAGCACCAGTTCGTCGAGCCAGGCGGCTTCGGCGCCCGCTTCGCGCGCCGCGCCCAGCCGGGCGCCGAGGTCGGGATCGTCGCCGTCGGGCAGCGCCAGCGCGACGCGGACCAGCGCGGCGTCGCGGGGCGGAAACACGTCCACGGTAGTCAACGTTGGGCGGCGCGCGGCATCACTTCGGCGCGCCGTTGGCCAATTCGATGCGGGCGCGAATCTCGCCGACCACCAGGTCGTTGCTGTTGAGCACCGGGCGGCGCCGCCAATCGTCCAGGCCGGGCAGCGCGCCGGGCGCGAGCAGGTCGAGGATGGCGAGCAGTGCCGGCGCCAGCGCGCGGGTGGCGCCGTCTTCCACCTTGAGGGCGACGCCGACCTGCTGATCGAGCAGGGCCGCGCAGTAAATGCCGTCGGCGCCGACCTTGGCCAGGATTCTCCCGCGCGAGGCGGTGAGCAGATCGGTGTCGAGGCGATCGGTGCCGGCGAGCAGAAACGGATCGCCCTGCACCGCGTGCACGAGTCGCGCGACGGCGCTCGCCTCTTCGTCCGGCACCACGGTCGCGCCCGCCTCCCCGCCGGCCGCCGCGGCCAACCGCGCATATGCGAGCGCCATGCCCGACACCGGCAGGGCGAACGTGGGGACTCCGCAGCCGTCGGTCGCCCAGGCGACATCCGCCTCAGCCACGCCGCTCCACCGGCTCACCACCGCGCGCGCCCCCCGCTGGATCGGGTGCTCCCGCTTCTCGTAGCCGGCCTTGTCCCAGCCGCGGTGCACCGCGACCGCGAGCATGCCGGCGTGCTTACCCGAGCAGTTGGAGTGGAGTCGCGACAGGAACTCTCCCTGGTACGCCTGCGTCTTGGCGAGGTCCTCGTTGAGCGAGGGATGCGGCCCACAGTGCAGATCGCGCTCGACCGAACCTGAGCGCTCCAGCAGGCGCCTCGCCACGTCGACGTGGCGCGGCTCGCCGTTGTGCGAGGCGCACGCCAGCGCCAGCTCCTCGGCGGGGATGGCCAGTGCATCGGCGGCCCCGCTCGTCACCAGGGGCACGGCCTGGAAGAACTTCGCGGCCGAGCGCCAGAAGGTGACCACCGACGGGTCGCCGGTGTGGGCGACGCCCGCGCCGTCGGGCCGGACGACGCACGCATGGACGCGGTGACGCGACTCCACGTAGGGCCCACGGAAGACTTCGACGAACGACGGCATCGTGGGCCGAAAGGTACATGGACGGGCGCAGCCCCGGCACGAACCTTATTATTGGCGCGTGCGGCTGCTGCACTTCGCCGAAACGGGCGCCGTCGTCGGCGGCGCCGAGCGCTACCTGGAGACGCTGCTCGCGGCCGACGTGCCCGATCTGGAGCACGCGGTGGTGACGCATGGCGGCGGCCCCTGCGAGTACGCGGGCCCGTGGCCCAGCTTCGCGTGGCCGTGGCTCGCGCCGCGCGCCAAGGCGGGCCCCGGGCCGGGTGTCCAGGACGCCACGCCGCTGTTCCACGCGCCGCCGTCTCCGGCGACGCTCGCCGACCTGGGCGACGTGCCCTACGCCGTGTTCTGCCACGACCACCGGTGGTGGTGTCCGTCGGGCTCGCGATTCCACCTCCGGACCCACCGTGCGTGCGCGATCCACGCTTCGTGGGCCGCGTGCGGCCTGCGCTACCACCTGCTGCGCTGCGGCAGCCTGCGCCCGGGGCCGACCGTGG
>Ga0335085_10002673_pt1 | contig 32700 bp, 33 predicted proteins | sample Lox_Sample_45_FD_206712 | JGI IMG/M metagenome (GOLD analysis project Ga0335085, IMG submission 206712) | Soil microbial communities from Loxahatchee National Wildlife Refuge, Florida, United States - Lox_Sample_4.5 | ecosystem: Environmental > Terrestrial > Soil > Wetlands | place: USA... | reverse complement strand
CCCCTCGGTCTTCTCGAGCTACCGGTGGAGTGCGCCTCGCTCGCCCTCGGGGCCGCGGCCTCGTAACCCCGGTCCAGGATCGATCGTGTCGGAAGTCTCCGGAGGGGGGATCAGGTTTTTTTTGAGCAGCCTGCCATATCACGGTATTCAACTCGCAGCTTGCCAGAGAGGTTTCGCCGTTATGTTTTCGGTTTCAACAGACGGACATTGTCATCCCGTTCCTCTTCCGATCGTTCTTTTTTTCCGTTCTTGTCCTCTTCACGATCCTCAAGTTCGACAACCCTCTGGAAGATCTTGATCATGGACCGGATCTTCTCCAGGAACACGACCCTTTGCTTCTGAAGATCGAGGATTTCCCGTCTAATGGCGGCCATTTCTTCATGGGCCCCGTGGATCATTTGCTCCGCTTTCAGCTCCGCTTCTTTCAAGACCAGATCCGCATCTCTTTGGGCCCCGTGCTTCATTTCCTCCACCAGGTCTTGAGCTTTCATCAGGGTATTGTTCAAGGTGGCCTCTTTCTTTCGCAACTCGGCCAGTTGATTCTCCGATTCGGCCACCTTCTCTCGAAGGGTGCTGTTCTCTCGGACCAGCGCCTCGTAATCCTCGGTGATGGCATCGAGGAAGCTGTCCACTTCCTGCCGGTCATAGCCCCGCACCCGGACCTTGAAACCGGCCTGCTGAATGTCCAACGGTGTGATCTTCATTCCATCCTCCTCTGGCTGACGTGCGTGAGGCCCGCGGCGGCGGATTATTGCAGCCGAAGGGCCAATTGATACAAACTGGCCACCAAAAAACTTCTCAGGAAAATTAGGATCAGGATCACGATCAACGGCGAAAGATCGATACCCATATTATACACCGGGATGAGCCGACGGACGGGGTGCAGCACCGGCTCCGTCACCTTGTAAAGAAACTGGACGATCGGGTTATAGGGATCCGGATTGACCCAAGAGATCAGGGCCCGGATAATGATCACCCACATGTAAAAATTCAAAATGATACTGACCACCTCAGCGACGGCCTTAATCAGGTTGGCGGCGATGAACATTGTTATGCCGGTCCCCCTTCAATCCCTTCCGTCATTCCCCGAGGGCCGAAAATCGCGGTCCCGACACGAATCAGGGTCGCCCCTTCCTCGATGGCCACCTCAAAATCGCCGGACATTCCCATCGACAGCTCCCGAACGGGCCGTCCGGCCCGCCCGAGCTCTTCCGCTTTTTCACCCAGCCAGCGAAAATAGGGCCTCGATCGTTTCGGATCGGTTGACGGGGGCGGAATCGTCATCAATCCGTCCAGAACAAGATGCGGAAGGGCCGCCGTTTTCCGAACCAAATCGTCCACCGCTTCCGGTAATATCCCGTGTTTGCTGGGCTCGCGGGACACATTCACTTGAATCAGCACCCTTTGTCGGATCCCGGCCTGCTCGGCGCGCCGTTCGATCTCTTCGGCCAGCTCGGGACTGTCGACCGAATGGATCAGATCAAAATTCGGGACGGCCTGCTTTACTTTATTCCTCTGAAGGTGGCCGATCAGATGCCACCGAACCGTCTCCCCAAGGGCCTTGATTTTCGGCAGGGCTTCCTGAACCCGGTTTTCGCCCAGCACGGTGGCGCCGGCCGCCACGGCCTCCCGAACACGGTCGCTCCTCACCCCTTTGGTGACGACAACCAGCGTAATCCGTCTCGGATCACGTCCGGACCGTTCCGCGGCGGCGAGGATCCGTTCCCGGACCCATCGCAGATTGGCGGCGACTGATCCATCCATCTCTCCATCCGGCAGGGACACGGCACGCCTTGCCCGACTGGGCTCTTTACAACCGTCCCGATGAACGATCATGCTTGGATCATTATCCCGCTGATCATTCCGCCGGACGAGTCACCGTCGCGTCGGAACGAATAGAAACGTTCCGGATGACAAAAGGTGCAGGCATAGGCCACCGTGATCCCTTCCGGCGGAACCCCCGTGGCCACCAGTTGGCGGAAATTCAATCCCGCCAGGTCGAGCATTCCTTTGCCGTTCCCCTTCTCCCTTACCACCTCGCTCCAATAGCCGAACCGTTCCCGAAGCGGCGTCAACACCGGCCCGTTCACTTCATAACAACAAGGCCCGATCGCCGGGCCGATTCCGACTCGAAGATCGCCGGGATGGCTCCCGAAGGAAGACCGCATCGTCAGAACGGCCTTGGAGGCGATCGCGTTAAGCGATCCTCGCCAGCCCGCATGCACGGCTGCGGCAACCTTGTTGACCTCATCCCAGATCAAGATGGGCAGGCAGTCGGCCGTTCGGACCGCGATCGCCATCCCAGGCCGCTTGGTGATCATGGCGTCCGCCTCCCGTTCCGGTCCGGATGGATCGGAAGCCTGGGCCGCGTCGACCACCCAGATGGAAACGCCGTGCACCTGGCGAACCGTCGCAATCCGGTTCGTTTGGAGTCCGAAATACTTCGCCAGAATTTCCATCGGACGAGGACCGCGAAGACCAAACAGCGCCCGCCATGGGGGATTTCCGCCCTTCCATGGAAGTTCCACGGCACGATGGTCCTCGATTTCGATCACATGAAACGATGCCGCCATCTCACCTACCACATTATGCCGATCCATGAGCTTAGACATGCTTAATCCGCACAGTGCGGAGTTTCCCTCCGCGCGAAGACAAGCTCCGCTCTGAATTTTTTCCGATCCTTCGTCACCGCAATTATGAATCAGACACCTCAGTCCGCCTGTTTTCGCAAAAAGGTCGGAACGTCCCATTCATCATCGACGTTGAGTCCGCCCGGCGGATATCCGCTGTTCGCCACCTTTCGCAGAAAGGCGGGCCGGTCCAGGCTCTTCGAAGGCACCGGTTTGGAGGCCGCGGATTTTACGGGCTCTTCCCGAATCAATTCCTTATCGAAACCGGTGGCGATGACGGTGACGATCACGTCCTCCTTCATCTGTTTGTTGATCACGGAGCCGAAGATAATGTTGGCCTCCGGGTCGGCCGCCTCCTGAATAATCGTGGAGGCCTCGCTCACCTCGTGAAGGGACAATCCTTCCCCCCCGGTGATGTTCAGGAGCACCCCCCGCGCCCCATGAATCCCGTCCTCCTCGAGCAGGGGACTGGAGATCGCCCTCTGGGCCGCCTCCACCGCGCGATGATCGCCCCGGGCGAATCCCATTCCCATCACGGCCCGCCCCATATGGGCCATCACGGTCCGGACATCCGCAAAATCCACATTGACCAGACCGGGCGTCGTCACGAGATCCGCGATCCCCTGGACCGCCTGGCGAAGCACATCATCCACCATCTTGAAGGATTTCGGCACGGAGGCGGTTTTGTCCACGATCGACAGAAGCCGCTGGTTGGGGATCACGATCAGGGAATCGACCACCTTCTTCAGTTCGTCGATGCCTTCCTCGGCACGACGCATCCGAAGCGCCCCCTCGAATTGAAACGGTTTCGTGACGACGGCCACCGTCAAGGCTCCAAGTTCCCGGGCGACATTCGCGATAATGGGCGCCGCACCGGTTCCGGTCCCTCCCCCCATGCCGGCCGTCACGAAAACCATATCGGCTCCCTCCAGCATTTCCCGGATTTTCTGTGCGTCCTCCAGCGCGGCCTCCCGACCCACGTTGGGATTGGCCCCGGCCCCAAGACCCTTGGTCAATCGGGCGCCCATCGGAAGGGTGCAAGGCGCCTTGGACAGGCTCAACGCCTGGACATCGGTATTCGCCGAGATGAATTCGACCCCCGAAAACTTGGAGGCGATCATCGTGTTCACCGCATTGCAACCGCTGCCCCCGACCCCGATGACTTTGATCTTGGCCGGCCTGATCTCGGCCTCTTCAAAGAGAAACATGCGTGACCTCCTTTTTTTGTGTGAGGGCCCGTGCGGATAAATCGACCCGCGTCCTCCGATGCCCCCACGCCCCGCGCTCGCACCGGCAAAGCCGGATGCCCGCTTATTATAATTGTCTTAAAAAAATTCCTGGACCCATTCCCGCATCCGGCCGGCCACTTTGTAGAACAGCCGCCGATCTTTGAACCGCCGCACCTCCCGTTCCCCTTGCGTCTTGAGCGCATACAGGATCAGTCCCACCCCCGTGGCATACATCGGATTATTCACGATGTCCGCCAAGCCGCCCACGTTGGTCGGAGCACCCAGACGGACCGGCAGATCCAAAATCCGTTCGGCCACCTCGACCATTCCCCTCAGCGTGGCGCTCCCGCCCGTGATCACCACCCCCGAGGCCACCCGCTCCTCGTAACCCGTCCGCTTGATCTCTCGGGCCACCAGTCCGAAGATTTCCTCGGCCCTCGGCTCGATGATTTCGGACAGGATCTGACGCGATAGAATCCGGGGCGGACGGCCCCCGACGCTGGGGACCTCGATCGTTTCATTCTCCTTCACCATCGAGGTCATGGCGCAGCCGTACTTGATCTTGATCTTCTCGGCCTCGGCCACCGGCGTCCGAAGCCCGATCGCCACATCCCCCGTCAGATGATTCCCGCCGATTCCCAATACCGCCGTATGCCAGATTCCTCCGTCGACAAAGGTCGCGATATCGGTCGTTCCTCCCCCGATGTCCACCATCGTAACGCCCAGATCCCTCTCCTCCGGGGTTAACACCGCCTCGCTGGACGCTAAGGGTTGAAGGATGATGTCGATCACTTCAAGCCCGGCCCGGTTCACGCTCTTGATGATGTTCTGGGCCGAGGTCACGGCCCCGGTGATGATGTGCACCTCGGCTTCCAAACGGACGCCGGCCATTCCAAGGGGGTCTTTGATCCCGTCCTGATCGTCCACGATGAATTCCTGCGGTAGGACGTGCAGGACTTCGCGGTCGAGGGGAATCGCGACGGCCCGTGCGGCGTCGATGACGCGTTCCACATCCGCCTGACTCACCTCCCTCTCCTTCACGGCGATGACGCCGCGGCTGTTGAAGCCCTTGACGTGCCCGCCGGCGATTCCGGCATAAACGGCCTGGATCTGAACCCCGGCCATGAGCTCGGCCTCCTCCACCGCCTTCTTGATCGACTCCACCGTGCTCTCGATGTTCACCACCACGCCTTTTCGGAGTCCGCGGGATGGACTGGTGCCGATGCCGATCACGTCGATGCCGGAAAGGCCGTCCGACCGGGACGAGCGGTTGATTTCGCCGACGATGGCGCAGATCTTCGTCGTGCCGATGTCAAGGCCTACGATGATATCTTCTCGCTTCGCCAATTCCGATGACCTCCTTTCAGATGCCGCCCGGACCGCCGCGGGGCCGGTCGTTGAAGAACCCCGGCTTTCCACCCGGGGATTCTTCGATCCGGGTGGAGTCTCCTCGTCTTAATCCGCTCCCTGACCCCGCCCTCACCTGCGGGGATAACGCTCACTATACGGATTCATTGGGAATCGGTTGTCCATGCTTCATCGGACCACCACCTGCGCCGGAAACCGCAGATCGACTTCCTGCACCCCCTCATGCCGCCGCTCGATCTCGTTCTCGACCGACAGGAAGCGGCGCCACTTTTCATCAATGGATCCTTCTCCGAACCGGATCCAGTATCCATTCCGCCGGACCCGGACGTCGTCCCATTGGCCGGCGTCCAAATCCATCCCCGGCTCCGCTGATGAAGACGCCGCGCGCAAAACGTCCAGGGCCGCTCCAAACCGTTGGACGGCCGCAGAATCCCCGTCCCGTAGTGAACTCGCTTCCACCCCATGAATGACGGGAAGGTGCGACCAGGGATTGGGGGTCTGCGCTCCGTTGGGCCATTCCTCCAGCACCGTCCCGGTGTCATCCACAATGGCCTCGATCTGCCGACCGGCCAGAACCGCAACGGGACGGCGCTCGGTCACCCGAACGGACAGGGTGTCCGGGTATTCCTTGCGCAGGTTCACGTCCCGGATCCAGGGTTCGCCCAACAACGACCCTTTCAGCGAAACCAGATCCAGATCGAGGAGGCTTGATCCCGATGAAGAATAACGAAGACGCTCGAGGGCTTTGAGCTTTGCCGCCCGCTCCCAACCCACGGTACGGACCTCCTGAAGTGTGAACAGGCTTGAATGCCTCACCCCGTTCATCAAGGCGTACCACCCCCACAATCCCGCACCCGCGACACCCGCCAACGGCAGGGCATATAAGAGAACCTTCGCAACCCGCGCGCCCGGGCCGGCCCATAGAACCCCTTTCCCGCGCGCCCGGGCCGGCCGCAGTTTTGAAACCCCTTTCTGGCCCCTTTTCTGTGCAGGGACGGAGTTTAAATCTCCTCTGGACCGATGGTATCGATACATCATCTTCGTGACGATTCGATCGCCGAATGAACGATTTTGGCCACCAACTGATCATAGGAGATTCCGGCCGCCTCCGCCGCCTTGGGAAGGAGGCTCGTCTCGGTCATGCCGGGGACCGTATTGATCTCCAACACAAACGGGCGTTCGCCCCGATCGATCCGAAAATCAACCCGACTGCATCCCCGACACCCGACGATCCGATGGGTCTTCAACGCCAGGGCCTGGACTCCCTTCGTAACCTCCGAGGAGAAACGGGCCGGCACGATGTATTCCGTCATTTCCTTCGTGTACTTCGCCCGGTAGTCGTAAAAAGCGTCCTTGGGAACGATCTCAATCAGCGGGAGCGGGGTCTCCTCCAAAATTCCGGCGGTCACCTCGTGTCCCTCGATGTATTCCTCCACAAGAATCTCATTGCCGTGTCGGAACGCCTCCCGGTAGGCCGCCTCGACGGCCCCCAGGTCCCGAACGATCGTGACTCCAATGGTGGATCCCTCCGAGACGGGCTTCACAACCACCGGGCCTTCCAACTCTTCCGGGAGTTCCCGGAATCCGGAGGCGGATAGATGATCCGACCGAAGCACGGAGTATTTCGGCGTGGGAACACCGTGGGCCTCCAGAATTCGCTTCGTCATCACCTTGTTCATGCCGATTGCGCTGGCCAGCACGCCCGAGCCGGTATAGGGAATCCCGAGAATTTCGAGCAACCCTTGAATCGCGCCGTCTTCCCCCCCGCGGCCGTGGAGGGCATTGACGACCAGCTCGATCTTTTCCCGCCGGAGCCGCTCGGCGACTGTTTCATCCAAATCGATCGCCACCACCGTGCAGCCCTGCCGACGGAGCGAGGCCTCCATGGCCCGTCCGCTCTTCAGCGAAATTTCACGTTCGGCCGACGCACCGCCCATCAGGACGGCGATTTTTTTGTTCGTCAACATCGATGAATTAAAGGGGCTCACGTCGCCCCATCCACACATCGGCTGCAAACCGCCGAGTGCGGGCCGGCTAAGCCGGATGGAGCGACTCGACTGAGCTCGTCGAAGTTCTCCCCCTCCCGCTCGCCAGGCTCGCCGGGCGGATACCCGCTCGGATGATCGAACCCATAATCGGTCAATCCCTTCCCACCACCCTGAGTTCCAGCTCCAAGGTGATCCCCGTCCGCTCCTCGACGCGCTTTCCGACGGCTCGAATCAACTCCAAGACATCCTTGGCCGTGGCCCGGCCGAGGTTGACGATAAAATTGGCATGTCGCTCCGAGACCTGCGCATCGCCGATGCGATGGCCCTTCAGTCCGACCTGCTCCACCAGCTCGGCCGCGAAATGGCCGTTCGGATTCTTGAAAATGGAACCGGCGTTGGGAAGGGCGAGGGGTTGAGTCGCCTTGCGTCGATCGATAAAGCCCCGCATCCGCCGCTGGATCTCGGGCTGGGTCGAGGGATGAAGTTGAAACACCGCGCCGACAATAACCCCCTTCGGGATGCGGGACGACCGGTAGCCGAATTCCATCTCGCTCCGGGTCACCGCCCGGAGGGTCCCGGTCGGCTCCACGATCCGGACTGCGGTCAGGCGATCGGCGATTTCCCCCTCGCGTGTTCCGGCGTTCATGACGACGGCCCCTCCCACCGTTCCCGGAATGCCTTGAGCGAACTCCAGCCCGGTCAAACTCCGTTTCATCGCATGTCGGGCCAGGTTGGAGAGAAGGACACCGCCCTCCGCGTCGACCTGGGTTTCGTTCGGGTCCGTGATCTTCTCAAAACGGGACAGCTTCACGACAATCCCCCGGATCCCCCCGTCCCGGACCAAGAGGTTTGATCCCCCCATGACAAAGACCGGCACGTCCCGTTCCCGGGCCTGTCGCACCAGACGCACCAAGGCCTCCAGGTCCTTGGGCACCACCAGAACATCCGCCGGTCCGCCGATCCGGAGCGTCGTATGGCGGCTCAACGCCTCCTGCCAGCCCATCTCGCCTTCGACTCCATGAACGGCTTCGCGGAGCGTTTTCTCATCGGTTTTTTTCATTCCGTCCCGTCCGATAATCGATCCAACACGGCCTTCCCGATTTTCCAGACATCCCCCGCCCCGAGCGTCAGGATCATGTCGCCCGGCCGGACCATGGAAACAAGCTGTTCCACAATCGCATCCCGTGTCGCAAGAAAGTGGACATCCTTGTGGCCGTGCTGCTTCACCTGATCGTACAAACTCCGGCCCGTGATCCCCTCGACGGGCGCCTCGCCGGCGGCATAAATTTCGGTGAGGATCAGGCTGTCGGCCTGATAGAAGGCCGTGCCGAATTCCTTGATCAGGTCGCGCGTCCGCGAGTACCGGTGCGGCTGAAAAACCACCAGCAGCCGTCGATTAAAGCCGGCTTTCGCCGCCGACAGGGTCGCCTTGATCTCGGTGGGATGATGGCCGTAGTCGTCAACGATCATGACCCCGCCCTTTTCGCCCACCGGATGGAATCGACGCTCCACGCCCGCAAACTCGGCCAGTGCCTTTTGGATCGCCTCGAGACCGACCTCCAGTTCCATCCCGACCGCGATGGCGGCCAGGGCGTTGTAGATGTTGTGCATTCCCGGAAGGGCGAGGCGGAAATGCCCCAGCCTCTTATTACGGAAATGAACCGAAAATTCCGATTCCCACCCCTTGAGCTCCACCTCGCCGCCCACCAGATCGGCCTGCGTCGTCATCCCGTAGGTCAGATACCGGACATTGAGTTGCGGGATGATCTGCTGAATCGACTCCTGATCCAGGCAAACCACGGCCAATCCGTAGAAGGGCACCTTGTTCAAGAAATCCAGGAAGGCCCGCTGGATCTGGTCTAGGTCCCGGTAGTATTCGAGATGCTCCCGATCGATCGTCGTCACCACCGCGATGGTCGGGGAAAGCCGCAGGAACGACCCGTCGCTCTCGTCCGCCTCGGCCACCAGCAACTCACCCTGGCCCAGCTTGGCATGGCTTCCAAAGCGGTTGAGCTTGCCGCCGATCACGGCCGTCGGGTCCAGCCCGCCTTCCGCCAGGACCGAGGCCACCAGCGATGTCGTCGTGGTCTTGCCGTGCGCGCCGGCGATCGCGACTCCGTATTTGAGTCGCATCAGTTCGGCCAGCATCGCGGCGCGCGGGATCACGGGGATTAAACGTTCCCGCGCCGCCAGGACCTCCGGATTCTGCGGCGAAACGGCGGAGGAAACGACCACCACCTGGGCCTGACCGAGATTCGAGGGACGGTGTCCGATGGAGATCTTGCCGCCGATCGCCTCCAATCGCTTGACCGTCTCGGAATGGGAAAGATCGGAACCCGTCACGCGATACCCCATATTGAGAAGGACCTCGGCGATACCGCTCATCCCGGCCCCCCCGATGCCCACAAAGTGAATCTGCTGAATCTTACGAAACATGACTCATGGATCCTCCGATACTCCCACCGGCGGCGCTCGAACCGGCCCGGCCGGAGGCTCGCTTGTATTTGAGACCGTGCATGCCGTTTATGCCCCGATGAGCTGCAGGCAGTCTGCGACGATCTTCTCGGCCGCCTCCGGACGGCCCAGCCGTCGGCTCCGCTCGGCCATTTGATCCAGCCGGCCCGGATGGGTCAATAAGGTCGTGATCGACCCGGCCATCCGTTCGCCCGTCAGGTCCCGCTCCAGAATCACCTCCGCCGCGCCGGCCTCGGCCAAGGCGCGTGCGTTTTTTTCCTGATGCCCATGGGTCGCAAAGGGAAACGGGATCAGGATCGCGGGAAGACCGCGGGCGGTCAACTCGGCCACGGTCGTCGCACCGGAACGGCAGACGACCAGATCGGCCGCGCGGTAGGCCTCCGAGACCGGCGCCAGGAACGGCGAGACCACGGCGTCAAACCCCCTACCGGTGTATCCCTCCTGGAGCCATCCGGCATCCTTCTCCCCCGACTGGTGGATAATTCGGATCTTGGTCTTCCAAGCGTCCAATCCGGTCAGGGCTTCCATCATGACCCGATTGATGGCCCGGGACCCCTGGCTGCCCCCCATCACCAGGACCGTCGCTTTTCCGGATTTCCCGGAGGGCCGATCCCCCATCCCCAGGATGTCCCGACGAACCGGGTTTCCAAAAACCCGGATCGATCCGGGCTTCGCCCGATCCTTAAACCAGTTCCGCGTCTCCTCGAACGACAGATAGATCCGATCCACCCACGACCCGAGGATTCGGTTGGTCAGGCCCGGCACCGCATTCGGTTCCACCAGGACGCGCGCCAATCGCATCACGGCGGCCATCGCCATAATCGGACCGGAGGCATACCCCCCCACCCCGATGACAAGATCGGGACGGACTTCTCTCAAAATCCTCCAGGATCGCCAGAGGCCCGCCGGTATCTCTAACAGCGTCTTCATTTTGCGCCATCCTACCTTCCCGACCCAACCCCCGATGGGGACCAGCCGAAGATCGAACCCTTCCCGAGGAATGATCTTGGTCTCAAGTCCTCGGGCGGTCCCAACGAACAGGACGCCGGCGCCGGGGCGCTGCCGTTGGAATTCGTGCGCCAGCGCGACGCCCGGGAAGAGATGGCCGCCCGTTCCACCGCCCGCGATCACGATGCGCACCCCGCTAGGACCCCCTCAGCCCGCGTTCGCGCCGATCCGACCGGACCGCCGGCTTGGTTTTCCATCCGGATCGGATCCCCTCACGGGAGAGGATCGATCGCCCGGCCGGAACGGTCCTTGAAATATTCCAGAGGATGCCGATCGCCGTAAAATTCACGACGAGCGAGGACCCGCCGTAGCTTAAGAACGGCAGCGTCAGACCTTTCGTCGGCAGCAGGCCGGTCACAACGGCCATGTTGACCACGGCCTGAACAATGATCATCATCGTAAGGCCGAAGGCCAGATGCCGTCCGAAGGGATCCGGAGCCTTCAAACTGATCGACAGCCCCCGCCAGGCCAGCATTCCGAACAGGACCAGAACACTCAGGGTTCCCAGCAAGCCCAACTCCTCGCCGATCACCGCAAATATAAAATCGGTATGTGGGTACGGAAGGAAAAAAAGTTTCTGCCGCCCCTCCCCCAATCCCATTCCGACCGTTCCGCCTCCCCCCAGCGCCAAGAAAGACTGGATCATCTGAAATCCCGTGTCGGTCGGGTCCCGCCATGGATCCAGAAAGGCCATCCACCGTTGGCGTCGGTAGCCGATCTTCATGATCATGGCGTACAAGACCGGCGCCGCCAACAGTACCATGACCCAGAGATGCCGCCACCTCGCGCCGCCGATGAACAGCATGAGACCGGCCACCAAACCCATCACGGCGGCCGTCCCCAGGTCCGACTCCCCCATGATCAAGGCCAGCAAAACCCCGATCACGACCATCGGGGGCAGAAAATCCCGGAAAAATTCGTCCAGGCGGTCCCGCTTTTTCATCAAATACCGAGCCAGGTAGATCACGCCGCAAATACGCGCCGCCTCCGAGGGTTGAAGGGTCAAGGAGCCCAATCGAATCCACCGGCGGGATCCGTTCAGCTCGATGCCGATGCCCGGGATGAGAACCAAGCCCAGCAGAACCACCGCTCCCAGAACCAGCGGCAAGGCCATCCGATTCCAAAACTCGTAGGGGACATGCGACACCGCCACCATCGCGGCCACTCCAACGACGGCCCAAAGCATCTGCCGCTTGAAGAAAAAAAGCGAGTCGCCGTACTGGTGTCCGGCCAAAACGGCGCTGGCGCTGTAGATCATCACCACGCCGGTCAGCATCAACAAAAGGGTCAGCAGGACTAACGAGCGGTCGCCACGGGCCTTGTCCATTTTTATAGCCGGTTCACGGCCTCCCTAAAACGACGTCCTCGGTCCTCAAAATCCCGGAACATGTCAAAACTGCTGCAGGCCGGCGACAGGAGCACCACGTCTCCCGAAACCGCCTCCCGGGCGGCCCGTTGGACGGCCTCCTCCAGGTTGTCGGCCTCGAGTACGTGCAGCAGGTCTCCCCAGGCCGCCCGCAGGGTCGGACGCGCCTCGCCGATCAAGAGGGCCGACTTCACCCGGTGGCGGATGAGATCCCGAAGAAGAGTAAAATCCCCTCCCTTGTCCCGGCCGCCCGCGATCAGCACGACGGGCTCGTTAAAGGCCTCCAGGGCCTTGGCCAGTGCCGCGACGGTGGTCGCCTTCGAGTCGTTGACGTACAGCACCCCATTCCGTATCCGAACCGGTTCCAGCCGGTGCTCGAGCCCTTTAAATCCCATCACGGCCTCCCGGATTCGATCCGGGGCGCAGCCGCAAACGATCCCGACGGCCGAAGCGGCCAGGACGTTCTCAAGATTGTGGGACCCCGGTAAAGGGATCTCTTTCCGGCGAAGGATCTCGACCCGCTCCGCAGGAGCCGAGACGCCGACGGCCACCAGCCGTTCCGAATCCAGATACACCCCCGGTGCCGGCCGGGGGCTTCGGCCGGCGAACACCCTTCTCGATCGGACCGAATCGGTCCGCTCGAAAACCAACGCATCATCGGCATTGACGACGGCCGTATCGTCCGCCGTTTGATTTTCAAATATCCTCATCTTGGCCGCCAAATAATCCTCAAAACTCCGATAGCGATCCAGGTGATTGGGCGTGACGTTGAGCAGCGCCGCCACCCGAGGCCGGAAGGTCCGGACGGTTTCGAGTTGAAAACTGCTGACCTCCACAACGATCCAATCCCATTCGGTCCGTTCCAGGACGGCTTCGCACAGCGGCCGGCCCAGATTCCCTCCGACAAAGACCCGGCGCCCCGCAGCCTTCAGGATTTCACCCGTCAGCGCGGCGGTGGTGCTCTTACCGTTGGTTCCGGTGACCGCTACGATCGGGGCCTTCGCGAATCCGTATCCCAGTTCGATCTCTCCGATCACCGGCACACCCCCGGCCTGCGCCGCCTGAACTTCCTCCACCCCCTCGAGCGGAATCCCGGGGCTTATTACGATCAGCTCCGCCTCCTGAAATGCCGATTCAGGATGTCCGCCGATCCGATATCGAACCGAGCCCTCTTTTTTTAATGTCGTCAAGGGCCCTTCCAGCTCGGCCTCGGACCGACGGTCCGTCACCGTCACCCACGCCCCCCGCTGAACCAACAAGCGCGCCGCGGCCTCACCGCTCCGCCCCAGGCCCACGACCGTGACCTTTTTCCCCTCCACGTCCAGCGCCATCCGATCACCTCAGCTTCAAGGTGCTCAGACTCAGAAGCGCCATTACGATGGCGATGATCCAGAACCGAATCACCACCTTGGGCTCCGCCCATCCTTTGAGTTCAAAGTGATGATGCAACGGAGCCATCAAAAAGATCCTTTTGGCCCGCATCTTAAAAGACCCTACCTGCAGGATGACCGACAGGGCCTCGATTACAAACAACCCTCCGACGAACAGAAGAAGAAATTCATGCTTGGTGATCACGGCCACGGTTCCCAACATTCCCCCGAGCGGCAATGAGCCGACGTCGCCCATGAAGACGGAGGCCGGATAGCTGTTATACCACAGGAATCCCAGGCAGGCCCCGAAAAGCGCGCCGCAAACCACGGCCAGTTCCCCGGCCCCGTCGATGTAGGGGATCAAAAGGTAATCGGCGAAGATACGGTTGCCGGTCACGTAGGTCACGATGGTGTAGGCCACGGCCGCGACGGCCACCGGGCCGGTGGCCAGACCGTCCAGGCCGTCCGTTAGATTCACGGCATTCGAGGCCCCCACGATCACCACCACGGCGAAGGGGAGATAAAACAATCCAAGATCGGGATGTATGTTTTTAAAGAACGGCAGGCTCAACTGCGTCGAATAATTCAACGCTCCGTAAAGGATGCCCACGATTCCTGCGGCCACGGCCGTCTGGGCCGCCAATTTGTATCTTGGCCATAATCCCGCGGAATGTTTTTTCACGAACTTGAGATAATCATCGAGAAATCCGATCAAGCCGAATAACACCAGCGACAAGACGAGCAGCCAGACATAGGGACTCTGGAGATCGGCCCATAGCCACGTGGCCCCCAACACAGCCACCAGGATGAGCAGTCCGCCCATCGTCGGCGTCCCGGCCTTGGAAAGATGGGACTTCGGACCCTCGTTTCGGATTTGCTGCCCGATCTGGGATTGCCGAAGCTGCCGGATCACCATAGGACCGATTAAAAAACTGATCAGAAAAGCGGTCAGAACGGCGTAGCTGGTCCGGAAGGTGATGTACCGGAAGACATTAAAAAAAGGGTGAACCACATGGATGGAAAACAAGAGGTGATACAGCATGGCTTCCTACCGTTTAGTCGAAAGATGGTCCAGGATTCGTTCCATCCGCATGCCCCTCGAACCTTTGAGCAAAATCACGTCGCCCTCTTCCGTCATTTCTTTCAGGCTCTGCGCCGCCTGCGACGCTTCCTGACAGACCCTGACCCGATTCCGGTCCATCCCCTGGGCCTGGGCCTCTTCCGCGATGACGGCCCCGAGTTTCCCCAAGGTGATCAGAACGTGGACTCCAGAGGAAACCACCCCCCGGCCGATCTGTCGATGGGCGTCGGTCGCGGCCGCCCCCAGCTCCAGCATATCCCCCAGCACCGCAATCCGCCGGCCGCGACCGGCGAAACCGATCAAGGTTTCCAGGGCGGCCTGGACGGAGGCCGGATTGGCATTGTAGACGTCATACAGAACGGTCCGTCCCTCCCATCCGATTAATTCCGAACGCATGGCCACCGGCCGGAAGGCTTCAAGCCCCCGCCTGATTTCTTCCGGCCCGCAGCCCAAGACCAGTCCCGCGGCGGCCGCGGCCGCGGCGTTCAGTGCATTATGGCGACCGACCGCCGGCAGGCTGACCGAGATTCGGATTCGATCGGCTCCAATGGAGCTTGGCGCTTCCGACCCGGTGCGCCCCGATCCGCGGACGGATCGTGACGCGGATCGCCCGATCCCGACGATCGAAGGGACACAGGTCAAGGCCATTCGGGTCAGGGAATCGGCCTCACGGATTTCTCCGGCGGAGACATCCGCATCGGGGCTCAGCCCGAACGTCACGACACGGCCGGGGGCGCGGGTTCGAAGATAGGGGAAAAACGGATCATCCCGATTCAGAATGGCCACCCCTTCCGATGGGGAAAGCGCCTCCAACAGTTCGGCCTTGGCGGAGGCGACCGCCTCCACGCTCCCCAGGGTTTCGAGATGGGTCGGGCCGATATTGGTGATCAGCCCCACGCGCGGAATCGCCACCTCGCACAGACGCCGCAGCTCGCCGGCCCGGCTGATCCCCATCTCCAGAACGGCGGCCTGATGGCGCGCGGTCAAACGGAGCAGCGTGAGCGGAACGCCGATCTGGTTATTCAGGTTCCCTTCGTTCTTCAGCGTGACATACCGCTCGGTCAAAACCCCGGCCGTCATCTCCTTGGTCGTGGTCTTGCCATTGCTGCCGGTCACGCCCATCACGGGCAGGGACCACCGCCGTCGGTGAAACCGCGAAATTTCCTGCAACGCCGCCAGGGTGTCCGTGACCCCGATGAGGATTTTACCCCGGAGCAGCGTCTCTTCTTCCGCCGTCTTTGGAATGCGATGGGCCGATACGTTCACCACCACCCCGCAGGCTCCGCGCCCCAGCGCATCGTAGACGAACTGGTGTCCGTCAAACCGTTCTCCCCGGATCGCCAGGAACAACTCTCCCGGCCGGATCGTTCTCGAGTCGATGGAGAGCCCCGGAACGCCCTGGGACGGCTCACCCCGCATCAAGCGGCCGCCGGTGGCCGATACGATCTCGGCCGCTGTAAACAATGTCTCCATTCCAACCGCTTCAAGACCCACTCGCGAGACCTCCGGATCGACTCCTTTGAATCCAGTCGCTGGCAATCCGTCGATCGTTGAACGGGATCACCCGATCGCCGATGATCTGGTATTCCTCATGGCCTTTCCCTGCCAAGACGACGGTGTCTCCCGGCCGGGCCAGACTTAAGGCCTGCTCGATCGCTTCCAGGCGGCCTACGATCGGGAGCACCTGAACGGGATTTTTTTTAAGAGCCGAGCCCTCGCGCACACCCGCCTCCACCTCTTTCATGATCCCGACGGGATCCTCGCTGCGGGGATTGTCGGAAGTGATCACGACCACGTCGCTGTAGCGGGCCGCGACCCGACCCATGGGGGCGCGCTTTCCCCGATCCCGGTCCCCGCCGCAGCCGAAGACCGTAATGACCCGTACGGGGGTCAATTCCGCAACGGCCCGAAGGAGACGGTCCAAGGCATCCTCGGTATGCGCATAGTCGACGATCACCTTGAACCCCTGTCCTGAATCGAGTCGTTCGAACCGGCCCGGCACGCCCGGCAGCGACGCGATCCCCTGTTGGATGTGTTCCGATCGGATTTCCAGATGGAGCGCCGTGCCGATCGCCGCCAACAGGTTATAGACATTGTATTGGCCCACCAAACGGGTTCGGACGGGAAAGGATCCCGCCGGCGTAACGGCCGTGAAGGTCAACCCATCCAGACTGCTTTGCAGGTCCAGGGCGGTCAAGTCGGCCCGACGGTCAAGGCCGTAGGTCCAAACCGGCGCGGTGATGGATCCGGCCAAACGATCTCCCCAGACGTCGTCCCGATTGATGACGGCACGCTTGGGGAACGCCTTTCGCGATGTCGAGGTCAACCCCAAGAACAGCCTGCGTTTGGATTCGAAATATTCCTCCATGGTGTGATGAAAGTCCAGATGATCCTGGGTCAGGTTGGTAAAGACCCCCACGTCGAATTCGCATCCCTCGACCCGATGGAGCGCCAACGCGTGCGAGGAAACTTCCATCACCGCGTATCCGGCCCCTTTTTCGACCAACCTCGCCAACAGCCCCTGCAGGATGTGGGATTCGGGCGTGGTGTGTGTGGAAGGAATCATTTCTCCCGCCAGATCGTAGGCCACGGTGCCGAATAACCCGACGCGGAAACCGGCCGCCTGAAGAATGCTTCGGATCACATAGGTGACGGTGGTTTTACCGTTGGTGCCCGTCACCCCGATAACGCGAAGATGCGACGAGGGATAGCCGTAGAACCGTTCCGCCAGACGCGCCAGAGCGGATCGGGAGTCCCTCACCCGGATGACCGGAACCTCTCCTGTCAGCCCGGGCGGCGACGCCGATTCCTCGATGACAACGGCCACGGCTCCCCGTTCCAGCGCCTCCTTGATAAAGACATGTCCGTCGGAATGCCCGCCGCGCACGGCGACAAATAAACTGCCGGGCCCGACCTGTCGGGAGTCCGAAACCACCTGACGGATCTCCGGCAACCGACTTTCGTCTTTGAGGACGAGACGCGCTTCCGGAATCCCCTCCAACAGCCTATCCAATCGCCGGGTCTCCATGACAGCCACAGCGCCTAACCGGCCGAGGTCAGCAAGATGCGCTCCTGCGACCGCGGCGGAACCCCGAGGTATCGAAGGACCTGCTCCGCGATATTCCTGAATACGGGAGCCGCCACGGTGCCCCCCCAGGCCGCCCCCTTGGGATCGTCCACCACGACGAGCACCACAATCCGGGGATCCTCCGCCGGCACGATGCCGACAAAGGAAGTGACCGTGTCCTGGTTCGAGTATTGCTTCGTCACGGGATCAATCTTCTGAGCCGTTCCCGTTTTTCCGGCCACCCGATAACCGGGGATCGCCGCCTTCTCTCCCGTGCCGCGTTTCGATACCGTTCCCTCCAGGATGTCTATCATTCGATCGGCCGTTTCGGAAGACACGGCACGCCGTCTGATTTCGGGAGGAAAGGACTGAACCACATGGCCGTTCGCATCCCGGATCTCCGAAACGAGATGCGGGCGCATCAGCAGGCCCCGGTTGGCAATGGCCGAAGCCGCCGTGACGATCTGAAGCGGCGTGGCGGCCACCTCCTGTCCGATCGCGATCGAGGCCAGCGAGCGCCCCGACCAGTACCGCGGCTCCCTGATCATTCCGGGCGATTCGCCTTCGAGATCGATCCCGGACTTTTCGCCGATTCCAAAGGCACGACTGTATCGGTACAACCGGTCCTCATCCAGCCGCGAGGCGATCTTGGCCATCCCGATGTTGCTGGATTTTTGGATCACCTCCCGAAACGTCAGGTAGCCTTCTTTCTCATGATCCCGGAAGACGCCGCCGGCGATGGCCATTCGTCCTTCTTCACAGTAAAAAATGTCGTCCGGGTTGGCCACATGCTCCTCCAGCGCCGCGGACGCCGTGATGATTTTATACGTCGAGCCCGGCTCGTAGGGGTCGGTCACGGCCCGGTTTCGCCATACCTCGGGATGCTGCGATTCAACGCGGTTGGGATTGAACTCCGGACGGACGGCCATGGCCAGAATCTCGCCCGTTTTGGGATCCATCACGATCACCGAGCCGTCGTCCGCACGGGTCTGTTCCATCACGGCGTCCAGCTCGGTCTCGGCGATGTGCTGGATCACCTCATCGATCGTCAGCGTCATATCCTTCCCTCGGGAAGGGGCGGCATAATCCAACCCCTTCTGGAAAATCGGGTGGCCGAACGCATCACGCTCCACAACCGCCCATTCCTTCCCCCCCTGAAGGACTTGGTTATAGGCCCGCTCGATGCCCTCGAGCCCTTGATTATCCACGCCGGCGAATCCCAACAGCTGGCTCATCAAATTTCGTTTAGGATAGAACCGCTGACTTTCATTTAAGATGCCCACGCCTTCAATCCCCAGCTCCTTCACGCTTTGCGCCACGGCGGGGCTGACCTTGCGTTCGATCCAGACGAAGTTCTTATTGCCGTCCAGACGTTTTAATATCGACCGGGAATCGGATCGTAAAACCCGGGCCAGTTCGGGCGCCACCGCTTTGCGATCGGCGATCAGAGATGGGATCGCATAGATGGAAGGAACTTCGACGTTGGTGGCCAAGATTCGGCCCTTCCGGTCAAAAATGGTTCCGCGTTCCCCTTCCAGGGTAACGCTCTTCTCGTGCTGTCGTTCGGCGCGTTTCGACAGATCGCTGGCCTCCACAACCTGCAACGCGCACAAACGAACGACGACCCCCAGAAATCCGACCGCCAAAAGGACGCCGGTGACAAAGATTCGGCCCGTTGAACCGTTAAGGAATCTCATGGTCCTTTCTTCGCGACCTGGAGCCGTGTCATTCCGTCGGGAACCGCGCCGGAGGGCGTACCTTTTTGGACCAGGACAACCTGCCCCTCCTGCGGTTTGATCATCCCGAGTTTCGTGACCGCGATCCGCTCGATGCGATCCAGGGCCGAAAGGGTCTCGGCTTCGACGAGGAGCTGCTGGTGAATCTGCTGCAGCTCCTTCCGTTTTTGTTGGGCCTGCTCAACCTCGTATCCCATGGTCACAATATGCACGTGCTGCCAAATATCCAGAAGGATCGCGACAAAGAAGACCGTCCCGATCCCGATGCGCCGAAGCATCATCCGAACACCGTCCCCGGATCGTTCCGGTCCGCCGCGTCCTGAACCCGTTCCACCCCGCGGAGCTTGGCGCTTCGGGCGCGCGGATTCATCCGAATCTCGTCCGGACCGGGAACGACGGGCTTCTTGGTGACCAATCGAAACCGTCCCGGTTCGGCCTGGGTCAGGGCCTTGAAGGTCCTTTTAACGATCCGGTCCTCCAGGGAATGAAACGAGATGACGCACAATCTCGCGTTGCCGTTCAGAAGCGTAACGGCCTCGGACAACCCGGCGCCCAGCTGGTCCAGTTCCTGGTTGACGGCGATCCTCAAGGCTTGAAAGGTTCGGGTGGCCGGATGGATTCTCTGCCCCCGCCCCAACCGGGGAACCGCCCGGCGGACCAGGTCGGCGAGCTGGAGGGTCCGGGTGACGGGAGCCTTCTGACGCTCACGGACGATGGCCCGGGTAATACGTCGGGCCCACCGTTCTTCCCCGTATTCAAACAGGATCTGTACGAGTTGAGGCTCGGAAAGGGAATTCACCAATGCCGCGGCGGTAAGGGACGACCTCCGGTCCATGCGCATATCGAGCGGACCGTCTATTTGAAAACTGAATCCTCGCTCGGAATCCATCAATTGCATTGTGGACACACCCAAATCCATCAGGATTCCATCGACCCCCTGAACACCCTGCGTTCTCAGAAGCACCCCGAGGTTTTTAAAACCGTCGTGTAATAGCCGCACGCGGGTCCCGTACCGTTCCAGCCGCTTTCCCGATCTTCGAACCGCCTCCCCGTCCCGGTCAATCCCGAAGAGCAGGCCGTCGGGCGCCGTCGCCTCCAGGATCGCTTCGGCATGGCCCCCGCCTCCCAGGGTGCAATCCACCCAAATTCCGTGGGGTCGCAGGCGAAGGGCCCGGATCACCGCGTCTTTAAGAACCGGGATATGGCCAAGATCTTCGTCCGTGGCTAAAGACCGAGACCGGACAAGGCCGCCCCGATCTTCTCGGAGTTTTTCGGCATCTGGGACTCTTTCTCTTTCCATCGCTTGGCATCCCAGATTTCAATCTTGTTGAAGATACCCAGCATCATGATCTCTTTCGTAATCCGGGCATACTCCCGGAGGGTCGGCGAAAGCAGGATCCTTCCCTGCCGGTCCAACGGACATTCGACCGCGCCGGAATAGAAAAACCGCAGCCAGTCCTTCACCTCCTGCTGCATGGCCGGGATCGTCTTGACCTTTTCCTGCATGATCCGCCATTCTTCGATGGGATATGCCACGAGGCATTGGTCGAGGTCGGTGGTCACGATCAGGGTCTCCTCGTAACGCTCGGCCAAGGTTTCCCGGAACTTAATGGGAATACTGACGCGGCCCTTCGAGTCCACCGTATGCTGAAACCGGCCCAGGAACATCGCCCTCACCCTACTCCACTATATCCCCGGAAACTCCATTTCATCCCACTTTATCCCACTTGCAGCCACAAGTATACACTTCGCGAGTTTCTTGTCAAGAAAAAAAACGATTAGATAATGGAATTTATTATCAAATTGGATCAGACACTACATTTGGGGTAACGGGTTGCTTGCTCCCCCGATCTGTAGTCTGTTAGGCGTGAAAATTTAATCATAAGGGGATCGAATAAAATCGAAAATAAGTTTCACGGCCGACGACGCGATCACGCCGCAGGCCGACAAGGTCGACATCCAAGCGATGTCCCATTCCACCTCCATAGAAGGCCGAGAACCGCCGCGAGGCATCGCCGCCCATAACGGACGACATAATTGACGGGAGGATCACAGGCGTCGCGCGGATCGGAAGACCCGGATGGGCGGAATATTCGGCGCGGGGGGGCTTCAACCATCCCAACCCATTTTCCTTCCCTCGGAATCAACCGGAATATTCTCGACCCACAAATTTTTTGGCCGGGTCAGGACAAATCTGTGGGGATCATCGGTCAGGATCCTGACCAAACTTCTTGACAGTATTGGTCATTTTCTGTTAACTTGGTAGGTCTTTGGTGGTGAATTCTGTACGCCAATCGGCGTGGCGACTCACGGGGTTGTAACGGATCATCGGTTATGCGGATTAAAATCAACGGCAAGCCCGAGGAAATTGAGGCGAATACGGTCCTGGAATTGCTCCGGGCGAAGGAAATCGAGCCACGTATGGTCTCGGTCGAACTGAATTCAACCATTGTCGACCGGGAGGCCTATGCCATCACGACGCTGAAGGAAGGCGATATGCTGGAGTTGCTTTTCTTCATGGGAGGCGGCGGGGGTCTTTATCCAGCGAGCAATGCGAGCGAGTGGGGGAGAACTTCGGCGAGCTCAGTCGAGCCGCTCCACCGGCGGAGGGGGCGACGCAGGCCCCCAAAAAAAAGATGACGGGGCAATGGCACGATAACATTTCACGGTTGATCGGCCGCACGCCGATGGTCCGGCTCAATCGTTTGAGCCCGCCGGACGGGGCCGTCGTTTTTGCCAAGGTGGAATTTTTCAACCCCGGCGGCAGCGTGAAGGACCGGATCTGTCTGAACATGATCGAAGAGGCCGAACGGCAGGGTCGGCTGAAGCCCGGCGCCACCATGGTCGAGCCGACCAGCGGAAACACCGGCATCGGCCTGGCCATGATCGCGGCCGTTCGCGGGTACAAGTTAATCCTCGTCATGCCGGAGAGCATGAGCATGGAACGGGCCAGTCTCCTGTCCTCGTACGGCGCCCAGCTGGTGCTGACGCCGGCGTGGGAAGGAATGCGCGGATCGATTCGGGAGGCGGAGCGGCTTCTCGAGCAGAACCCGACCTACTTTATGCCGGATCAATTCTCCAATCCGGCGAATCCCGAGATCCACCGCAGGACGACGGCGGTCGAGATCTGGGAGGCGATGAACGGCCGGATCGACGCCTTCGTGGCGGGGGTCGGAACGGGCGGCACGATTACGGGCGTGGGCGAGGTGCTTAAGTCCCGCCGCTCCGAGGTTCAGATCGTCGCGGTGGAGCCTTCGGCGTCGGCCGTTCTTTCCGGAAACGAACCGGGGCCGCACAAAATCCAGGGCATCGGGGCCGGCTTCATTCCGAAGGTGCTGAACCGACGCATCCTCGACAAGATCGTCACGGTGACGGACGACGATGCCTACCGCACCGCAAAACTTCTGGCGCGGGAAGAGGGCCTGCTGGTGGGGATCTCCTCCGGAGCCAATGTCTTCGCCGCCCAGAAAGTGGCCAGGGCCCTCGGTCCCGGGAAGCAGGTCGTGACCGTGCTCCCCGATACCGGCGAGCGGTATATCAGCATTGAGAAGTATTTTAATATTTAAAATATTTAATCGGAATACCCGGTGAGCAAAGCGAGCGGGAGGGGAAGGACCTCGACGAGCTCGGTCGAGTCGCTCCATCCGACTCCGCCAGCGGAGGGGGCGACGCGAGCCCATATCAATATGGAATTTAACGATCAACAAATACAACGCTACAGCCGCCACATCATCCTTCCCGAAGTCGGCGGGAAAGGGCAGAAGCGGATCTGTCAGGCGAAGGTCCTGATCGTCGGCGCCGGCGGATTGGGTTCTCCGGCGGCGTTGTACCTCGCCGCCGCGGGGCTGGGAACGATCGGGATCATCGACGGCGATCGGGTCGATCTCTCCAACCTCCACCGGCAGGTTCTTCATCACACGTCGGATGTGGACCAGCCCAAAGTGATCTCGGCCCAGGACAAAATGCTCGCGATCAACCCGGACGTGAAAGTTGTGACCTATTATGAACGGCTGACGGCCAAGAACGCCCTCTCGATCCTGAACGACTATGACGTCATCCTGGACGGAACGGATAATTTTCCGGCCAAATTCCTGATCAACGACGCCTGTTTTTTTGCGAAAAAGCCGCTGATCCACGGGGGGATCCTCCGCTTTGACGGACAGGTGATCACCATCCGTCCGGGCCAGAGCGCCTGTTACCGTTGTATCCATCGCGAGCCGCCCCCGAACGGTTTGATCCCGACCTGTCAGGAGGCCGGGGTGCTCGGTGTTTTGGCCGGGGTGATCGGAACGATTCAGGCGACCGAGGCGCTGAAGCTCATCCTGGGCATCGGCCAGCCGCTCACCGACCGCTGGCTCATTTACGACGCGCTGACCGCCCATTTTCGCATCGCACGGGTCAAACGTCAGATTCATTGCCCTCTCTGCGGGGATCGACCGACGATTACCGAGCTGCTCGAGTACGAACCGCCGGTCTGCGAAATATAAAAACTGGGAGGTCCGTACGGGCGACCGGCCGGTCGCCCGTACACCAAAACCATGGCCAAGATCAAAGGTCTTAAATGCCGAGAATGCCGGAAGGAGTATCCGGCCGAGCCGCTCCATGTCTGCGAGTTTTGCTTCGGTCCGCTCGAGGTGAACTATAATTACGACGCGATTCGCGGAATGATCTCGCGTGAAACGATCGCGCAGGGGCCGAAAAGCCTGTGGCGATACGCCGCCCTTCTGCCGGTCGATGGCCCCCCGACCGTCGGACTTCACGGCGGTTTCACCCCGATGGTCAGGGCCGACAACCTCGCGCGCGCGCTGGGGCTCGACGCGCTGTATCTCAAGAACGACACGGTGAACCATCCGACGCTTTCCTTCAAGGACCGGGTCGTGGCCGTGGCCCTCACCCGGGCCAAAGAGTTCGGTTTCGACACGGTCGCCTGCGCCTCGACCGGAAACCTGGCCAATTCCGTCTCGTCCCATGCGGCGCAGGCCGGGCTGAAATGCTACGTCTTCATCCCCAGCGATCTCGAGGCGGGCAAAATCCTCGGCAATCTGATCTACAAGCCGCGGGTCGTCGCCGTTGAAGGCAACTACGACGACGTCAACCGCCTATGCAGCGAGATCGCCTCGGAATACGCCTGGGCCTTCGTGAACATCAACATCCGGCCGTATTACGCGGAGGGATCCAAAACGCTGGCCTACGAAACGGTGGAGCAACTCGGATGGCAAAGCCCCGACCACGTGGTCGTGCCGATCGCTTCCGGGTCCCTGCTGACTAAGATCTGGAAGGGGCTGAAGGAGTTTGAGCAGCTGGGACTGATCCCGCCGGTCAAAACCCGGGTCAACGGCGCCCAGGCGGAGGGCTGTTCGCCCGTCGCCGAGGCCTTCAAGGCCAAACGGGACTTCATCAAGCCGGTGAAGCCGCAGACAATCGCCAAGTCGCTGGCGATCGGAAACCCGGCCGACGGATATTACGCCTTGAAAACCGCGAAAGAGACCGGCGGATCGATCGAGGCGGCCACCGACCCGGAAATCGTCGAGGGCATCACCCTGCTGGCCGAGACCGAGGGAATTTTCGCCGAGACCGCCGGCGGGGTGACCGTCGCGGTCCTGAAAAAATTGGTGGAGCAGGGTGTGATCCGCAAAGGGGATCTGACGGTGGCCTACATCACCGGAAACGGATTGAAAACGCAGGAGGCCGTCCTGGAGGCCGTGGGTTCCCCGTTCCGGATTCAGCCCAGCCTGACCAGCTTTGAAGATACTTTTCAGAACATCAAGCGGAGGAATGCGTAATGTCGGTGAAGGTTCGAATTCCAACGCCGCTGCGGTCGCTCACCGCCGGACAAAGCGTGGTGGAGGTGGCCGGGAAAGATGTCGGAGAGGTGATCGAGCGCCTGGAAAAACAGTACCCCGGCATCAAGAACCGAATTTGCGACGAAGCGAATCAGATCCGGCGCTTTGTCAACATCTATGTGAACGAGGAGGACATCCGGTTCAAACAGGGGCAGGCGACCGTTCTCAACGAAGGGGATGAAGTCTCGATCATCCCGGCGATCGCGGGCGGCGCCGACGGGGAGGTCGTTCGATGGCCAGCATAAAGGTCCATATCACGTTTCCGGAAAACAAGATCAAAGAGCCGGTCATCTACCAGATCGGCCAGAACTATAAGGTGATCACGAATATCCGTAGGGCCGATGTCACGGAAAAGACGGGATGGGTGGACCTGGAGCTGACCGGTGACCCGAAGGAAATCGAACGGGCCGTGGAAGGCCTCAAGAAAATGGGGGTCAAGGTGGACCCCATCGAACGAAATATCATCGAGTGAGTTATTAAATCAGCGAGCACAGCTCGCGAGAGGGTGAGAACTTCGACGAGCTCAGTCGAGTCGCTCCATCCGGCTTTGCCGGCCTGCACTCGGCGGTTTGCAGCCGATGTGTGGAGGAGGCGACGTGAGCCCCTATAAATAACAAAATGGAATTCTCCGAAGAACAGGTTCAGCGTTACAGCCGCCACATCATTTTAAAAGAGATCGGGGGAAAGGGCCAGCAGAAGATCGCCAAGGCCAAGGTCCTCTGCATCGGCGCCGGGGGTCTGGGATCACCCGCCGCGCTTTACCTGGCCGCGGCCGGAGTGGGAACCCTCGGCATCGTGGACGCCGACGCGGTGGATCTGTCCAACCTCCATCGGCAGATCATCCATACCACCGCCCGCCTGAACACGCCCAAGGTCGAATCGGCGCGGGAGACGATCGCGGCCATGAACCCGGACGTCCGGGTCCGCGCGTACCCAACGCGGCTCACCTCGGAAAATGTCATGGAGGTCCTCCCGGATTACGACATCGTGCTGGACGGCTCGGACAATTTTCCGACGCGCTTCCTGATGAACGACGCCTGTTTTTTCACGAAGAAGACCCTGGTCTCGGCCAGCATCTTCCGCTTCGACGGCCAGGTCACGACGATCAAGGCCCATGCCGGGCATCCCTGCTATCGCTGCCTCTACCATGAACCGCCGCCGGCCGGACTGGTGCCGAGCTGCCAGGAAGCCGGCGTTCTGGGCGTCCTGGCCGGGACGGTCGGCGTCCTGCAGGCGACGGAGGCCTTGAAGGAAATCCTGGGCATCGGCCGGCCGTTGTACGACCGGTTGATGATCTATGACGCGCTCGAAATGACGTTTCGTGAAGTCAAGGTCCACAAGGATCCGGACTGCCCGCTCTGCGGAAAGTCGCCCAGGATCACGAAGCTCCTGGACTACGAACAGTCCTGCACGCTCTGATCCATCCGATCCGATGCTGAAAATCCCGAAAGCGATCCACGACCAGATGTTGGTCCACGCCGAGGCCGAAATCCCCTTCGAATGTTGCGGCCTCCTAGCCGGGAAGGATGGTCAAGTTACACACGGTTACAAGGTTGCAAACGTCGTCGCTATGGAAGGAGCCGAACTATCGAACTTCGACGATGCAAAAGTCGCCGACCTCCAACGCCGGTCTCCAAAAGACCGTGCCAAGGTCGCTTTTATAATGGACGCCCAGGAAATGTCTCTTGCGCAGAAAGACATACGATTGCGTCAAATTGAATTGCAGGTTGTCTATCATTCTCATCCGAACGGTCCGGACCACCCCTCCCCGACCGACATCAATATTGCCAACGATTTTTCTCCCAACTGGAGCAAGATGAACCAACCCGAACCGCTCTATGTTATCATTTCATTGGAGACCCCGGACCGGCCGAGCGTGAAGGCCTACCGGATCGTCGGGCATCGCTTTATTGAAGAAAGGTTGGAAGTCCTTGCCTCGTGACATCCTACAGACCCTCTTTCGGGATCTTTCACGCGGGACCTCCCGGCTCTGGAAGCACCGCCGGAGGATACTCATCGGGGTCGTTCCCCTTTTGACGATCCTGTTCGCGATCTATCTGGCCGTCCTGTACGCGATCGTCACCCATCGCTTCGAAGGTCAACGCTGGCGGCTGCCCTCCAAGGTTTATTCCGATTCCTTCATTCTTTATCCCGGACAGGAAATCGACGGCCTCCGGCTTCCGGACCGCCTCCGGCGGCTGGACTACCGCCCCGTCGCGACGCCGCCCGCCCATCCCGGCGAATACCAACTCGAGCCGGATGCGCTCACGCTCTACCTCCACGATTTCGAATACCCGGATCATGTTTTCAATGGATTTCCGGTCCGGCTCGATCTCGACAAGGGCCGGATCACCGCGATCCGGGAGGAGCCGTCCGAAAACCGGCTGGCCCTGGTCGAGCTCGAACCCGAGCTGATCGCGGCCTTCTACGACCAGGCCTGGGAGGAGCGCGACCTCGTCCGGCTCGACGACGTCCCGCGGCATCTCATCGACGCCGTCCTCGCGGCCGAGGACAGCCGCTTCTACCAACACGGCGGGATCGAGCCCCGAAGCCTGCTCCGCGCGGGCTGGGTGAACCTCCGGGAAGGGGCGATCGTCCAGGGCGGCAGCACGCTGACGCAGCAGCTCGTCAAGAATTTTTATCTCAATCAGTCGCGGACGCTCAGCCGGAAACTGAACGAGATCTTCATGTCGATCCTGCTCGACCTGCGCTATCCCAAGGATGAGATCCTCGAGGCCTACCTCAACGAGATCTATTTCGCGCAAAGCGGGACGATGGGGGTTTACGGCATCGGCCAGGCCTCCCGGTTCTATTTCGGGAAGCCGCCCCGGGAGCTGACCCTCGGGGAGTCGGCTCTCCTGGCCGGGATGATCAAATCGCCGAACATCTATTCGCCGTTTCACAACCCGAAGCGGGCCGCGGCGCGGAAGGCGTATGTGCTGGACCGGATGCTCACGCTAAACAGGATCGGCCCGGAGGACCACCGCAAGGCCCTCGACGAGCCGTTGCCCTCCGGCGCGCCGGTGCAGCAGGAGCGGTTCGCCCCCTACTTCGTCGATTTCGTCCGTCAGCAGCTCGCGGAGCATTACGAGCCCGAGGTCCTGACCTCGGAAGGTTTCCGGATTTTCACCACGCTGGACACGCAGCAGCAGCGGACGGCCGAGACCGTCCTCTCGAAGGGCTTGCGGGGGCTCGAGTCGGCCTATCCCCATCTCCGTCGCGGCGACCCGGCGGCAAAGCTCCAAGGGATCCTAATCGCGGTCCAGCCCCAGACCGGCCAGATCAAGGCGCTGGTGGGCGGGCGGAACTACGCCGTCAGCCAGTTCAACCGGGCCGTCCAGGCGCGACGCCAGCCCGGATCGCTTTTCAAACCCTTCGTCTACGCCGCCGCGCTGTCCCATGCCGTCACCGCCGACGGCTCGCCCTACACAGCCGCCACGCGGATCGAGGACACCCCGGTCAGCCTCCCCTCGCCCGACGGGCTCTGGACGCCCCAGAATTTCGACAAGGTTTACCACGGCACGGTGACGCTGCGGACGGCGCTCGAAAACTCGCTGAACGCGGCGACCGTACGGCTGGCCGATTCGATCGGGACGGAGCGCGTGATCGCGATGGCCCAGGCGATGGGAATCCGGAGCCCCTTGAAGAACGTCCCCTCGCTGGCCCTGGGAACCTCCGAGGTCGTTCCGCTCGAGATCGCGATCGCCTACGGCACGATCGCGAACGGCGGCATCCGGGTCGAGCCGATCGCGGTGAAAGAGGTCGTCTCGGCCGACGGGCGCGTGCTCGAAAGGCAAACGCTCGATATGACGCCCGCGCTTACGCCCCAGCAGGCCTTTCTCCTCACGACGCTTCTCGAGGGCGTGGTCGAGCGGGGAACGGGGCGGGGCGTCGTGAGCCGAGGTTTCACGCGGCCGGTGGCCGGGAAGACCGGGACGACCAGCAACGACAAGGACGCCTGGTTTCTGGGCTTCACGCCGGACCTTCTCTCCCTCGTCTGGGTCGGGTTCGACGCCGGCCCGGCGGGCGAATCGAGCCCGGCCGATCTGAAGCTGACCGGATCGCAGGCCGCCCTCCCGATCTGGACCGACTTTATGAAACAGGCCACGGACGGACAGCCGGTCTCCCGCTTCTCCGTCCCGCCCGGGATCGTCTTCGAAACGATCGATCCGGCCTCCGGCCTGATCTCGGGCCGCGACTGCCCGGAGGGAATCCGGGAGGCCTTCATCCAGGGGACCCAGCCGCAGCTCCACTGCGGCGAACCGGACAGGCTTCCGAATAAAATCTACCGGTGGTTCAAGCAGTTGATCTCGTAGCGATGATGCCGAAACGGAAATTTCATTCGGTCCGGACCGGGTGGGTCCTCGCGGTCGCGCTCGCCTTAGTGCCGGGCTGCATCCCGTCGCCCGGGGAGCCCCCCTCGGGAGAGCCGCCCTTGCCTCCGATTACGGAGGGCACGACCGACTCCTCCCGGACCGGGCAACAGGAGGCCTCGTTGCAATTGACCGATGAGGGCCGCCAGCTCCTGGCTTCGGGCCGCTTGGACGAAGCGGACTCGGTTTTTCAAAAGGCGATCTCGCTCTATCCGAACAATCCCTACGCCTATTATTATCTCGGCCAGGCCCGATATTTAAAGAAGGACTATTCCCACTCATTGGCCCCGCTCCGTCAGGCCGAGCTCTACCTCTCGGACGATTCGGTCTGGATGGCCCGGGTCTACGCCCTGCGCGGACAGGTCGATGAAGCCCTTTCGCAACCCGACGAGGCCCGCGACCAATATCAAAAGGCCCTCGCCTTCGACCCCCGCAACTCCGAGGCCCGCGAAGGACTGGAGCGGGTTCAAAGCCCCACCCCGCCGCCGGAATAAGTTCTCCCGGCACGCAAATTTTTATTGACTGTGAAACGGTCCGGGATTATCGTGAGTGTTCGTGCTCCTTCATCCCTTTTAACCAAGGAGGTTCGTCATGTTGGCCACGCGCGGTTACGCCGTTAAAGGTCCGTCATCCAAATTCGAGCCGTTCAATTTCGAGCGGCGCGAACCCGGCCCCAACGATCTGCTGATCGAAATCCTCTACTGCGGCATCTGCCACTCCGATATCCATCAGGCGCGGGATGAGTGGGGCGGCTCCATTTACCCGATGGTCCCCGGACATGAAATCGTCGGACGCGTGACCCGCGTCGGTTCCGCCGTGAAACGGTTCAAGGCGGGCGAGCTGGCCGGGGTCGGATGCTTCGTCGATTCCTGCCGGACCTGCGCGAGCTGCAAGGAAGGACTGGAGCAGTACTGCGAGCGCGGGCCGAACTTCACCTACAACAGCCGCGAGAAGGACGGAAAAACTCCGACCTACGGCGGCTACTCGTCCCAGATCGTCGTGGATGAAAATTACGTCTTGAAGATTTCCGCAAACCTTCCACCGGCGAACGCGGCTCCCCTTCTCTGCGCCGGAATCACGACCTACTCCCCCCTCCGGCATTTCGGCGTCGGCCCGGGACGGAGGGTTGGCGTAGTCGGGCTGGGCGGTTTGGGACATATGGCCGTCAAGCTGGCCGCCGCGATGGGCGCGGAGGTGGCGGTCTTCAGCACCTCCAAATCGAAGGAGCCGGATGCGCGCCGGCTGGGTACGCATGAATTCATTGTGACGAAGGACCCGAAGACCCTGACCGCCCATGCCAACCGTTTCGATTTCATTCTCGACGCGGTGTCCGCTCCCCATGATCTCAACGCGTATCTGAACCTGTTGCGCCGTGACGGAGCCCTGGTGTTTGTGGGGGCGCCGGCAAAACCGTTGGAGCTTCAGGCCTTCTCGCTCATTCCCAAGAGAAGACAACTGGCCGGCTCGATGATCGGCGGCATTCGCGAGACTCAGGAGATGCTGGATTATTGCGCCGCCCGGAACATCACCTCCGACGTCGAGGTGATTCCGATCCAGCAGGTCGAGGCGGCTTACGAGCGCGTCCTCAAAGGAGATGTTCGGTATCGTTTCAGCATCGACATGAAAACACTGTGACGCAATGAACTCCGTTTGAACAATAATAGGAGGTAAGGTATGGCGGGATATGTAAAAGTCGGAACGACGGGGGACCTGGCCCCCGGACAAGGAAAAAAGGTCGAGGCGGGCGGAAAGAAGATCGCCCTGTTCAATGTCGACGGGACTTATTACGCGATCGACGACACCTGCACCCACCGGGGCGGTCCGCTGTCGGAGGGCGAACTTTCGGGGAACGAAGTGACCTGTCCCTGGCACGGCGCGGTCTTCGACGTCAAGACCGGAAACGCCCTCGGGGCGCCGGCGACCAAGGGAGTCGAGAGCCACAAGGTCCGCGTGTCGGGCAACAGCATCGAAGTCGAGGTGTAATGGCCCGGCATGAAGTCGGAGCGGGGCGACAGACAAAGCTCCTACGCGGCCTTTCTGCGCGGGATCAACAACCTCGGGCAGAAACCCGTCAAGATGGATGCGTTGAAGAAGGCCTTCGAGTCGCTCGGGTTTAAAAATGTCAGGACGATCCTCGCGAGCGGCAATGTAATTTTCTATTCGCCGAATGCAAGTCCGCGGGAACTCGGCCTATCCATCGAAGGAAGGCTGAAAAAGAAATTAGGACATGAGATCGTCGTGCTGGTCCGGACAATCGCGGAATTACAACGGCTGGCCGAGAGGAATCCCTTTAAAGAGATAAAAATGACGCCCCAAACGAGGCGTTACGTCACCTTCCTCTCCGAGAAACCCAGGGGCGGCCTCAAGATCCCCTACCGATCCCCCGACAAAAGTCTCCGCCTCCTGCACGCGAGCGAAAGCGCGGTTTTCAGCGTCGTGACGCTGTCTCCAAGCACCGGAACAACGGACCTCATGGGTTTTCTCGAAAAACAATTCGGCCGAAAGATCACCACACGAAATTGGAATACGATTAGTAGAATTTTAGATATCTACCTGTAACCCAAAAGGAAACCCCTCCGTTTTTGGAAATTCCTCTCCCCTCTATATTTCCATTTATTATGATACAGACTCAATTTATTCGTCCTTTTTTAATGGACAAGTTGACACCAACTCACCCGCTTCGCTATTCTGAAGACATCCCTTCAAATAAGGCAATGCTTATGCCAATCAAAATAGGTCAGAAGCCGGAGAGTTCGTTTTCGGATCCGGTGGGGCTGCTCGGCGATTGCCACCGTCGGATCGAATCCTTCCTGTCATTGTTAATCAAGATCGCACAGACCGGCGGCTGTGAGTTGAATGCAGAGCGACGGGAGGCCCTGGAGAAAGCCCTTCGCTACTTCCGAGAGGCCGCCCCGAATCATACGCGGGACGAAGAAGAATCCCTGTTTCCGCGGATGCGTAAATCCAAAAACAAACAGGTTCAGACCGCTCTCGCCGCGCTCGATACCTTGGAGGCGGATCACGACAAGGCCGAAAAAGTGCACGCCGAAGTCGAAACACTCGGTCAACGATGGCTGGCCGAGGGCCGTCTTTCGACCCGGGAGGCGAAGCGGCTGTCTCAGGTCCTGGATGATTTGAAGAAGACGTACGAACGGCATATCGCCGT